>JAEEGJ010004846.1_pt1 | contig 44085 bp, 33 predicted proteins | sample 8958761 | NCBI WGS metagenome assembly JAEEGJ01 (sample SAMN16246546, study PRJNA631951) | gut metagenome | biome: gut microbiome; feature: rumen; material: RS-attached | host: Bos | place: Iran: Karaj | collected 2018-10
GTTGCTGCTGCAGATGAAGTTTATGTTGTTACAACACCAGAACCAACTGCAATTACAGATGCTTACGGCATCATAAAAATCATAACAACAGAAATTGTAGACAGAACTGTAGATATTAAGCTTGTTGTAAACCGCGTACATTCCGCCGATGAAGGAAAACGCATTTCTGAACGAATCATCAATATTGTCGGACAGTTCCTCGGTTATAAGGTTGAATATCTTGGATTTGTTTACGAAGACCCTGTTGTACAGGCATCGGTAATCAGACAGAAGCCGTTTATTGTAGTAAATCCTACTTCTAAACCGGCAGTTTGTCTTAAACATATTGTAGGCAAAATTGAACGGAATGAGCCTGAATATAACGAGGGAGTTGCAAGCTTCCTTAAAAAGTTCCTTGGTAAAAAGGGAAAATAGAGTAAAAAAAGTCTAAAAATGAAATAATACTGTTATTTTTTAAAAAGATGGTGTATAATTAGACTATTAATGGTATGGGAGGAAAAATGCAGAATATAAATATAAAGTTTATTTCAATTTCTGCCGGCATTGGCTTTGTCCTGTCGCTTTTCTGTGGCTTTTTCTCTCATTCATCATTTATAAGAATACTGCTTGTAGCTCTTCTTTTTGCAATTGTATTTGCAATAATAGCTATACTTATTTCTTTTTTATACAATAAGTTTTTGAATCTTGATAATTCCGACGGAGATTCAGGATATACACTTGCTCTTGCAGGAAATGCTAAAGGTAAAAGCAGTGCAGGCAGTAAGGCTGATATAGTTATTTCTGAGCTTGATCTGGAACCAACCGGCAACCATAATCATTATGATGTTGGAAATAACCGGCAGATGCTTAATGAATCAGATTATAGAAGTCCACAGGTAATTGTAGAAGATTCAGGACCTTCCGGTGAGTTTGTTCCATTGCGCGATAAAGAAACTGTAGACAATTTTTCGGGAACAGAATCGGTTTCTGGAAAAGGTGGTAATGGTGGTGGAGCACAGTTTGCTTCAATGACCGATGCAGGAAACGCTTTCAGCAAGGCAGCAGGCAGTTCTAACGGGCTTGATTTACCGGATATAAATAATTTGAATCTTTCTTCAGGTCAGTCAGATGATGATTCTGTGACTTTTGGAAGTGATGGTGAAGTTCTGTCAGATAATACTGACTTTATAAGCTCCGCATTGAAATATACAGATGACAATGCTGGAAATATACAAGATGCATCGCTTATGGCGAAGGCAATTAGCTCAATTTTATCAGAAGAAACATAAAAAGGTGAACGAAGATGCCAATTAATGATGAACAGGAAGAAGATGATCTCTGGGAAGAATACAAAAAAACAAAATCTCCCGCTATAAGAGATAAATTCATACGCCAGTATATGCCGCTCGTAAAATATGTAGCAGGAAAGCTCGCCGTTGGTATGCCTAATAGTGTTGAGTTTGATGATCTGGTAGGATTCGGGCAGTTTGGCCTGCTTGATGCAATCAGTAAATATGATACCTCAAAAAATGTTAAGTTTAAAACTTATGCAGTAACACGAATCCGTGGTGCAATTTTTGATGAATTGCGACAGCTTGACTGGGTTCCACGCTCAGTACGTCAGAAATCCCGCGAAATTGAAGATGCAATTGCATCACTTGAATCTCGTCTTGGAAGAACCGCTTCAGATACAGAAATTGCAGAATCTCTTAATATGACAGAAGATGAATACCACAGAACTGTAATGAAGGTTTCCGGTACAAGTATTCTTTCTTTAAATGATGTATGGTATGCCGGTGATGATAACGACAATATGTCTATCGGCAACAACATAGAATCTCCTTCAAGCCTTAATCCGGATGTAATTGCTGAACGTGAAGAAATTAAAAAGGTTATAGCACAGGCAATAAGCGAATTACCGGAAAAAGAAAAAATGGTAATCGTTCTTTACTATCATGAAGATTTGACTTTTAAAGAAATTGGAGAAGTTCTCGATGTAAGTGAATCAAGAATCTCCCAGCTTCATACAAAAGCAAACCTCAGATTAAGGGCAAAGCTCACAAATCTCAGAAAAGGAATTATTTAATTAAAATATGGTAACGCTGGACAAACTTCGGGAGGACATGAGGAATAAGTACGCTGTAGACAAAGAAATCCGTTATGTAGAAGTTATGGCGGATACAATTGATGAATGTCTTGCAGATGCAGCAGTCCAGCTTGATTCAAAGGTTTCAAATCTCCAGTACGAAATAGTAGAAAGAGGAAGCGACGGTTTCCTTGGAATGGGAAAAAAGCACTGGACACTCAAAATCTATCAGGATCCTACAACGGTTGTTAAAGCTAAAAAGCTTGCTTCCGATGGTCTTGTTATTGATGAAGATGAAGAAGAAGTTACACAGGTTCAGAACAGGGACGGACTTTTCTATGTTCGCCATTTTGGTTCAGATATTGTATTAAAGGTTGTTCCTGCTATTGGCGAAGGTATTCCGGTAGATATAAAGGAAGTTATTGCCGCAGTAAAGCAGCCTGATACTCTTGAAATCGATGAATCTCTTATCAAGAAATATGTTAAGACTGGTACAGACGGTGAATATAATGTAATTGGTCAGTACAAGCACGTTCAGGCCGGAGATGCACTTGTTTCTGTAGATGTTACAAAGGATGAAATGAAGGCAAGTATTATTGTTTCTCCACCTGGAAAGAGTGGTGCAGAAGCTTCTCCGGAACTTATTGTTCGTTCTTTGCAGTCTCAGGGTGTTATTGAACAGTGTATTGATTTAACTAAAATCTACGAATTTGTTGATAATCCAGTTTATAACATTCCATTCGAAGTTGCCGCCGCAATTCAACCTGTAGACGGACAGGATGCTTATCTTTCTTATAACTTTGAAATTGACCCTAAGAAGTTAAAGGCAAAGGTTTCAGAAACAGGCCAGATAAACTACCACGAATTGAATCAGATTCAAAACGTTATTTCCGATCAGCCTCTTGCCGTTAAGATTCCTGCCGAAAGAGGAAAGGGCGGAAAAACAATTTTTGGCCGCTACCTGGAAGCAAAACACGGAAAAGATATTCAGATTCAGCTTGGTGAAAATGTACGCCTTGACCGCGATGGTGTTACAATCAAAGCCGCAATTGACGGCGAAGTTATGCTTGTTAACGGCAAGGTAACAGTAGTTCCTATCAAGTACCTTGATGCAGTTAATGTTAAGACTGGAGATATTAAGTTTGTTGGTACAGTTGTAATAAAGGGTGCTGTAGAAGAAGGCTACAAGGTAGAAGCAACTAACATCGAAGTAAACGGAAACGTAGACCCGTCCGTTCTTATTGCAACAGAAAACATTATTGTACGTCAGGGAATCCACGGAAAGGGTACCGGTTACATAAAGGCTGGAAAATCTCTGTGGGCTAAGTTTATTGACCAGACAAACGTTGAAGTTGAAGAAAATGTCATTGTATTCGATTATATTATGAACTCTAACGTTACCGCCATGAAGAATATTATTCTGCGTGGTAAACGTGCCCAGATAAATGGCGGTCACCTGCTTGCAACCGAGGAAGTTTGTGCTAAATATATAGGTTCGTCCGGTGGTGGTACCGAAACTATCATAGAAGTTGGTATTGACCCTCGTGCTAAAATCAGGCTTGTTGAACTCCAAAAACAATTAAACGATAAAACTACAAAGTTCAATACAAACGAGCTTGATATTCAGAACCTTGAACAGACAAAACAGGTACGAAAGAGACTTCCTCAGGATAAACAGGAAAAGCTTACAAAGCTTAAGAATGATAACAAAGCCCTTGAAGAAGAGCTTGATGATATAAACTCAGAACTTAATAAGATTCAGTCTCACTTAAAAGACCTTAAGGCTGTAGGAAAAGTTAAGGTTGAAGAAACTGTTTATGCCGGTGTAAAAATCTATGTCCGCGATTTGATGGACGAAATTAAGATGGATACAAAGCACCTTACCTTCAGTTACGATAAAGGATTCCCAACCCCTAAACACAGCGATTATGAGCCTCCTTCAATAAAACAGGAGGAGTTGGACAATTATCCTACATAATTTAGGAGAGAAAGATGGGTGTTCAACCAATTGATTTACAGAATATGTATTCTCAATTGTCAAATGTTGCTAAAACTGTTGCCGGTCAGCAGCAGGCAGCTCAGCTGAGTGAATCTATGCAGCAGCAGAATCAGATTGAAAAAAACATGCAGGAAGCTCAGAAAATCCAGCAGACAAATGAAAAATCAAACACAGGCAACGTAAACGAAAATGGTCATCATGGTTCAATGTATTACGGACAGCAGAAAAAAAAGCAGGATAGCGAACCGGATGATAATACACCTCATAATGCCTCAAACTCAAAAGAATCTTCATATATTGGAACAATAATTGATATTACGAGGTAGAATATGGCAATTCTTGTGGCATGTATTTGTGTAATCAACATTGTTCTATGGATTATATTACTTGTTCGTTTTAAAAAACTTTTTTCAACAGATAAAATCATTAAAACTACAACAGAAAAAATGAACAAGCTTGTAATGGAAATTGATAATGCAACCGAAAGAAATATTTTCCTTACAGATGCATCTGCAAAAAAAATACAGAATCTTTTGGCTGATGCAGATAAAAATATGGAGCTTTTTGTAGAAGCAAGCAAACGTCTGCGGGATATGATTGCAGAAGCAGAAAAGGTTTCCAGAAGAAATGAAGTTAAAAGTCCGATTTATGAGTCTGTCCGTGAAGTAATACGTGAAGAATACAATCAAAAACCGGCAAACGAAACAATAAAAAAGAATATCAATACATATATACAAAATAGTAAGAAATACAGTAACAATGAAAGCGAATCAAAGCAGCAGGAATTGTTTGGAGATAATCTGAATGAACAAAGTGTACAAATAACCAGTTCTGGTACAGGTACAAATGTTACGGAAAATGGTACAGCCTACAAGGAGATTCCTTTAGTAATAACAAGAGTATATGAAGAACAACCTGTTCCTGAAACAAACAAAAAGAAAAACATAACAAAAGAAGTTCAGAAACTTTATGACCAGGGGTATACAGTTCAGCAGATTGCAAACGAATTATCCTGTTCAATTACGGAAGTTCAGCTTATAATTGATATGTGTGAATAAGTTAAAGATGGAAACGCTGCGATATTGCTCGCGTTTCTTTAAACTCAGGAGGATAAAAAACTATGAAAATCAGTAAACAAAAGTTTGGCATTTTAAGTGACGGGACAAAGGTACATCTTTATACAGTACGCAACGACAGCATGTCTTTTTCATGTACGGATTACGGCTGTACTTTAACAAGTATTGTACTTAACAATGAGGATGGAACAAAAACAGATGTCCTTCTTGGTTTTTCTACACTTGAAGGTTATTTGAACACAAAGTTCTGCTTCGGTTCAATTGTAGGTCGTTTTGCAAACAGAATCGGTAAAGCAACATTTACACTCAACGACAAAAAATACACTCTGGACAAAAACGATGGTCCAAACACACTCCATGGCGGCTTTAACGGCTACGATAAAATGATGTGGGAAGCTGAAGTTATAAAGGGAAGCAAACAGTGCGGAGTTAAATTCAAGAGAACTTCTCCAGATGGCGAACAGGGTTTCCCTGGAAAAGTAAAGCTCGAAATCACTTATCTTCTGGACGAGCTTAATAATCTTACGTGTGAATATTCAGCAATTACAGATAAGGCAACTCCAATCAATATTACAAACCATGCTTATTTTAATCTTGCCGGAAATGGACAGATTACTGACCATACAGTAAAAATGAACTCCGACTATATTCTGGAAGTAAGTTCAAAGCTCATTCCAACCGGAAAGCTTACACCGGTAAAAGATACACCTTTTGACTTTACAAAAGAAAAATCAATTGGAAAGCAAATTGCCGAAGTTGGACCTGGCTATGATCACTGCTATGTAACAGAAATGTATAATCCTGAAAACAAGCATTGTGGCTGTCCGCTTGATGACAGTGACCTTGTAGAGTTTGCAGTAGTAAAAGAGCCTGTTTCAGGTCACGAAATGGCAGTATACACAAATATGGAAGGCTGTCAGTTCTATACAGGTAACTTTATCGGCGGTATCGTAGGAAAAAATGGTGTACGCTATCAGGCTCACGATGCATTCTGTCTTGAAACACAGTGTTTCCCGGATACACCAAATAAGCCTGACTTCCCATCCTGTATCCTTAATCCGGGACAGAAGATGAAAGCAAAAACTGTATACTCGTTTAAAATATAAAACAAGATTGTCGGGTCAAGCCCGACAATGACAATTTATAAAAAAATTGTTTTTATCAAAAAAAGTGTTTGAATTATCTCTGAATGTTTATTATTATTATAGGATACTATTAATAGAATAATAGTATCCTATTTAAAAATTTAAAAATCATTCTTATAAAACTTGATACTATTTTGTGAGGTTGTCTGTATATGGATGTTCAATTACAAGAACTGATTGATAAAATCAAGAAAGATGGTGTAGCTGCAGCCGATGAAAAAGCTTCTCAGATTATAAGCGAAGCTGAAAAAAAGGCTGACGGTATTGTTGCAGCTGCAAAAGAAGAAGCCGAAGCAATTATTAAAAAGGCTAAAGCAGAAACAGAAAGAATGGAAAAGGCTAGTGAAGAAGCTATTATCCAGGCTGGACGTAACATGCTTCTTGCTTTTAAAGATTCTCTTGTTTCAGAGCTTGATTCTCTTATTCAGTCAGAAACAGAAAAAGCTGTTTCTAAAGATGCACTTGCCGCTATAGTTCCTGCAACCGTAAAAGCGTGGGCAAAAAACTCAGAGGTTTCAGAGCTTTCTGTATTGCTCAGCGAAAAGGACTTAAAAGAACTTAAAGCTGCATTTACTAATGAATTGAAAGAAGAAATTGCAAAAGGACTGGAGCTCAAGCCTGATAAAACCCTGTCTTACGGTTTTAGAATTGGTGTCAGAAACGGTGCCGCATACTATGATTATTCAGCAGAAAGCCTTGCAGAAATGTTCAGTGCATATCTGAATCCAAAAGTTGCTGCCCTGCTTAAAACTGCTGCGAAAGGACAAGAGTAGTGGCATATTATTATCTGGTTTCGCAATTACCAAATATCTCTTCGGCAGAAGGAAAAAGCAGTCTTCCTATAGATACGGCATCTTTTAAGGAAATATGCTGCCGCTTTGTTTCAGAAAATGAAAAAAAGCTTATAAACGATTTGTCGCTTATTCCTCCTGTTTCAACAGAATCTACAGGTTCTGTTTTCCTTGATAAATGGTTCGAAAAAGAAAGAAACCTTCGTTTTGCACTGGCTCAGATTAGAGCTCAGAAAATGAAAAAGGATGTAATGGTTCTTCCACCGGGCTGTACCGCAGACATAATAAATGCCGCAAGAACAGCTGTTGGAATGGATAATCCTTATACTGCAGAACAGTTTCTTTATGAATATAGAATAAAGCTTCTGGATGATTTGCGTCCATTAGATTCTTTTTCTATTGATGCAGTTTATGCGTATGGACTGCGGCTTATGCTTGTAGAAAGAATGCGTAAGTTTGATACTGAAAATGGAAAAACTTCTTATCATAAGATTTATGATTCAATTCTAGGAGAAAATACATGACGGATACAAAGGCAAGTGTAGTCGGCATTAATGGAAACATGATTACCATTGAGTTTGAAGGTAATGTTTCTATGAACGAGGTTGGCTACGTTAATGTAGATGGAAAAAAGCTCAGAGGTGAAATTATCCGTATTCGAGGCAACAAGGCTCAGATGCAGATTTTTGAAATGACTCAGGGCATAAAGGCTGGCGATAAAGTTGACCTTGCTGGAGAGCTTCTTTGTGCAGAGCTTGGACCTGGACTTTTGGGACAGACCTTTGATGGTCTTCAGAACCCGCTTCCACTTGTTGCAGAAAAAGCAGGCTTCTTCCTTGAAAGAGGTATTTATGTAGATCCTCTTCCTAAAGATAAAAAATGGGACTGGACACCAACTGTAAAACCTGGTGACACAGTTCTCAGAGGTGACTCAATCGGTACAGTACCGGAAGGTGCTTTTGCCCACAAGATTCTTGTTCCGTTTGATTTGCTTGGAATGTACAAGGTAAAATCAGTAACTCCTGCAGGAAGCTATACAATTCAGGATGTTATGGCTGTAGTTACCGACGAAAAAGGCAACGACCACGAGCTTAAAATGTCTTTCAAGTGGCCTGTAAAACGTGCAGTAGACTGTTATGCTGAACGTCTTGCTCCAAGTGAGCCAATGGTAACACAGGTTCGTCTTATAGATACTTTCTATCCTGTTTCTAAGGGTGGAACATATTGTATTCCTGGCCCATTCGGTGCAGGAAAAACTGTACTTCAGCACACAACAAGCCGTAATGCCGACGTTGATATCGTAATCATCGCTGCCTGCGGTGAGCGTGCCGGTGAAGTTGTAGAAACAATTAAAGAGTTCCCAGAACTTAAAGACCCACGAACAGGCCGAAGCCTGATGGAGCGTACAATCATTATCTGTAACACTTCTTCAATGCCGGTTGCTTCTCGAGAAGCTTCAGTTTATACATCTGTAACTCTTGCTGAATATTACAGACAGATGGGTTTACACGTACTTCTTCTTGCAGACTCTACTTCAAGATGGGCACAGGCTTTACGAGAAATGTCTGGTCGTCTTGAAGAGATTCCTGGTGAGGAAGCTTTCCCTGCTTATCTTGAATCTTACATTGCAGCATTCTATGAACGTGCAGGTATTGTAAAACTCCGTGACGGAAACATTGGTTCTGTAACAATTGGTGGTACAGTATCTCCTGCGGGTGGTAACTTTGAAGAGCCTGTAACTCAGGCAACACTTAAAGTAGTAGGTGCATTCCATGGTTTAAGCCGTGAACGTTCAGATGCCCGTAAATATCCTGCAATTGACCCGATTATTTCCTGGTCAAAATATAAATCAGTACTTCCTGAAAAATGGGTAGCTCTTGCACGTAAGGTTTTCCTCAGCGGTGTAGAAGTAAACCAGATGATGAAGGTTATTGGTGAAGAAGGAACTACAACAGAAGATTACATTGAATATCTTAAGAGCGAGTTCCTTGATGCGGTTTACATGCAGCAGAACTCATTTGATGAAATTGATGCCGCTGTAAGTGTTGAACGTCAGAAATATACTTTTGCAAATGTTGTAAAGGTTCTCGGTTCTGATTTTGATCTGCACGATAAGGATACCGCACGAAACTTCTTCAACCAGCTCAGACAGAAGTTTATAGACTGGAACTATTCAGAATGGAAATCTGAAAAGTTCAATGCAGTTGAAAAAGACATCAAAGAGTACTATGCAGGTGCAAATGGTGTAGTAAGAGATGAAGTTGAAGCAATGCTCAAGGATGGTGAATAATTATGAATAAGGTATACAGTAAAATTGAATCCATCGTTGGAAGTGTAATTACAGTAAAAGCTGAAAATGTAGCTTACGGCGAGCTTGCCGAAATTGATACACGCTTTGGTAAATCTCTTGCCGAAGTAAATAAGATTGACGGTGACGTTGTTTCATTACAGGTTTTTGCCGGCGGACGAGGTATTTCTACCGGTGACCATATCAAGTTTTTGGGACACCAGATGCAGGTAAGCTTTTCTGATGATCTGCTTGGCCGTATCTTTAATGGTTCAGCTGAACCAAGAGATAAAGGACCTGCATTAACAGACAGCCTTGTAACAATTGGAGGTCCTTCTGTAAACCCTTCAAAACGAATTATGGCACGCCGTATGATTCGTACTGGTATTCCAATGATTGATATGTTCAATACTCTGGTTGTTTCCCAGAAGCTCCCAATTTTCTCAATTTCCGGTGAGCCTTACAACCAGCTGCTTGCACGAATTGCCATGCAGGCAGAAGTTGACGTAATCGTTCTTGGCGGTATGGGTCTTAAATATGATGATTATCTGTATTTTAAGAAAACTCTTGAAGACGGTGGTGCTTTAAGCAGAACTGTTATGTTCATTCATACAGCTGCCGACCCAACCGTAGAATGTCAGAAGATTCCTGACCTTTCGCTTGCAGTTGCAGAACAGTTTGCCCTTAAAGGAAAGGACGTTCTTGTTCTTCTTACAGATATGACTAACTTTGCAGATTCCATGAAGGAAATTGCCATTACTCAGGAGCAGGTTCCTTCTAACCGAGGTTATCCTGGAGACTTGTATTCACAGCTTGCAAGCCGTTACGAAAAGGCCGTTGACTTTGATACAGCCGGTTCTGTAACAGTTCTTGCTGTAACAACAATGCCTGGTGATGACGTAACTCATCCGGTCCCTGATAACACAGGTTATATTACAGAAGGTCAGTACTATCTTAAGGGTGGACGAATTGAGCCGTTCGGTTCTCTTTCACGACTTAAGCAGAATGTAAACGGTTCTACAAGACCAGACCACCGTGCTTTAATGGACGGTATGATTCGTCTTTATGCTAACTATAAAGATACGCTCGAAAAGAAATCCATGGGATTTTTGATGAGCCGCTGGGATGAAAAGCTCCTGATTTACGGAAAGAAGTTTGAGGAAGGTATGATGGACTTGTCTAAGAACATTCCGCTTGAGGATGCTCTTGATTTAGGCTGGAAAATCCTTGCTGAATGTTTTGAACCGGAAGAAACGGGCCTTAAATCATCTTTGATAGAAACTTATTGGCCTAAAAAATAACGGAGTACATTAAATGGCAAAAATAAAGCTGACAAAGAATGAGCTTAAGGTTCAGAAGGATGCTTTGAAAATGTACAAGCGTTATCTGCCGACACTCATTCTAAAAAAACAGCAGTTACAGACAGAAATCCGCACTATCGATGCAAAGGCCAAAGAAGTCAGGGCTGCAAGAAAAGCTCTTGAAAAGGAGTTTGAAGAATGGATTGCAGTTTTTGGTGAACGTGATGCTTTTACACCCGATATGGTTACTGTCACAAATATAAAGAAAGGCTGGGGCAACATTGCAGGTGTTACAATTCCTGTTTATGAAGGCGCAGATTTCGGCAGGGGAGATTATGATTTATATAAAACTCCTTTGTGGATTGATATGGCAGCCGACAGAATGGAAAAAGCCCTGTCTTTAGACTTGGAAGCAGAAGTTCTTGACGAACAGGTCAGACTTCTTTCTAAGGAATTGCGTGCTACAACTCAGAGAGTTAATCTTTTTGAAAAGGTAAAGATTCCTGAAACCAAGGCAAACATAAAAAAGATTACCGTTTACCTTGGTGATGAACAGGTTGCCGCTGTAGTAAGAAGTAAGATTTCTAAGAAAAAGCTTCAAGCAAAGGTTAATGAAGCTCAAAAGCAGAGTGATGAAAATGAAGCAGAACAGGAGTCAGATAAATGATTGAAAAAATGAAACGTGTCTCCATAGTTCTGTTGAACAGAGACAAAGAAAAGGCACTTAAAGCTTTAAGAAAAGCCGGACTTGTTCATCTGGAAAAGGTGGAAGGTTCTTCAGAAAAGCTTAACGGTTTTAAAGAGCAGTCTTCATCACTTTTAATAAGCGAAAGCATTCTTGGAGAAATTAAGACTCCTAAAAAGAAAGCTCCAGCACCAAAGCTTACAGAAGAAGAAGTTGTTTCTTTATGCGATGAAATTGTTGCTAAATCAGAAAAGAAAAAACAGCTTCTTGAAGAAATAGCTACTGATTCAAATGAGCTTGAACGCTTTGAAAGCTGGGGCAGTGTAAGTCTTGAAGATTTTGCATATCTTAAGGAAAAAGGCATTCAGCTAAAGATGTACGAGATTCCAGGTGACAAGTATTCTCTGATTGATGAAGATATTCAGACTGTTCTTGTAAATAAAGATAAAAAGACTGTCCGCTTTATGATTATCAATGGCGGAGAATCAAGACCTGAAAGTCTTTTGCCGGAAGCCTTTGAAGTTCCTGAACCAAGAATGTCTACAGAATTGCTTGAAAAAGAAATTGTTGAAGACGAAAAGCTTGTAAAAGAAATAGATGATTTCTATGTTCAAAAGGCTGAATGTCTTCCTTGTCTTAAAGATTACAAGAAGAAGCTCGAAGCTTACATTGAGTTTGAAAACATCAATGCAGGTATGGAACACGAAGCTCAGTGCGAAGAAACTGACTTGGCCTGGATAAGCGGTTACGTTCCTGCTGACAATATGGACGAGTTTAAGTCTGTATGCAGTAAGAATGAATGGGCTGTTGTTTATTCAGATCCTGAAGATGAAGACCTTGAAGTTCCTACAAAGCTTAAAAACAATAAGTTTATAAGCCTTATTTATCCGCTTACAGACTTTTTGGGAACTGTTCCAGGATACCACGAATACGATATTTCGGGCTGGTTCCTTCTGTTCTTCTCAATCTTCTTTGGAATGATTTTTGGAGACGGCGGTTACGGTCTTTTGATGATGATAGCCTTCCTCTTTATGATTATTAAAAACGGAATTGCAAAGAAAAAGAATCCTCCGCTTTTATTCTTGGGAATGATTCTTGCCTTTGCAACAATTGTTTGGGGAACTGTAACATGTACCTGGTTTGGAATCCCTGCAGAAAGATTGCCTGATTTCTTTAAAACAATTTCTGTAAAACCGATTTCAAATGCTTATACAAATGAACTGACTGGCTTTACAACAGACCAGAATCTTCAGATTTTCTGTTTTACCCTTGCTTTGATTCAGCTTTCAATTGCACACTTAAAGGGCATGGCAGCAAACAGAAAATCACTAAAGTTCTTTGGCGAACTTGGTTCTCTTTTGCAGCTGATTGGTATGTATTATATCGTTTTGAATCTTGTTGTAAGCTCAGAAGTCTTTACACTTGATAAGGTAATTTACAATATTCCAATCGGTTATGTTGAACTTGGTCTGATCGCCTTTGGTTTTGTCCTTAGCTTTATCTTTGCAAATTACGAAGGAAGCATAGGCAAGTCAATTATGGCAAGCGTGAAAGGAATTATTCCGGTAATTCTTGGTGTAGTAAACGTATTCTCGGATATCGTTTCTTACATAAGACTCTGGGCTGTAGGTCTGGCTGGTGCGGCTATATCACAGACTGTAAATACAATGGCAGGTCCAATTCTGGGACACGCTATTCTGTTTGCAATCGGAGTGATTCTGCTTGTATTCGGTCATGGTTTGAATATGGTATTGAATCTGCTTTCTGTACTTGTACACGGCGTACGATTGAATACACTTGAGTTTTCCAGCCACCTGGGAATGTCCTGGTCTGGAATTAAATACAATCCATTCTCTGAGGATGGAAATAAATAAGGATTACGGGTTGCCATTTTATGGTGGACAGCCTCATGAATATAATAAGGAGTAATATATGAACTTTGGAATGTTAGGTGCTGCAATTTGTATGGGTATTGCTGCTATTGGTTCTGCAATTGGAATTGGAATTGCCGGACAGGGTGCAATTGGTGCTTGGAAACGTTGTTACATAAACAACAAACCGGCTCCTTTTATTCTTCTTGTATTTGCCGGTGCTCCTCTTACACAGACACTTTATGGTTTCCTTCTTACAAAAAGAATGATTGATTCAGGTGTTACTAACGGCTGGCAGCTGCTCGGTCTTGGTATTGGTTCAGGTATTGCCATGTGTCTTTCTGCAATCGCTCAGGGAAAAGCCGGTGCTGCCGCTTCTGATGCCCAGGGAGAAACCGGAAAAGGCTTTGCCCAGTACATCATGGTAGTAGGTCTCTGCGAAACCGTAGCTTTGTTCGCAATGGCATTCTCATTCGGTTTTTGTTAATAACTAACGAAGGCTGCTGCTTAATGGAGGCTAGGCATTTAGACTGCCTTCGTTTGCAGTTTTGCAGGACAAAACTGCACATTTTATGAATTGAGTTTTTAAAACACTAGAATATTGTGTATTGCAAGGTCAGTTATTCAAACTTAAATTGTTTGATAAAGCTGACCTTTTTTTTATTGTTTTTTTCGTATATAATAAATGCATGACTAAAGAAGTTTTTTTAGGCGGTAAAGGCATTACCAAACGTATTTCAATCGGGGGAAAAAGTCCGGTTTCCCTTCAAACTATGTGGAAAGAGCCCATCAACAATCTTACCGACGAAAAAATCAAAGAAATTATAGATAAAATTGCTTCATTACAATCACTTGGCTGCGATATTGTACGCTTTGCTGTTCCCGATATGGAAAGTGCACATGGCTTGTGTAAAATTGCTGCTGGCACAAGTATGCCGCTTGTTGCCGATATTCACTTTGATTACAGGCTTGCGCTTGAATGTTTAAAGGGGAATGTTGCAGCAATCAGAATAAATCCGGGAAATATCGGCTCGTTTGAAAATACAAAAACTGTTGTAGATGCATGCAGAGATAACGGTGTTGCAATCAGAATTGGTATTAACAGCGGCAGTCTGCCAAAAGATTTGCAGAAAAAAATTGCAGATGGTGAAATCACTCGGGCACAGGGATTATGTGAAACTGCAAGCCGTGAAGCTGAAGTTTTTGAAAAGCTTAAGTTTGACCAGTATGTTGTAAGTATGAAATCTTCGGATGTGCAGGAGACCATAGAGTGTAACCGCTTTTATGCGCAAAAGTATAATAATCCGCTTCATCTTGGGGTAACGGAAGCAGGACCTTTAATAGGCGGCATTGTAAAATCTTCAATTGCTTTTGCAACTTTATTAAACGAAGGAATTGGCGGTACAGTAAGAGTGAGCCTTTCATCATCCCCTGAAAACGAAGTAATTGCAGGCTTGAACATACTAAAGGAATGCGGAAAGCGCCAGGGAGGAATAAAGCTTGTAAGCTGCCCGCGCTGCGGAAGGGAAGGCTTTGACGTTCACAGTTTTGTTGAGCGGTGGCAGAACAGGCTGCTTTCAATCAATAAAGATATAACTGTAGCTGTAATGGGCTGTGTTGTAAACGGTCCTGGCGAAGGAAAGCATGCAGATGTAGGAATTGCGGGTGCGGCAGATAAAGTAATTATTTTTAAAAAAGGAAAAATAGTACAAACAATTATGCCGGAATTAACCGATAAAGTATTTGAGGAAGAACTTAATTCTTTGATACAGGAATGATTATGAAAAAAACTTTAGGCATTATCATCTTTTCTTTTTGTCTTGCGGCTATTTATTCTCAAAATAATCCAATGAACAGTATAACAGCTTTCAGAAAAGCATGCATGAGCTTTGAAGAAAAGGATTATGGTAAAGCATTAAAATATTCTGAAGATGCAATCACTCTTCGTAAAGAACAGATAAAATACGAAATCGGTACTGTAGAAAAAAGTCTTGCTTCTAAGGAAGTAAAAAAAGCTGGTGACAGAATTGATAATGTTATTATTGTTCTAGAAGAACGAGGTGAAGTTGACTGTATAGAAATTATAAATCATTATTTAAAGAAAAAGGGTGAAGAATTTTTCAAAAATTCAATTTCTAATCTTCTTGATTACATAAAGCAGCAGGAAGAATATCCCGAAGCACATAAACTTATTGGTGATGTATACCGAATCGAAGGTGAATATGATTTTGCAGAAGAGTATTACAGAAAGGCACTTTCAAATCAGGAGGTGCTTGATATTCCTGATGAAAAATATGAGATTCTTTATCTTCTGGCAGAAATCAGCCGTTTAAAAGGTGATAATGAAAAGCTTGAAGTTAGACTTTTAAATATTATTGGAAATACACAGACAGAAAAAAATAAGGTTCTTGTCAGGGCAATGAGAAATACTGTTTATGCAGACAGAAAAGAAAATGTTAATAAGCTTTTTCATCTGTACAGAACGTATGATTATTATTCTTTAAAAGCATACAGCCAGCTTGCTGATTATTACTATAAGTTGAATGAAATGCAGAAAGCCTTTGATTATTCAGCGCTTGCAATGCTGAATGGATTTACAAGAATTTGTTCTTTAATGGAAAAAAGAGATTCTGAATATACCTTTATAGATTTAGCAGGCTTTTTTGATAAAGTACCGGAATATCCTGATATTCTTGAATGGGGTAAAGAAAACTCAATCTGGAAAAACTTCAACGTATTCTGCAATATCTGTGCTGATATGGGGTACACAAAGTTCTCTATGGAAATGCTTGAAATTATTGCATTCCATTCACCAGAAAAATACTGGCAGCAGGAAGCAGTTCTTAAGCTTGATACACTTGATGGTATTTCTAAACCTGTAGATACAGAAAAAGCAGATTAGTACTGCAAGCCTAAACCAAGATAAACTTCGTACATAGAGGAATCTGCTCTCCAATCCATGTTAAGGTAATTCTTAAAGAATTTACGTCCTATATCATATCCGAAATTAGCGCGTACAGTAATTCCGGACCATTTTGTCGGATAAACAAGGAATTCAAGTCCTGCGCTGTAAAAGCCGTCTTTAAGTGAGAACCAGTTTTCTGTAATCTTGTTATAATAAAGTGCAATATCAATAAATGGAGAAATCTGTAAATCAAAATTAAAATACTTTATGAATTTTGCAGTGAAATTCGTTGTGAACAGGTGATAAGGAAAATCAAGATTGAGAACAATTGCAGAAGTGGAGGCAAGTGAGTTTATACCCGTTCCCATGTATTTCTGGTCATCACGAATACCGCGAAGCTCGCCGCCAAAAGCTTTACCATCATATTTGATATATTCATTCTTTGCAGGATTAAGCATATATACAAATCCATACAACTTTGTGTTTATACCAATGCGGTTGAAAACAGGTGCTTCAAATAAAGTAAATGCTTTATAAGCTCTTACATCTAAGCTCATAATTGGATAAAACATTTTTCGCTGGAAATTATATAAATAGTAATTGTCAATAGAAAAAGAAATACCATTACGAAGATTGTTCTGCCAGTCAACGCGGCCAAAAGAGAAAGAATGACCCGCATAAGCTACAGGACTGGAAAGGCTGGAGTTGTTTTCGGAAATGTGGTTAAAATCCCAGTTGAAATAAATATCGGCATAAGGTGTATAAGTGAAGGTTCCTAATGTATTTGATTTGTAAATACTGATTGGTACTGAGAACTTAAATTCTTCAGAAAAATAAAGTGAATCATTAAAGGCTTTATAATCAAGATTATTTACTGATTTTTGATAGATTTCTGAAATCAAAGAATAATTGTCAAAAGGTATCTGAAATTTAACACCAGTTTTAACATCCCATTCAGGTATTTTATCGCCAAAGGTGTAAGAAAATCCAATATCATTAACCCAGGTTGCATCTGAGATTCCGGCTTCAAAAGGATAGTCAAAAGAAAAATTAAAACCAAGTTCACAGTCTTTATTATCTGATTCAAAGGTTGGAATAAGAATGTAAATATCTGAGTTCATGGTATTTAAGGTACCAAGAAAGTTAAAATCCTTGATTTTAAATTTCAGCTTTAATCCGGAATTAGAATCATATTTAGGTCCCGGTAATACAAAAATGTGTATTGAATCTTTAAGGAATACCTTTAAGTTTACCTGATATACTTCATCTTCCTGTGGTAATTCTATATTTACAATACTATAATCAACGCTTAAATCTTCAAAAACACGTGTATTATTTAATTTCTGCTTATAATCTTCAAGATAAGCAAGAAGCTCTTCTTCTGATTCAAAAACAGTATCTGTATCTACAGAAACCTTCTGTTCAAGACAATAAGGTTTTGTAACTCCAAGAATCTTAATGGCACTTGGTTCAATATTATAATCAACTGATTTAATCTGGTATTTATTTGCATAACAAACTGAAAATAACAGCAGAGCGAGAATAAATGTAAAAACTTTTTTCATATCTAGTATGCACCCTTTCTTCTTAATACAACCCAAACAGTCTTAATCAAAATCCAGACATCAAGCCAGATAGACCAGTTTTGAATGTAATATGTATCGAATACAATTCGTTCTTCGTAAGAAGTCTCTGAACGTCCCGAAATCTGCCACATACCGGAAATGCCGGGAAGAACAGAAAGAACAATATCCTTATATTCTCCGTATTTTTCAATTTCTTCTGCGGTAACAGGACGTGGACCAACAAAGCTCATTTCACCTTTCAGTACATTTATAACCTGTGGAAGCTCATCAAGACTTGTTTTCCTGAGGAAATTACCAAACTTTGTAATGCGGGGGTCATCTTTAAACTTTCTTTCAGCTTCCCATTCTTCACGTCTTACCGGGTCTGTGGCAAGAATATGTTCAAGCATTTCCTGTGAATCAATACGCATTGAACGGAACTTCCAGCAATTTAAAACCTTACCGTTTTTACCAACACGTTTATGCTTGTAGAAAACGGGGCCTTTTGAAGTTATTTTTATTAAAAATGCAATTATAAGAAAAACCGGAATAAGAACAGGCAGTGCAATAATAATGAGTATAAGGTCCAGAATCCTTTTTAAAATAAGATTAGATTTAAAGGTAAGATTATGTACTGAAGCAAATCCGATTATACCTGCAATATCTTTAAGCTGCTGTGTGCAGGTAAAAGATGACTGTCTTTTTGAAACAGAAATTGTGTACCTGTAAGTAGTCATTATTGGAGTAATATCATCTTTATAATCACAGATAACAGCATTCTTTATATTAAACTTATGAATAATTTCGATGATATTGGTATAAGATGATGGATAAACTGGAATGTTATTGTAAAATCCCGGTTCTGTTGCATTGCCATCTATAATTACAGCAGGCTTGTATCCAAGATACTTATGCTTAAGAAGACGATCAATAACTTTTTCTGCACTGTCTCCGTTACAATAAATAACAGCAGGGATTCCCCACCATCTGCGCTTACAGAAAATACGTTTTGAATACTCACGGAAAGCTGGAAGAAGAATTGTGGCCAGAACAAAAGCAATAATAAATGCCAGCATTATTTCAAGATCATGACTGTCCTGTGTAATTCCTTTTGTAAAGTTTGAGTCTGTAAGATCTGAAAGGAAAATACTTATTGCAATACAGGCAAAGCCAAAAAAGGCTGATATTGAATATTTTTTTACTTCTTCTGCAGCTGGTACCATAATTCCCGGATAAAGTCCCATTATCATAAAAATGATAAGAAAAACAGGCAGAAAGATTGAATAATTTATAAAGGATTTAAAGTTTATATTGCTTGTTGCAAAAAGGTTTATGATGAAGAAGCCGAATGCTATACAGAAGATGAGCGTAATGATATCTACGAGGAATAATGCGAATCCGCTTAAAAAACTGCTCGTCCTTGGGTAGTTTGTTTTGAGATACTTTTTGAACTCTTCTTCATTCATAGCAAATTTTATTATAATATATAGGATAGGAATTGTCTAGAAAGGAAAATCCTTATATTCTTTCCTTTTTTTCACAGAGTTCTTTGATTGTTGCTGTAAAGTTTTGTATTGAAAACTGCTGAACGTGTGCTGTAAAAACTGAGCGGTCGGTAAAGTCCTTTTCGCATTTTTCAAAATTATCCATACATTTTATAAGGCTTTCCGGAGTCTGCTCTTCAAAAAATAACCCGGTTTTTCCTTCCAGAACAGAATCTAAGGCGCCGCCATCACGATAGGCAAGTACTGGACATCCTGCCGCGTTGGCTTCTACAGGAATAATCCCAAAATCTTCTATACCGGGGAAAAGTAATGCCTTTGCTTTAGAAAGATATTCTGCTATTTTTTCATCAGAAACACGTCCTGTAAAAGTAACAAGCCCTGATTTTTTATATTTATCTGCTTCTTTTGATTTTCCGTCGCCGATTACAACAATTTTGCGCCCGGACTGAATGCATGCTTCGATTGCAAGGTCTGCACGTTTGTAGCCTACAAGCTGCCCGAAAAAAAGGTAAAAATCTTCAGGTGTTCGTGGATTAGAAATAAAGCGGTCAATATCACATGGAGGATAAACAACGTCTGCCCTGCGGTTATAATACCGCCCGATTCTTTTTGCCACGTAATGTGAGTTTGCCACAAAATGGTCAACAAGATTGCTGGACATAACATCCCACTGGCGCAACCCGGGAATCATTTTTTTCATAAAAAACTTTACGATTGCATTAGATTTACGGAAATATTCGTGGTACATATCCCAGAGGTAACGCATTGGTGTATGGCAGTAGCACAGATGGAATGCATTAGGAGCCGGAACAACACCTTTTGCAGGCCCTGATTCACTTGAAATTATCAAATCATAACCGGTAAGATCAAGCTCCATTAAAGCTTTTGGCATAAACGGCATATATTTCTGGTACATTTTTTTAGCCATTGGCCAGCCGTTAATTTTAGTGGTATATATTTTATGTGCCTTGATTTTGTCGGAAATATGAGACGGGTCGTAAACGTTTGTATAAATGTCTGCCTGTGGAAAAAGGTCGCACAAGGCTTCTACAACCTTTTCTCCACCGCGCATTGTAACCAGCCAGTAATGAACAATTGCAACTTTCATACTATTTTCCTTTCTTAATCTGATTTATTATTATTTCCGAAGTTTTTGCAAACGAATAAATATCCGGTGAAACTGGAGGAGAAGGTGAATCATACTTTTCCAGAAGCTTTTCAGTAAGATCATCAACATCACCTGTCTTAAAGAAAGTAACGGGAAAATCTTTGTAAATCTCTTTAAAAACCGGAATATCAGAAAGAACTACATTTGTACCGCAGGCAAGCGCTTCCATAGGGGGCATTCCAAAGCCTTCATAAAGCGACGGCTGAACAAGAAGTGCAGAATTACGATACAGCATACGGAGTTTTTCATCGGTAACCTTACCCGTAAAAAGAATATTAGAAGCACCCGAAATCTCGCTTAAAATTGATGAATCCCCGGTACGGAAGTTTTCAGCATTTCCAACAATAATGAGCTTTGCTTTTAGACCGCGTTCAACAGCCTTGTTAAAAGCAGGTACAAGAACATGCAGACCTTTGTGGTGTTTTATGTTTCCTACAAAAAGAATGTTTTCCTTTACAACATCATCAAAAAAAGATTCATTTGTAAACCATTCCGGGACGGCGTTGTAAGTAACAACAATCGGCTTGTTCTTTACATTAAGATGTTCCTTAATCCGTTCTGCAGAAAAATTGGAAACCGTAAAAACGGCAGCAGATTTATTCATAGCCCGCTGATAGAACCATTTTCGTACAATAAAGCCCAGTTTAGAAGTGATTTCTGGAATATCAAGAAAAACCACGTCGTGAATTGTAGAATAAATCGGAACAGTAATGCCTTTAGGAATATTACAGTAAGGAGTGTAATACGCATCGCAGTTATTTATGATTTTTAAAAGTGATGATGGAAAAAATAAAAGCTCTGTGAAAGAAAAAGTCGTAACTTTGCAGGGAATAATCTTGTAAGATGGAATATTTCCACCGGAAAAATTACGTTTTATAATTTCATCTAGACTCTGTTGAATAGTTTTTTCATTACCAAAAAGAACGCATTCAAAACTGCGTAAAAAATAGGGTAGAATTGATAAAAAATAAGTCCCGATTCCGCCGCTTCCAATCATACGGCAATCTACTGCAAGTTTCATAAAGATAATTATAACACATTTTATTAATTCTGGCATCAGTTGTTTTTCATGCAGTTTTATACATACATGTAAATCATTGTAAATCAATAAAAAAAATGTTATTTTATCAGTATGAAAAAGAATCTATTATGTTGCATTGTATTGTGCTTTGTGTTTATGAGGGTTGCACATTCGCAGGATAATACTAAGATAATTCAATCTGGAAACAGAATCTATGACGATCTGTACATTCTGTTTAATGAAGCCGGTCTTTCACATTTTGTTGATATTCAACCGATGAGTGTTGGTGAAATTAAGTTTTATTTTGAAGATATTGATTATGAAAAATTGTCAGAAATCGGAAAACGTTTGTATGGAAATGTTGCCGGCTTTTTAGCGCGTGAAGACAATCTTTTTAACAGCGAAAAAATTACTGATGAAGAAATAAAAAAGCAGAAGCTGAGGGCTTTTGCAAACTTAAAGATTACTCCTGAACTTTATTATAAAAACGCAGATAATGTTCCGTGGAGCTTTGATTATCATTACAAGGATTATTCAGTCACAGTTCCAATTCTGATGGGCTTTTCTGATTTTGTTACAATTGAATCAGATTTTTTTGTAGGTAAAAATTATTCACAGACAAAGCTAAACAGCAGCTTTACAAATATTCCGCTTTCCGGTGATGATTTTGAGTTTTTGTTTCCACGTTTTGCTTATGGCAGTGTTGGAAAAACCTTTGATACCTGGGGCTTTAATTTCCATATGGGAAAAGAGGGCATAACTCTTGGAAAAACAGAGCTTGGAAGCATAATCTACAACAAAACCTTTGAAACTGACTTTTATTCAGAGTTAAATCTGTATACAAAAAGATACAAGTACACAATGTTTGTAAATCAGGTTGATACGGAAACATTCCTTTATCTTCATCAGCTTGATTTCAGACCATTTAAAAACTTCCGTTTCAGTGCAGTTGAAGGTACTCTTATTAATTCACCATTTGAATTGCGTTATCTGAATCCTCTTATGATAATGCATTCGTTTGGTTCCTGGACACTGCACGATTTTCAAATGACAGAAAACGAGCAGAAATATTATGATGAAGGTCATTTCTGTGCTTACCTTGGTATTTCTTTTGATTATGTTCCCTTCAGTGGATTTAGAATATATGGAGCTTTTGCTCAGACAGAAGTGCTTGATTTAGGTGGAAGCAGAAGCCAGGCTGCTCTTTCTGTTCCAGATGGATTGGGCGGGCAGTTAGCTTTTGAGTATACTTTTAATTTAAGTAATGGGAGCTTTATAAGAGCAAATCTTGATGCTTCGTATACGTCTCCTTATCTTTATGTAAAGCAAAGTCCAGACTGGTCAATGTACAAAACAAGAAAAGAAATGCAGACTGATGGTACTATTAATTCCTGGATTGGCTCTCCTTTTGGACCGGATTGTTTTGCAGCACAGCTGAAAGTAAATTATGAACCTAACGAACGCTGGAATCTGACCTTAGGATATCTGTTTAAGATTCATGGTGAAAATACACCTGATAAGTTATTTAATTTTGAAAATCAGAAAATAAATGTTGGTACAGAGGACAACCCTGAATGGATATGGGGCTATTATCCTTATGTAAAATATAGGGATTCTGCTGATAAAAATGATGAAAAAGGCATGGAAGACAGTGTAAAGCAGTCCCGTTACATGTGGATGAGCGGAACTCCTGAATACACAAACCGTATTTCACTTGCCGGTGAGTATTACATAAATAAGCATTTTAATATAAGTGGTCAAATTGCATATACATTCATAACAAATAGTTATAATATAATAGATAATTCTGCAAAAGGTTTTGAAATTGCGCTTGCCGTACAATACAAGCTTTTTGAATAAGAGGTTTTTATGAAAAAAATAGTTATAACAATCGTTGCAATCTTTATGCTTAGTTCAATTACTCTTTCTGCACAGGAAAATGTTTCAGTTCCTGTTTCAGATACAATATATGATTTTCTTGATTTAGCTCAGACAAAGAGGTTGTGTAAACCGCTGAACGGCTTTAAGCCTTATTCAAAAAAACAGATAGTTTCTGCTCTTGAAGAAATAAATGAAAATAAAGACAGTTTAACAGAAAAAGAAGCGCAGATTGTACAGCAGCTTTTAGAAAAATATACGTTCGAGGATGATGAAAAACAGAATACTCTTCTTTCTGCACATGCTTTTGAATATGATAATACCTCTGTTTCCCTGAATTATTATCTCGGCTTTGAAGCCACTTATTCTGGTGGTGTTTATTCAAAATCAGATTACAACAGCTTTGGTATGGATAATATTTTTAAGATTGCTTTTGATGGTGATATTGGTGAAAAGTTATCTTATAGAATAAAAGGTGATCTTGATTTATCTAAGGTTCCATTAAAAGAAGTTGGAAAATACTTTATTGGTTATCCGTGGTTTGATAGTGATGTACAAGCCTTTTTAGATGGAGTTTTAAAAGAAGGCGATGAAAAGTATGATGTTTCTTCAAAAGCACGATATATCAGAAAATATCTTATTAACTCATATCTGCCATATTCTTACAAAAAGCCCTGGAGCGGCCAGTTTTATTATTTAAGCAATATGAATGCTTCCGGTCTGGAAGGCTGGGCTACACAGATAGGAATCGGTTTTACAGTTGATGGAGAAATCAGAGGCACTTTATTAAATGATAAAATAATGCTTGGTATTGGGCGAGTTGACAGAGAAGTTGCCGCAATGGATAACGGAAGCTCTCTTGTTTTAAACTCTCACGCTTATCCTTTTATGGCAGCAGATGTTCAGTTTAAGCTTTTTGATTTCTTAAAGTTTTACTCATTGACAGGTATTCTTGAATATCCTAACCAGGATTATATAAATGCAGATGCATTAAGTAAGTTTGGAGAAAATGGAAATAATGATGATTCCTTCTATTTTCAGAATGCTTTTTCCGTAAACATGGTAGAGCTTGATTATAAAGGGCTGCATGTTGATTTTGGTGGAACAGCTGTATTCCCAAAAAGATTTGAACTTGGTTATGTATTCCCGCTTGTAAGTTATGTTGAATACCAGAACCATATTGGAGACTGCGATAATCTTTCTTTATTCGGTGATTTAAAATATACCTGGGCTGGAATTGCTTCTTTATGGGGTTCCCTGTATCTTGATGAATTAAACGGTCTTAATAATAATCCATTTACTTCAACAAGAGCTATGTTTGCAATTCAGGGTGGTGTAAAATACATAATTCCAAATATACCGTTTGCAAATGTTAGTTTCCGCTACACAAGAATTGAACCATACTGTTATACTCATCATTCTATAAATTACACACCATGGTACAGTCATTACATCTGCGAAAACTATTCGAACAACGGTGAATCTCTTGGTTATTATCTGCCGCCTAACTCAGACGAGTTCCTGCTTTCATTTAAGATGAAACCAAGTGCTAATGTTTCCTGGGGTGCTTCATATCAGCTGATTCGTCATGGAGCAGATTACGGCAGTCAGCAGGTTCCTGGAAGCAACATTTATTCTGAATTAAGCAATTTGAACCGTTCACAGCTCAAAAAATACTTCCTGCATGATGGTGCCTATAACTGGAATCACATAGTCAGTGCCGGTGGAAGAATAACGCTGAATACTAAGTTCCCGGTTTCTTTCTATGGAAATCTTGGAGTTTTATACAGCTACTTTACTGTAATAAATGATGATGATTACGACCGCTCTGTTTACGGCAACAACGGTAACTGCAAGAATGCAAGCTTTAAGACTCCATACAAAATTGCAGATACGGATGAATATCCGAACCTGTTCGGCGGTGTAGTTACAGTTGGCGCAAGTGTAAGGTTTTAATTATTTTACAAATGCCTTTAATGCTTCAATTAATACATCATTGTCTTCCTTGTTGCGGATTGCAAGACGGATGTATTTTGGTTCATCAAAGCATTTTTTGCCGGTCAAATCTTTTATAAAGATGTTGCATTTTTCTATAAGCTTTAAGGCAAGCTCATCTGAACTGTTTTTACCGCCAAGCTTACAGAGAACAAAGTTGGCCTGACTTGGATAAACCTTAAGATTTTTTATCTTGGAAAGCTCTTTTATAAAACGTGCTCGTTCTTCTGCAATTGAATCGCAGGCAGCTGCATAAGTCTTATTGTATTTTTCATAAATCTGAAGGTAGTATTCTGCAAAAGAGTTTATGTTCCAGATTGAGTTCTGCTTTTTGATAAAGCTGATAAGCTCAACGTCGGAGCCTGCAAGAATACCAAGTCTTAAGCCGGGAACACCGTAACTCTTGCTTATAGATTTTATGATTATAAGGTTTGGATTTTCGTTAATAATATCCTGATTCAAAAGAGTATAACGGATTTCCTTATCTGCAAAATCAATAAAGGATTCATCAAAAATAAGCTTTACATTCAATGCTTTCAAATCCTTTAAAAGCTTTAAAACTGATTTTTTATCAAGGAAATTGCCCGAAGGATTATCAGGATTTATAAGAAGAACTGTATTAACGTTTTCTTTCTTTACGGCTGCAAGAATATCATCTGCTGTATATGTAAACTTCTTTTTTGAAGTATCTAACTGTACAAGCTCGCATTTTTTGAATCGTGCAGGATATTCATTAAATGTAGGATATGGAACAAGAACTTTTCCTTCAAGGCTTTCGCAAAGGGAAGAAATAAGCTCTGCAGCACCGTTTCCAACAACAATGTTTTCCGGCAGCAAGTTAAAAATCTTTCCTGCAAGAAGACTCATCTGTGCAGCCCCGCTAGGATACTGTGTAAGAAGAGTTTTAAAGCTTACCTGTAATTCGTCAACCATTTTCTGAGGAGGAAAATACGGATTTACAAGATAGCAGTAATCCTTAAGCTGAGGGAAGCGCCAGTAACCGCCGTAATTTTTCTGTAACTGCTTGAGTTTTGTTTTACCTTTTGCAAAGCGTGTCTCTGCAATAGCAAGATCAGCAGGGTCATCAATTTCGTACCAGTCATCACCGGGAACTGGAAGACCTTTCAACGTAGAAGCTCCAAGGAAAGAAAGAACTTTTAATACAGCTTCGTAATATTCGTTTTTGCCGAATGCTTTCTGGTAAGCTTCAAGGAACGGTATATAATAGTTCTTAGAAAAATCTTTTGAGAACTTATAAATGTTTACAGTTTTATAATAATCCTGTGTTTCAAACCAGTTGAAGTGAGCCTTATCAAGAATGCCGGTGATATTGTTATGCTCGTCTAACAAAGTACAGGTTCCGTCCATCCAGCTTTCAAAATGAGACACTACGGCAAGATTTTCATCCTTTGATTTTATTAGCTTTGTAATAATTTCTGGCTTAAAGATGAGGTCACTTTCAAGAAGAATTGTATCATCCTGACAGAGAGCATCGCGTGCCATAAAAAGAGAGTAGATGTTGTTAGTCTTGTCATACACTTTATTTTCAATAAACTCAATTTCCATACCGTTAAGGTTTTCTTTATTGAACTTTGAATGAATAAAGTCTATAAGAACATCACTTTTGTAGCCTACAACAATAACCATCTTCTTTATGTTATTTTTTACAAGTGCTTCAATTGCGTATTCAATAAGTGTTTTTCCGTTTACCGGAACCATACATTTAGTTGCATTTTTTGTATATCGGCCGAGTCTTTTTCCCATACCAGCGGCTAACATAAGTGCCTGCATATTATTACTCCTGTGTTTAAAGAAACGCGAGCAATGGCGCAGCGTTTCCTAGAATTGCAAAATAGCAGATTTGTAACGTATTTGCGTTACAAATCTTCCATTTTTTTGTTTATCATAAAATCTGCAATTGCTTTTCCGGCATTGCCTTCATTCATCCAGGCTTCCGATTTAGCAATTTGTCTAAGCTCTGCAAGTTCTTTTGAATCGCTTGCTGCTTGAATTACTTCCTTTATATTATCAAACTGTTCCTGTTTTAATTCAATACCAATTTTCTTAATTGTATTAAACTGCCAGATATCTTTACCGTATGCTCGTGATTCACCTAAATCGTAAGCATCGTAAGGCATAAGGTCCAGTTCGGAATTAACGTACATTACAGGCTTATCACAAAGGAAGGTATAGTCGTAGATAATACCTGAAAAGTCCGAAATCATAATATCAGATTTTTTCATGGAATAAATGTTATCGCGCTCATAATCCCAGATAAGATTTTTTGAATCCCTGTATTTTTCTGTAAGACGGTCAAGCATATCTTTTTCTGATTTTTTTGATTGAGGATGTGGACGGACTATAATATTCCAGCCTGTTGCTAAAAGCGGGTCAAGAAGCTTTTCGCCGTATTTAGAAAGAAGTGCACTTGCTCCCCAGCTTGGAGAAACAAGAACTGTAAAGGTGTGGTTTTCTTCTGCCGGAATAGATTCCATTTTCTGCTTAAGTGTATCAAGATATGGGCAGCCCACAACAACAAGCTCTTTTTCCTTTAATTCACGATGATGCTCAAGAATACGTATATCATCTTTCTGATAATCACCTGAAAGTAAAACAGAATCAAAATAATCTATACCGAAAAGCCTGTACATGGTTGCATCACTTGGAGCGTGAAGTACATGAGTGTAGTGTTTTACACGTTTACTTCGTTTAAGCTGATAAACCTGCAGGCCAGGAGTAGTCATAAGTACAATACCGGCACTAAGCATATTGAGTTTTACAAAAGCAAGGTTTCCTTCGCCGATAAACTCAGGTTTAACGAACTTGTAGTTCTGTTCAAAGCACGGGTCTTTTTCTGCAGAAGTGTAGTAGGTGAGTTCAATCTGTCGTTTTTCAAACTCATCGCAGACAGGCTTGAAAGTATTCCAGTATTGAAGTCCTTCGTTATAGATTACGTACTGTTTATAATTTGAATCAGCGGTTGTAGAAACACCATTCTTTTTTGCTGAAAAAAGAAGCTTTAATTTTATCCAGGCTGCTTTTCCTAAAAAGAAAAGTGTAGCGGCGGCACCAATAAGGATAGAAAAAAGCATTGAACCGGTGCCGGGGTCGATGTAAAGAATTAGTGATGTCATTATTTTCCCTCCTTTGAAGTGTATGGAGTTTCATGACTCCAATTCTCTGGTTCAAGAATGCTGTCCTTTACGGAATACCATTCGGAATCAGTTATTTTAAAAGTATTTTTATTGTGCGAATCTGGGGACCAGCCGTGATTATCAAGTACAAAAACTTTTTTCTTTTTTTCCGGCTGGTGAATAGGATTTCCAGTAAATGGATTTTTTGCATCTTCAATCAAACTGGAAACGGCTAAGTCAGGAGTATCTGCATTTGTCATAAAAGTACTGTCAATCTGCAAATTACCATGAGAGTTAAAGTCTTTATACATCAATAATGGATTTAAGGCTTCTATTCTGAAAGGAAGCTTTGCCTGTGATTGATCCGGACTGATTTTTGTATCAAGACCCGCTCCGTGATCTGCTACGATAATAATTCTTGTATTATCATAAACATTATTATCTTTTAAATAATCAAAGAACTCACCCAGACGTTTTAATGCACCTGCATTTGCATGATAATGAACTTCCTTAGAAAATACTCCGTTACCAATATCTGTAACTTCTGACATAGGTACATAATCTGGAACCTGAAGATAATGAGGCTCGTGAGTCATTTCGTTTACAAGATAAGTAAATGTAGGCTTTGAAGAATCTGTTGCTGTAAGCTCCGGTAAAAGGTCGAGCGCAGCATAGTTATTTACTACGTCCTGCAGGTTTTCCAGAGACATATTTGTATTCCACCAGAAACCGTCTTCATAAATTGAATCTCTGAAATAAAGAGGCATTGTTTTAAGGAAGCTGAACCATATAAAGTTTCTCTTTAACAAATCACTTCTTGCTGTTGCAGAAGCGGCTTCAGGGTGAAGCTTAAGCCATACATCTGTATAAACACGGATTGTTGGACATTTGTGAATTGTTGGATATTTATCATAGATTCTTAAATCAGAAATCCAGCTGTAATTTGCCCAGGACATGTCTGTAACTGTTGAATCATAACCATTCTGGTCAAATAAAAGAGGGAGTACTGTAATTGCTTCATTATGCTTAGTTAATAAAGAAATATCTGAACGTTCATTCATTTCGTAAGGAGTGTAATCATATCCACCGTACATTGGAGGAGAACCAACAAGTGTATGGTCAGCATAAGAAACTGTATTATTAAAAAGCTTAAATCCATCGAATTGACGGTAAAGCTCCTGATTTTCATCAAATATATATGGAACATAACCGTTTATTGCCCTGTCCAGCATAACTATAAAGACGTTTTTTCCAGTTTTACTTAGATTAAAAATAGGCTTTATATCTGAAGCAGTGCTTACTGCATTATTTGAAGCTTCTTTTATTTCTTTTGCCTGTTTATATCCTTTCTGGATTGTTATGCCATGCACAAAAGAGATTCCCAAATTAGTAATAATCAGTACGCTGCAAAGTGCTGTAAGCCAGTTCAATTTTTTCAGAATAAGCAGAAGTAATACAATAATTGTTGGAATAAGAAGAATTGCAAGATTTATAAGTGCTTTTGTATTTGTCGGTTTTAGTGCACCAGCATCGGAAAAAGTAAGAAGATTTGAAAGAGTGCCGTAATTACCACCAAAAGCGAATGCATTTACAACTGCACAGACGCACATAATTGTTCCAAACAGGGTCATAATGGTTTGAGTCTTTTTGCCAAACATAAAGTAAATACAGCATGGCCAGAAAATACAGAAACCAATTGTCTGCCATAAAGAATGAAATAAAAAGAAGAATGGCGAATTATAAGAATCTACAAAAGAAAACTCCATTGGTGAAGAAGAAACAACATAAGAAGGTAATGTAAATCCTGTAAGTAATGCCAGTGCAATGCAGGTTGTAAGAAACAGTTTTGTTCTTGCTGCTTTATTTTCAGCCAGATAATGGAATGGTTTTTCTACAATAAAATTAATAAACTTAAGTACAAGAGGCATTATAAAGACAATGGAAATTGCGGACATAAGCATAATTCTTCTGTACAAAAATCCTGTTTGTCTGAAAAGAATAAACCAGTCTGCTCCCAAAGCTAATACACATAAACAGCCATAAAGTACCCAGACTGGATGCTTCATTTTGTAAAACACATTTTTTATAAGGCTGAACAGATTGTTCATTGTCCAGTATACAACAAGACCGCTTGGTGAATTGTAGAGCAGTACTAAAAATACAAGTGCAGTAACATAAATCTGGATTTTTTCTTTTATTGGATGTCCTTTACTGTAAATGGCTCCTGCAATAATGTTGATTAAAGTCATTGCAATTGGAAGAATATTTACCTTAAAGCTTCCGATTGTAAATGCTGCATCGGGTGCACCCATATCTTTTATAAAGAAAAAACTGAAGCCCTTTAAATCTCCAAGATTGCTCAGATATTTATAAGCTGCAATAAAAAAAGGAATCTGAATTGCAAGACTGATTGAAGAACGTAAGGCCATCATAGGATGATAATGATTCTGTTTGTAATAGGTAGAAAGAATCATATATTGTTCATCGCCCTTAAATGTCTTTTTTATTCTGTCAATTCCAGGCTTTAATTTTTTTTGTATCTGACGTTCTGTTTCCTGCCATTTTTCTGCAATTACATATAGGGGAAGACAGAAAAAAGAAACGGCAAAGCTTACAACAAGGACTGAAAATCCAGGATTTCGTAAAACCTTCCAGCTGACGTAATAAAATAATTCTACAAGTTGATAAAGTGGATGTATGATTATAGAGTATAAAAAATCGAGCATTTTAACCTCAAAAAATAATATTATATTTTAACTGTTAACGTGTTTTTAATCAATTTCACTTAATCCAGATACTTTTTTATTGTTATAAAATAGCTTTGTGCAGACTTTTTCCAGTCATAAAGCTTAAGAAGCTCTGCTGAATCTGTTACTTTCTGTTTGAGAAGCTCCTGTAAATCTGGGGATGGAGTATTTGGATCTATATAATAAACTGAATCTTTAAAAACTTCGGGCAGACATGCAGCATTAGAGCAGATTACACGGGCTCCCATAGCAAGTGCTTCAAGTGGCGGTATTCCAAAACCTTCGTAAAAGGATGGAAACAAAAAGGCCTTACAGTTTTTCATAAGTAATTTAGCTTCATCATCAGAAACATAACCAAGCAGAATCAGATTTGAAGGAAGATTGTCTCCGATTGTATTTCCAAGCTTCTGTAAATCAATTTTGCCTGCAACAACAAAATCTGTTTCCGGTGCTTTTCCTGCTGCTTCAACAATCCATGGAAAATTTTTATTTTTAGCAGCTGTTGCGAGAGAAAAAAAGTATTCTCCTGCTTTAAGCTTTGGAAATGATTTTTCAAAAGATATATCCTGCGAAATTGTTGTTGAAAAATGCTGCCAGCCGTTATAGGCAACAGAAATCTTATCTGGAGCTATATGATAATTTTTTATGATTTCGTCTTTTGAATATTGGGAAACAGTAAAAACGTGAAGAGATTTTTTTAAGGCAAATCTGTATTGAATAAGGTGCCAGATTCTTGCAAGAAAAAGATGCTTTGTTGTAATAAACTGTGGATTAACTTTATAAGTTATATCGTGTACGCAAACAATTCCTTTTGGTGAAAAAAAAGGAACTGAATTGCATAAATGAAGCCCAAGTGCTTTTGATTTATTCAGATAACGGGATAATTCTGTTTGTTCCCAGATTATGCCTGATTTTTTTCCAATAAAAACTGTTTTTATATGTTTAAGCTCTGGGAGATTTTCAACATTTGCTGGTACGGCTAACTCAATTGAAACAGATTCATTTTCAATCATTGAATCTAATGCTTTTGTAATTTCAAGGGCGTAGCGTTGAACTCCGGTAAGCTTTTGAGTAAGAAATCTTCCGTTTATTACAATCTTTGAATATTTTTTCATATTATATTCTCCACAATTGTTTTATATATTTTCTTGTGGCTTTGATTAAAAAAGGATTCAACCAGATTAGAGTGATAAGAAGCTTTATAAAAAAAAGTCTTACAGGTTTATGATTGTATTTTTTTAAGAAACGAACACGGCTTAATTCAAACTGAATGCGGCTGAAGCTTGCTTTTCTTTTAATTGAAAAGTCTGAGCCGACTGAACCACCACAAAGATGCTGAATCAAAGGACCGTCAATCATGAGAATTGTTTTTCCAGACTTTGAAAGCTGGCGCTGTAAATCTGCTTCTTCAAAATATAGAAAAAAAGCTTCATCAAAACGGGCAGAATCATTTTTTTTAAGAAATAAATCTGCACCGGTAACATAATCAACTTGTCCAGTATAAAATGCGGTTGTATTAGAATGTGCAAAACGGGCAGGGGATATTATTAAAATATACATAACTGAAAGAATGAAGTTTGAAACAGACATTTTTAAAAGCTGTTTGAATGAAAGCTTAAAGCCGGCAAAGGTTCCATAAGAATGGATTACATTATTGTTTTTATCAAGAAGGTTTGCTCCAATTGCTCCAAGTTTTCCATCATCATGTTCTTCAAAATAATCATAAAAAAGCTTTACTGCATTATTAAGGAGAATTGTGTCGCTGTTAAGATAAAAAATATATTTTCCGGTGGCAACATCAAGCGCACGGTTATTTGCGGCTCCAAAGCCAAGGTTTTTACCATTTGCAATAACCTTAACCTTTGGAAAATCTGTTTCAAGCATTTGAAGTGAGCCATCTGTAGAGCCATTGTCGGAAACTATAATTTCATATTCAATTCCACTTGTATGCTTATAAATTGATTTAAGGCAGTCGGAGAGAAATGCTTTTGTATTGTAGTTTACTATAATTATGGAGACCTGTATGTTTGAAGACTCCATTGTCTTAAAGCTCATTAAACTCTATTCTTCCTGCAGGCGTTCAACCATTTTTAAAAGTGTAGCAGCACTGTTAAAATTAGCCGGAATAATTTCTGAAGCAGGGATTTCTATATCGTAATTGTCATTTAAGGCTGTAATAATCTGGATGATGTCAAAAGAATCTAAAAATCCGTCATCAATAAGGGTAGTACAGTTTTCATAATCAACATCTTCTTTTACATCTTTTAATATTTTAATCAGTTCTTCCATAGGTATTCCTCTTTATTATCTCTATTAATAATAAATTATTTTATCAATCTGTTCAATGTAGACTGTTCAATGCAGAAGACTCTACAAAATCTCTTGCAACAATTATCTTCTGGCTGTCGGGCTTTGTACTGTTATATAAAATAACCTTTGGCATGGTTCTGCTTAAGAAAAGGTACATTCCTTCTGTAATGGAATAAGCACCGCAGTTTTTAAAGGCAAGTGTATCGCCGTATTGTAAAGCGGGTAGTGAAACTTTTCTTACAAGAACATCAGCGGTAGTACAGAGACTTCCGCATAAGGTTTGTTCAATATAATTTTGTGGTTCAGTTGATGATTTAGCTGTGCTTTTAGAAACAACTTCAATTACGGGCACCTTCATTCCCATAATCTGGCCAAGATAAGCAAGATGATTTATACCGCCATCCAGAATAACATAATTTGTTTCTGCATTATTTTTTGTATCCATAACTGTTGTGAGGTACGTACCGCAGTCAGAAACAAAAAAACGTCCTGCTTCTATTGTAAGCTCAGTTTTGGAAGAAAGCCGCTGTAAATCTGGAATAATTGCTTTAAGCGGAGCAAGTGTGTCAGAAAAATCATCGCCTTCAAAATATGGATGAGGAAGCCCCGGACCATATTCTATTTTTTCTGTTGTAAAATCATATTTTTCTTTAAGTTCATTCATTACAGCTTCCAGAGTTTGAATGTCTTTCTGCTGTTCTGTTGAACGTTTGCGCTGTGTTCCTGCAAAATAATGGATTCCTTTAATCTGGATATGACTGTAATTGTTACGTTCAGAAATGATTGAGTATAAATCTTCCTTTGACATTCCAAATTGACTTGCGGCTGTAAGTCTTAACAAAACTGGAAGAACTTTGCCATTGAGTTTTCCTTCTTCTTCTAATTCCTGGACTTGCAAAATTGATTCCGCAGTGTAGATTCCGGCTTTGTAACTTACTGCTTCGTGAATATTTTGCTGAGTTTTATTTACACCTGAATAAATTATTTTTTCCGGTAAAACAGAATAAGCTTTGCAGATATCAAGTTCGCCAGGGCTGCAAACTTCAAGCTTTTCTATGCAATCAAGTTCAAGCATTGCTGGAATAAGAAAAGGGTTTGCCTTTATTGAATAGCATAAGTGGATTTTATTACCAGCTAACTGCTTTATCTGACGCATTCGTTCCTGAAGCAGGGAAATGTCAAATACATAAGATGGAGTGCCGTATTCTTCTGCTATTTTTTTATAGTCTGGTTTAAGTGTATTCTGGTTCATTAGTTACCACCATTTTCATAAATTGAAGTAAGGGCTTTCCTGTCAATTTTTCCGTTTTTATTCAAAGGCATTTGTTCAATTTGTTTTATGCTGGAAGGAATCATAAACGGAGGAAGCTTAAGCCTTAATTGTTTAGTGAGCTCAGATTTTTCCAGTTCACCTGTATAGAAAAGTACAATACGTTTTTTTTCAAAATCATAAATACTGCAGGCTCTTGTTATGTTTTCAAGAGACATTGTAACGGTTTCTATTTCTCCAAGCTCAATTCTGTGGCCCATGTGTTTAATTTGAAAATCCTTGCGTCCTATATAAAGCAGGTTACCTTCATCATCATATTTAGCAAGGTCGCCGGTACGGTAAATTGTTTCGTTATAATATGGATTAAGCGGATTCTGAACAAAGGCTTCGTCTGTACGTTCCTTATTGTTATAGTAGCCTAACGCTACGCTGGTTCCGCTTACGCAGAGTTCTCCCGGAAGATTTGGTGCAGAAATAAGTTTGTTATCTTCGTCAAGAAGAAAAACTTTTTCGTTTTTAAAAGGTTTTCCAATCGGTATGTTTTCGTTATCGGAATATTCTTTATTCAATATATGGAATGTACAGTTACAGGTAATTTCGGTTGGTCCATAAACATTTATAAAGCGTACAGAAGGCAGGAACTTTTGCCATACGTGCAGCTGTTTAACAGGCATAACTTCGCCGCTGAACATAATGGTTTTAATTGAATCAGGAACCTTATAATCGAGTCCTTTCATTATTGAAACAAAGCATAAGGCACTTACTGCCCAGACAAGAACTGTCGGTTTTTTTTCGCAGATAAAATCCATGAGCTTTAATGGTGCAGAAAAGTATTCACGCGGAATAAGATGAACGGTTGCTCCAAGATAAAGTCCAGAATATATATCCTTTACAGAAACATCAAAGTCAAAGGGAGCCTGATTACAGAAGGAATCTTCGTGGGTTAAAGAAAACTGTTCGCAGAAAACAGGAATAAAATCTATAACGCAACGGTGAGATACTGTTACACCTTTTGGCGTTCCTGTGCTGCCACTTGTAAAATTAACGTACAATGGATCTATGTCCAGAGAGTTGTTTTTTCTTTGAAGAAGTATTTCTTCTGTTTGTTCCGCAGCTTTTTTGTTATCTGTGACTTGTGAAAATAATTCTTCCAGTTTAATGCACTTTATATCTGAAAAAGCCAGAAGCTTGTCATAGTTTTCTTCATCAGTAATGATTAAAGAAGGATTTAATGTTTGAAGAACAGTTTTTGCTCTTGTTTCGGGCTGACGAACATCAACAAAAGAATAAAAGCATCCGGCATAAACGGTTCCCATCATTCCGCAGACTGCAGCTGTACTTTTTTCAAGATAAAAGGCAACAGGAGTCTGGGGGAGTGCATATTTACAAATTACAGCGGCTGCAGCTTTTGATTTATTTTCTAATTCTGAAAAGGTTATGCTTGAAAAGGCATCAGTAAAGGCTGGTTTATTTGGAAAACATCTTGCACTGTTTTCGAGCCATTGTAAAATGCTTGTTTTATTCAAATCATTTGTAGAATTAGTTATTTCTGGCATAGTTAAGGTTCCTTCTATAATCATTCATCAATTATTTTATGACAATTTGCTGCTCGTAATACCTGTCATAATCCTTTTGTGAGTCTGAAGTTTTGGCATTTACCCTTATGGTGTAGGTTCCAGCTTCCTGTGGTGTAAAGGTAAACGCATTCTGAGCAGAATAATTGTTTATTACGGAAAACTCTTTATCTGACTGTTTTTTTACAAGTGCCTGATAAAGAACAGTAACACTTTTTCCTGTATAAGCGTGTGCTGTAAAATCTACCTGTCTGGCAGAAGGCTGCTCTAAATCAAAATAAATACAGGCAATGTCTTTTATTGTTTCAAAGTATTCATCCTGATTATAGAAAAGATTGGAAAGACTTGTCCCATTTTTTTTAGCTTCATCACGCAGGAGAATAAACTTTGCAAGTGCGGTAGAAAACGCTTTCTGGCCCTTTATGTTTACGTGTTCAAAATCTGAATAATAATCTTCGTGATTTTCAAAGATTTCCGGCTTGATGATATTAAAATCATAATAATCAAAGCCCTGTTTTTGGGCATATTCATTTACAAACTTATTCAGTGAAAAATATTCTTCTCCATAACAAAGAACATCCTGACGTGGTTTTGGTGGATTTATAAGCATTAAATCTACATCATTCTGCTTACATAGAGTGATTATTTTTTCAAGCTGTTCAAAGACTTCTCCTGTAAACTTTCCAAAGTTATATTTAAGGCCGACATAAACAGTTTTTGAGTTTTCGTTTCCAACTGTGTTGTAATCAAGTGTACAATCGGCAGAAACGTTAATTGTGTTGTAAATATTCTGATACGATTCTGTGTTTTTGTTCATCTTGTCTTTTGAATTTTCAATTATGCGGTAAGGTCGGAATTTAACATGAGAAAAAATCCATGGAAACAGAAAGTTGATTGAAGTCGGTTTTGAAAAATGCTTTTTGTCAAAGGCAAACTTAACGCTTTCTTTTATTTTTTGAGGAAATGGCAACCATTTGATTCTTTCCTTAAAAAAGCAGGTTTCTGCCTGAACGTTATTGTATTCAATAAGATTTAAATAAGAAAAGGTGAGTACTGCTCTTTTTATTTTATGGTCTTTTATTGCAGTTTCTATTGCTTCATAAGTATTGTTCAGTTCCTGCGAAGCTGTTGCCATATTAAAGGATTTTGTGCCGAGTACGGAATCTATTGTTGAATTATCAATTGCGGCATAACACAGGGAGGTTCCTGTATAGACCATATCAAGTTCTTGCTGCTGCCTGTAAAGAGACCACATTTTTTCGCTTGAACCTACAGGCGGAATCAATATAAAGCATAAAAGTGAGTTTAACAGAAAAAACAGGACAACAGAGATAATTGTATATATTATTTTAGTAACTTTTGAAGGGATTTTAGAAGTTCGCATATAAGAATCCTTGCTGTACTGTTACAGACATAAATGAAATTAAGAATATTAAAATCACCATAACATAAATGCCCCATCTGATTACAAAAGGAGCACGTCCGATTGTTTTATATACATCAACATTATTTTCTTTGAGAAGACTGTAAATAAACAGGATGATGATAGAAAAAACAGCAATTCCCATTCCTTCTGAAAATCTTCCGATTATGCCTGTTATGTCGGTCTGGAAGGTTGAAAGTGAAAAGTTGCAGAAAAGATTTTTAAGACAGTCAAAACAATGGCGAACATCGTAGATTCTGTCAAAATACCAGCCGATGTTTACGATTATAAATGTTCTGATTATTCTGAAAACGTGAAAAGCCTTTGATTTTACGTTTAGGTGAAGGATATTGGCTGATTTAGCAAAGGCTGGAGCAAGAATGTCGCTGAGTGCAATTATAATTCCGTTGTAAAGTCCCCAGAGTACATAATGAAGCTCCGGTCCGTGCCAGATGCCTACGATAAGAAAAACAAGAATATTGGCTATGCCTGCAGGGAGAACTCTGCCGAAATGCTTGCCAAAGCGGTTGCTGCACCATTTACCAAAACGCTGCATTCCCTTTAATAGTGCAAAAGGGTAAAAAACATAGTCGCGCATCCAGGCTCCTAAAGAAATGTGCCATCTGCGCCAGAAATCACCAAGATTTATGGAAAAATAAGGCTGCTTGAAGTTCTGCATCATTGTTATGCCGAATAATTGCGAAACTGCAAGAACCATATCTATACCGCCCGAAAAATCGGCATATTGCTGTGCTGAATACATTAAGATTCCAAAAGCAGAAACTGAGCCTGTAAGACTGAGATCTGGTGTATCAAAAATCTGGGCGATTGAATCAACAAGCATATTTGCAATTGCGTACTTTTTGAAAAGTCCAAGTAAAAAGAGAGCCATTGCCCTGCAAAAGTTTTCGTAAGAAAGAGGTTTGCGTTCGAAAAATTGTGGTGCAAGAGAATCGTAGCGGTTTATCGGTCCCTGAATAATCTGTGGAAACCAGGACATAAACAGAAGAAACTTAAAGAAATTGGTCTGAGCTGTATATTTTTCATGGTAAACATCAATCAGATAACCTACAGACTGGAATGTATAAAAAGAGATTCCCAGTGGAAGAAGAATATGGAATGCTGCCTGATTTTTACCTGCCGAAACTAAAAAATAATTTAAAATCGGTTCAAAATATTTAAGAATTGCAAGAAGTCCAAAAACAAAGGCTAAAACAACTCCCAGAATAATCCTTTTTTTGGTAAGGCAACAGGCTTTATACTGTTTTCTTTCTTCTTTAGTGGCAAAATCATCCTTTTTTGCAGTATAGGAATCTGAAATGCGCTGCATAAAAAAGGTTCCTGTAAATACCGCAGCGGCAACAAGAAAAATAAAAAGAAAGTTTTTAATGCCAAAGAAAGAGTAAAAAATCAAACTGACGGTAAGAAGTACAATCCAGGAAAACTTTTTTGGCAGATAATAATAGAATATTAAGGAGATGATTAAAAATATTAAGAATTGTAGTGAATAAAACTCCATATTTTGTCCATTTTATAGTGTTTTATGGTAGAATAACACAAAATTATAAAGAGGGAAATAGAGATAATGTACATCTAAAGGAAATCGTAGAAAAATCATATTAACTTGAAAAATTATTTCTTACGTTATAAACTTTATTAAACTAAAATTTGAAAGAATTATCAAAATGGCAGTTTCTAGACAGAATGTTTTTTCAAATATGATATGGCGATTTCTCGAACGTACAGGGGCACAAATAGTTGGTTTCATAGTAGCAATTATTCTTGCGCGTATTCTTTCACCAGAAGATTATGGTACGATTGCTTTAATATCTGTTTTTATTACTATAATGAATGTATTTGTTGACAGTGGACTAGGCTCTGCTTTAGTACAAAAAAAAGATGCAGATAACATAGATTTTTCTACTGTTTTTTATACAAATTTGTTCTTTTGCTTGCTACTTTATGGAGTAATGTTTATTGTTTCTCCTTTTATAGCGAGATTTTATAACAACTTAGAATTAACTTCAGTAATACGGGTTTTAAGTATAACAATTTTAATTTCCGGAATAAAAAACATACAACATGCCTATGTTTCAAAAACATTGCAATTTAGAAAATTCTTTTTTGCAACATTAGGTGGAACTATTATTGCCGCAATTGTTGGAATATGGATGGCGTATAATGGATTTAGTGTATGGGCACTTGTTGCACAACAGCTAACAAATCTTTCTATAGATACAATTATTTTGTGGATAACTGTAAAATGGAGGCCTGATCTAGTTTTTTCCTTACAAAGATTAAAAAAATTATTTTCGTTTGGATGGAAATTATTACTTTCAGCTTTAATTGATACAGTTTATAGCAATTTGCGTCAATTAATAATTGGAAAGAAGTATTCTGCAGAAGATTTAGCTTTTTATAATAAAGCAGAACTTTTTCCTAGAACAATTGTTGGTAATATAAATAGTGCTATAGATAGTGTTCTGCTTCCTGCAATGGCAATAGAACAGGATGATAGAGAACGCCTAAAAAAAATTACAAGAAGAGCAATAAAAACAAGTACATATTGTATTGCTCCACTTATGATGGGATTAGCTGCCTGTTCACCGGCAATGGTTTCAGTTATATTAACAGATAAATGGTTACCATGCGTGCCTTATCTTGTTATTTTTTGCATAACTTATATGTTCTGGCCAATTCATACAGCAAATCTAAATGCAATTAAAGCTATTGGACGTAGTGATTTATTCTTAAAGCTTGAAATTGCAAAAAAACTTGTAGGTTTAATTGTTTTATTGTCTACAATGTGGTTTGGCGTAATGGTTATGGCTTATAGTATGTTATTTACAAGTGTTTGTAGTCAAATAATAAATGCATGGCCAAATAAAAAACTTTTGAACTATGGTTATCTCGAACAATTAAAGGATATTCTTCCTGGTATTGCACTTGCTGTTGTAATGGGAGTCCTTGTTTATCTGTTTAATTTTCTTCCTGTTGCAGAATGGATAAAACTGGTAATACAGATTCCTGTTGGAATGGTAATCTTTATTCTTGGTTCGATATTATTTAAGTTTGAGTCTTTTATATATATTAAAGATTCAATAAAAGAAAAATTAACACAGAGAAGGCATAGCGATGTCTGAACAAAAAACAATAACAGTTACAAGTCCTCTTCTGCCAGAATTAAAAGAGTTTGAAAAAATGCTTGAAGATATATGGGAGAGAAAATGGTTAACGAATAATGGACATTATCATAAAGAATTAGAAAAGGCTCTTTCTGAATATCTGGGAGTTCCATATCTTTCTTTATTTACTAATGGTACTTTACCTCTCATTACAGCATTACAGGCAATGCGTATTTCTGGTGAAGTTATTACAACTCCATATAGCTTTGTTGCTACAACTCATTCAATATGGTGGAATAATCTTAAGCCAGTATTTGTTGATGTGGAAGAAGAAACAGGAAATATTGACCCTGAAAAAATTGAAGCAGCTATTACTCCCAAAACAACAGCTATTATGCCAGTACATGTTTATGGTACTCCTTGTAATACAAAACGTATACAGGAAATTGCAGATGTATATGGTTTAAAAGTGATTTATGATGCCGCTCATGCATTTGGCGTTACTGTTAATGGTAAATCAATTCTGGAAAATGGTGATATGAGTACTCTTAGTTTTCATGCAACTAAAGTTTATAATACTGTAGAAGGTGGAGCTTTAGTTTGCCGAGATGAAGCTACAAAAAAGAGAATTGACTATCTGAAAAACTTTGGATTTGCCGGTGAAACTACTGTTGTTGCTCCTGGAATTAACAGCAAAATGGATGAGCTCCGTGCTGCTTATGGATTATTGAATTTACGACAGGTGGATGAAGCTATTGCAAAAAGAAAACATGTTGCAGAAATGTATCGGATTGCATTAAAAACTATACCAGGAATTAGATTTTTGAACGATATAAAAGGTGTTCACCATAACTATTCATATTTTCCAATCTTTATTACAGAAAAAGAATATGGTATTAGTAGAGATGCCCTATATGAAAAATTAAAAGAAAACAATATTTTGGGGCGAAGATATTTTTATCCTCTTATTTCGAACTTCCCTGTATATAGGGGACTTGATTCAGCTTCACCTGAAAATCTTCCTGTTGCAATAAAGCTTGCGGAGCAGGTTTTGTGTTTGCCAATGTATGCAGAATTGACGGATGAGGATGTAGAACGTGTGATTAAGGTTGTAACGATATGAAGAAAATACTAATACTTGGTGGAATATTTTTACATAAAAAATTGGTTGAGGCTGCTCATGACTTTGGATATAAAACAATTGTTGTTGATAATATACAAAATTCTCCTGCAAAATTAATTTCGGATCAAAGTTATGATATAAATGTTTCAGAAGTTGATGAAATAGTTGAATTATGTAGGAAAGAAAATGTTTGTGGAGTAATAACTGGATATATAGATTTTTGTCAACGATATTATCAACAAATTTGTGAAAAATTGAATTTTCCTTGTTATGGAACTTTTGAACAATTTCAAATTCTTACAAATAAAGAGAAATTTAAAGCTTTTTGTGTTCAAAATGATTTAGATGTGATCCCTTCATATACTGAGAATGATTTTACTGAAAATTCAAATACTAAAGTTGAATATCCTGTTTATATTAAACCATCTTATTCTAGAGGGTCTCGTGGTCAATTCGTATGTAATACAAAAGAAGAGGTAATTATTGCAATAAAAAAAGCATCAGATATATCAAATGATGGTAAGGCTATAATTGAGAAGTATTTAGCGAATAATGATAATTTTCAGGTTACATATTTTGTAGTTAATGGTATTCCATATTTGTTAAGAACAGCCGATCAATATCAGGGTGATAAAAAAATTGGTTTGGAAAAACTTTGTCTTGCTGCTGTATCTCCATCAAAATATACAGATATGTATATTAATAAAGTACATCCAAGAGTTGTGAATGCAATTAGAAAACTTGGAATAAAAAATGGACCTGTTTTTATGCAGGGATTTATTGATAATAATACTGTTAGATTTTATGATCCAGGTTTACGTTTTCCAGGAACAGATTATAGTATAGTACTAAAAAATCATTTAAAAATTGATACAGCAAAAGCTCTTGTAGAATTTGCAGTTACAGGAAAATGTGATTCTTTAAAAGATAAATTGGATGATAACACCGTTTATTTGAATGATGGTCATATAATTAATCTTTTTCCAACTTGTACTAGTGGAACAATATCATTCATGTCATCAGAAAAAGAACTTTTAAAAATACATGGTGTTGAAAATGTTACATTCCGTCATAGTTTAGGTTGTGAAATTGAAGAAACAGGAGATGTTAATCAAAGAATAGCCGAAATCAATATTTGGGGAGATAATAAACCAGAAATTGAAAAAACTATTACTGATATTTATAAAGAATTAAAAGTTTTGGATAATAAAGGAAATAATCTTATTAACAATAAATTTAACGTAAAACATATTTGTATTGAGCAAGTGAAAAAAGAAAACACAATTGATTACACAAATACAGTAAAAATCCTTACTCAGAAAGATTTGATTGATTCAGGTTGTATGGATTTTAAATCTGCCATAGAGGTTATTGAACAGGCATTTATTGATTATTCTCAAGGAAAAACTCTTTTTCCAGATAAAGTATCTGTTATTTTTGATGAACAAACTCAAGACAGAATAAATTGTCTTCCTGCAGCAATGCTTAATGATAAAGTTTATGGAGTAAAATGGGTTTCTGTTTTTCCACAAAATCCACACAAATATAATAAACCAAATCTTTCTGCGGTATCAATTTTATCAGAGTTAGAAACTGGTTTTCCAATAGCATTTATGTCTACAACTATGTGTTCAAATATAAGAACAGCTTGTGTTGGTGCTGTAGCTGCAAAATATCTTGCAAGAAAAGACTCAAAAACAATTGGTTTTATAGGTGCTGGTGAACAAGCTAAGTCACATTTTCTAGCAATGAAAACTTTATTTCCTAATTTAAATGTTTGTAAAGTATCTTCAAGAACAATAGAAAGTGAACGCAATTTTATTGCTCAAATGGAAAATTTTTTCCCTGATATGGAATATGTAGCTTGTTATTCTGATTATAAGAGTTCAATTATTGATTCGGATATTATTGTAACCGCAATAAGCGGACAAGAAAAAATATTACAAGCGGATTGGATAAAACAAGGAGCTTTTTACTGTCATGTTGCAGGACTTGAAGATGATTTTAATGTAGCATATAAAGCAAATAAAATTGTTTGTGATCGTTGGGAAACTGTCAAACATAGAACTCAAACAATCAGTCAGATGTATCAAAAAGGATTATTGAAAGATAAAGATATCTA
>JAEEGJ010004847.1_pt1 | contig 44085 bp, 35 predicted proteins | sample 8958761 | NCBI WGS metagenome assembly JAEEGJ01 (sample SAMN16246546, study PRJNA631951) | gut metagenome | biome: gut microbiome; feature: rumen; material: RS-attached | host: Bos | place: Iran: Karaj | collected 2018-10
GCGCTTCCTTGAAGCATACGGCCTTACCTGCGATGACATGCATCAGCGGGCCGCCCTGGATGCCGGGGAATACGGCCTTGTTCAGCTTGTACTCATCGGCAAAGGACTGGCTGGACAGGATCATACCGCCACGGGGTCCGCGCAGGGTCTTGTGCGTGGTCGTGGTGGTGACATGTGCATAGGGGATGGGACTCGGATGAAGGCCTGCTGCCACCAGTCCGGCAATGTGCGCCATGTCCACCATGAGGACGGCGCCGACCTCGTCCGCGATCTCGCGGAACCGCTTGAAATCGATGGTTCTCGCGTAAGCGGAGGCACCCGCAATGATCATGCGGGGCTTGCACTCCTTCGCCTTTGCTTCGAGCGCGTCATAATCGATGAAGCCGTCGTCATTGACGCCGTAGGGAACGATCTTGAAGTAGCTGCCGGAGATATTGGCCGGGCTGCCGTGGGTAAGGTGTCCGCCGTGATCCAGATTCATGCCCATGATGGTATCGCCGGGCTTGCAGACCGCGAACTGAACGGCAAGATTGGCCTGTGCACCGGAGTGGGGCTGTACATTGACATACTCACAGCCGTAGAGCTGCTTTGCGCGTTCTCTTGCGAGATCCTCCACCACATCCACGCACTGGCATCCGCCGTAATAGCGCTTGCCGGGATAGCCTTCCGCGTATTTATTGGTCAGGGGGCTGCCCATGGCTGCCATGACGGCCTTGCTGACCCAGTTCTCGGAGGCGATCAGCTCCAGGTGGGAATCCTGGCGCTCCATCTCGGCCACGATGGCCTCTGCCACTTCGGGGTCAACTGCTCTTACTTCATCGAGAGAATACATTTGATTTTTCCTTTCCTCACATACCTGTTACTTTTTCTAGTGGTTCTCCGCCGCCGCGTGTTCTCCGGGATTGTCTTCAAAACGTGCACCGAGACACCGGCGATACACTGCCCTCGCACAGGGCAAAAGCAATGCATTCCTCCCGGAACGGACAACCGTCTTCCATTGTAGCACAAAGTCTCTCCCTGTAAACATACCTTTTTTAGGATATTTTATGTCGCGATTTTAAGGTTGCGAAATGCGGGATCCTTCGATAAACTGTGAGTGATTCCTCGTCCGGACGGACCCGCCCGGGCGGGAATACCGGATTATCCACACTTTCAGGGGAGGTACAGGAAATTGAATCAAACGGAAAATACAAAGATCCGCGCTTTGAAGCTGGGACCCGCGAACTGCGCGGTGGATCTCGGAGACGGAAGCGAGCGCGGCGAATATGTGGATCAGGACTATATCCTGCAGCGACTGGGGCGTCCCATGCGCGGCATCAGTCTGATGTACTGCTACTATCCGCTGGACCGGGGCTGGCCGCTGCGCGCCAGCGAGGCCTTCCGGGACATGGAAACCAGCTTTGCCTGGGACTATCCGTACGATGACTACTTCCCGTTCCGGGGCGGCCCGGACGGCAATACGGAGGACGAGCCGTTTCCTTTCATGCGGGAGATCCGCCGGCACGGGATGGATGTGATCCTGACGCTGACCATGGATCCGAAGCTTCCGGATGAGCATATCATCGCCATTGCGCGGCAGCTCCGCCCCTTCGGCCGGATGCAGCTGCGCGTCAATCACGAGGCCACCGGCGGCTGGTTTTCCTTCAACAAACGCGCCTCCTACCCGGAGGTCTCCGACTTTTTTGCGCATGTATGTGAGATTTTCCACCGCGAAGCGCCGCATATCAAGCTGATCCTGTGTCTGGACGGGTATCGGAATGCGGATGATGAGAAGATGGAGAAGGAGGACGATTTCCTCTCTGCGATCCGGGCGGCGGATATCGTCTCCGTGGACCGGTATCTTGCCCTGCACTGGGGCTGGCCCTACGATGTCGCCGAGGAGGGCGGCACGACCTTTGCGCGCTACAAGGTGCGGGATATCTATGCCCTGACGAAAAAGAGCTGCCGGCGCTACGAGGAGCTGAGCGGCCGGAAGCGTCCCATGGTGCTCTCGGAGCTGAACGCCGACGGCGATGTGACCGGTGCCCGCGAGCAGGCAGATATGATGAAGGAATTCGCACAGCTCGTGAAGGAGGATCCCGACCATTGGCTGGATGCCTTCACGCTGTACCAGTTCCGCGACCGGGGCCGGCTCGGCCTCGAGATCGAGGATCCGAACAACCGGAATGTCGGGATCGAGCAGCCACTGATGAAGACCTTCCGTGAGATCATCCGGGATCCGTTCTTCTCCCCTTCCCTGGAGGAGGCGGAGGAGGTGCAGCTTCCGGTGCGTCTGCGCTGGGGCGGTTCCGAGGATGCGGAGGGGATTTCGATCCCCCTGCACTTTGACGCAGATCCGCACTTCTGCGAAGCCTACTTTACCTCCGACGCACTGAAGGAAGCCAATTTTCTGATGGAGCTGAACGGACGGTGGTTCTGCAAAGCACCCGGCGTAACCTGCGTCGATTTCATGAGCGCCTTCTTCGAGCAGCCTCTGGGCGGCCCTGCCGACCTTACGCTGCATCTCTTCGCGCCCCCCGCCTCCGGGGAAAATGATCCTTCGCAGGGGGAAGACTGGGCCATCAACTATTACTATACGCTGACGGAGCTGCCCGAGATCCGCATCCGCACAGCCCCGATCGTCTGATAATTCGTCGGTTGTCTATCATCGGTCCGGAGTGCGACAGGTTCCACAAGCGCGACGTCCGCAACGCCGGTCCTTGGCTCGCGTACTGTGCGAGCCTAGTACCGCTGCGCGAGGCCTTATCCAAATGCTTCGCATTAGGATTGGCGATAGCGAATCGCGCGGTAGAACCTGTCGTGATCCGGACCATAGAAATAAGTCCCGAAGATACTTATCTCCGGGACTTTTTTGTATATTTCGGATCTACCTGTCGCGTTCAGATCCACCCGCCGCTGCGCAGGATCCAGAGCCATGCGGTGAGCGTGAACGCGCTGAGCAGCGTGGTGAGCATGACGACCGAGCTGCTGACCGTGCCCTCATGCCCCATGTTCCGGGCCATGACGAAGCTGCTGACCGTGGTGGCGGAGCCGAGCATGACTAGGATCGCGACCAGCTCCTGCTCCCGGAAGCCCAGCGCGATCGCGGCCGGAACAAAGACGCCGGAGAGCCCGACCAGCTTGATCAGAGCAGCCACGATCGATACCTTTCGGCTCGCCAAGGCCTTCTTCAGATCAAAGGTCGCCCCCATCGCCATCAATCCCATGGGGGTGGCCACCGCTCCGAGACTGCTGACCATACGAAGCGGAATGCCCTTCAGCGGGATCCGGAGCGCCGACCAGAGCAGTCCCAGCACGATGCCGATGAGGATCGGGTTCGTCACGATGCCGCGCAGCGTCCGCTTTGCCAGACTGCGCGCCGAAGGCTGGTCCTTCGACGTCTTCGCATCCCCGGCTCCCGCCATCGCACCCGCATCCGCCGGCCGGAAGACCGAGAGCAGTACCACGGCGAAGATATTGTACAGCGGCACGCTCCCGATGATCATCAGAGGTGCCATACCGCAGTTCCCGTAGATATTCTCGCTGAAGGCAATCCCCAGAAGCGCCGCCCTGCTGCGCTAGGAGGCCTGGATGAATTCCCCGCGCTGCGACCGGTCCACAAAAAGGAGCGACAGTCCCGACACCAGCGCGATGGAAAAGAGGGTCACCAGGAAGCAGAAACCCACAAAGCGCGGGTTCCAGACCTGCGAGAAATCGACCGTCGCCAGATCCTCGAAGACCAGCACCGGCAGAGCCACGCGAAAGACAAAGGTATTTAATTTGGAGGCGAAGCCCTCTTCCATCCAGCCGATCTTCCGGAAAAAGACGCCCAGAAGCATCAGCAGAAAGATGGGCAGGGTCGCGTTCAGACTGAAGATCAGATTTTCCATACCGGTATCATAGCACACCCCTGCTTATGGTTCAAAGTCCCGGATCGCTTCCAGCGCCGGGAGCAGATTCCCCTTATAGTCAAAAAGCGCCTGATTCGCCCACTCGTTGCCGCAGGGTCCCGGATCGTGCATATATTCCAGCGAAGCCGGCGTCGCCCACCCGCTGCCGGGCACCGGGATCCAGGCGGGTTCCCACCAGAAGAAGCCCTTGCCGCGGTCTTCCGCCACGGAGGCCACACGGCGTAAGAAATCCTTCGTAAAGTCCGTCTGTCCCTGAACCGTCATCGGATAGTCCAGATTTTCCAGAAGCGCAGGTCTGGTCGCGTAGCCCTTCCGCTCCTCCGGGCGGAGCTTCTCATAGGAAGCATAATCCTCCATGGTATATCCCATGGAGACCTCCGCAACGATCAGATCCTTGTGATAACGGGTTGCAAGATCGTTCATGTTGTCGCTGAGCTGCTGCAGTCTTCCGTGCCAGAAGGGATAATAGGACAGGCCGATATAGTCAAAGTCCGCCGCCCCGCCCAGAAACTCCGGCGAAAGTGCAAAATAATGATCGAACCAGTCGCGGTACATCGCATTGTTCCCGCCGTTGTCCAGATGGATCATCAGCGGGATCTCCGGCGCTGTTTCCCGGCAGGCCCGAATGCCGGCGCATACAAAACGGGCGATATTTTTATATTCCGGTTTCTGCCCTTCCGGCCAGAGAAGCCCGTTGGTCAGCTCATTTCCGACCTGGACCATGGTCACATGAACACCGCTCTCCAGAAGAGAGGATAATGCGTAACGCGTGTAATTAAACACATCCTGCTCGAGCTGCGCAGCGTCGTGTCCCTGCCAGGCCTTGGGTTTGATCTGTTTCCCGGGATCGGCCCAGAAATCACTGTAGTGGAAATTAAGCAGTACGCCGAAGCCTGCCTCGCTCACGCGCCTTCCGATCGCACAGGTCACCTTCAGATCGTTGCCGCCTGCGCCGTAAGGCGCTCCTTCTTCCGATCTCGGATCGTTCCAGAGACGGAGACGGATCGTATCGACCCTGCATTCCTTCAGGATCTCCAGGAGATCCTTCTCCTCTCCGTTCCGGTAATATTTTGCCCCGCACTGCTCCAGTTCGAGCATGGTGGACAGGTCCATTCCCCTGATAAATTCCTTCATCTTCCGTCGCCCTTTCCTCAGACAGCCATACGCCGCGTCTTCGCACTCAAAAAAGCGGAGCCGCTCCCCGGGAGCAGCTCCGCACCTTGCCGTGTCAGTCAAAATCAAATTTCGTGAACCGCTTCTTCATCGCACCGTAACGCATCCGCACGACCTCGTTTTTCGCCAGCACATCCTCCTCCGTGCCGCGGTACTGGCAGCGGATGCAGCTGTAGATGCCGGTCTCCTTATCGTAGAACATATCAATGTCCAGATCGCGCATAAAGCAGGAAGGACACCTGTAATTTAATTTGCCTTTTGTAAGTTGAGCCATGTCGCAAATACCTCCTTATCTGCAATCTGCTTGCGATATCCAAGAGTGAACATGGGCGAGAAGGCATATCCTTCGCGAATGGAGCCTTCCGCTCCGCCGGTCTGGGTCATGGAGACCTTCGTCTCGATGGCGGGGATCACAGCGGATACTTCCTTCGCGTCCGCCACCGCTTCCTCGCGGCACTTGTATTCGTACTTGATCTCCTTCGCATCCGCCTTCAGCGTGATGCAGGTCATATCCTCGGGATACTCGGTGGTTCCGTAGCAGGCCACCATGTACTCGTTCAGGAAGACTTCCGCGTTCGGATCGCTCATCTCGAGGATGTTACGCTCGATCCTGATCGCGGAGGAGCCCTCCTCAAAATATTCCTTCGTCTGCAGCTTCACGGTCAGGCCGCGGAACTCGATGGTCACGGGATCGAGCGTCAGGATCCGCGTCTTGCCCTCCTGCGAAAAATGTGCCTTGGTCGGGCACAGGCACAGGTCGACTTCCTCGCCCTTATAGCTCAGCTTCGCGCTGCGCACGGTGCCTTCTCCGGCATAATGGGTGAAGTATCCGGCCCGGTACTTCTCCTGGATCAGGAAGGGATAGGAGGCATCCTGGACATGCTTTGTGCCGATGCCGACAGGCCACTCGAGCTTTGCCGCATAGGGACGCAGATCCACGATGGCGCCGCCCTGGTCCATGTTCACGCAGGCTCTCATGTAGGGATCGCAGTACCAGAAAAGCTGCTTGTCCGACCCGTAAAGAATGTCTCTCCAGAGCGCGCATTCCGGCTCGGTGTAGCTCTTCTTCTCACGGTAGTAGTCGGCAAATTCGGACATGGTCATGTCGACCAGCTTGCCCTCCTTCTTCAGATCTCCGTAGTACTTGCAGCCCTCGCTGTAGGACTTGTAGAGGAGCTCATAGGGGGCTTCCCAGCGTCCCATTTTGTTCATCCAGCCGGGGCCGACGAACATCATATTGTAAGCATAACCATTGTTATATTTTGCCAGAGCGCGGTACTGGTCGATCAGATTGAAGAGGTAGGGGAATTCCCAGGTCTTGCTGTCGTAGATCATCCCGCGCAGGACATTCTGCGGATGGGTTCCGAAATTGGAACCGTTCCCGTCGTAGCAGGCGATCAGATCCCTGGAAAGGTGCGGGATAGCGACGATGCCGGAATCCTCTTCCTCATTGGCTGCGGGGGCATGCGTGTTCTGCTTCGAGGGGATCCAGGGCGCCCAGGGGCCTCCGTCAAAGAGCGTATACCAGGAATTGTTGCAGGTGTGGTAGGCCTTCGGACCTTCCTCCCAGCAGGTCGCCACGGCGCACTTGACACTGGGGTACTCCGCCTTGATGAAATTGGTCAGATCCGCGTCCAGGTAGTAGGAACCGGTCGACTCCGGGTAGAATCCGAAGCGCTCATAGAATTTTCCGAAGACATCGCGCACGATGGTCTTCTTGTCCTCCATGGAGAACATCCAGATGCAGAAATCCTTCGTCTTATACTTCTCGCGGAATTCCTCGCAGGGCAGTCCCAACAGGCTGAGCGCGATCTCATCGCCGTAGACCTCGTGGTCATGCTTCGCGATCTCCACGGCCTCATCGTTGAAAAGCGATGCATAGGTCATCTGAATGGTCACCTTCAGGCCGTTTTCATGTGCCAGACGCTGCTGCGTCTTGAAGATATCCAGCGACTCCGTAAGGAGCTTCTCATCTCCGATATCCTCCTCCTTGCCCTGTCCGGTGATGGTGGCGGAATACTCCGGTACCATTTCCGGCCGGTGGATAATATTTACGATAAACTTGTCTTCCATGCCTTCCTCCTGCTTCTGCGCTTCTACCGTCTTCTCTTCCGATGCGTTTTCCGTCGTTGCGCAATCGGTTGCTCAAGTAAGATAAGTATAGCAACCCTCCCACCGGATTGTCAACCGAAAAAACAATGCACGGGTTCGGGTTGCTTTCTATACGGTCATTGCTTCGCTCCGTCCGCTTTTGTCCTGCGCCGTCCGCGGAGGACGAGCGCCGCAAGTGCCGGGAGGCTCAGCAGGGAGAGGATTTCCGCCGCTCTCCAGTACCAGGGCTCCCGGAAGCGCACCAGCACTTCTCCGCTGTAATTTTCCGGCAGGAGCACACGGATCACATAACCCGTGCCGTCCGTGATGGGCAGGGTGCCCCCGTCCGCCGGATTTTCCGCCACATAGCCCTTGTAATGAAAGACAGGAAGCTCCAGAAAGCTGTCCGCACCGGCCCGGTCCACCTGCACGCGCCGGGTACTGCCCACGCTCTCCGTGACCCTTCCTTCCGCGTTTTGAAAGTACGGTGTCCCCATTTCCGTAGGAATACTGCTCCCGTAGCGAAGGTACTCCGCGCCCCCCACGAAGAAAAGGTCCAGATCCTCCTCCCCCCGGAATTCCTGCTTCTCCACCAGATCCAGGCCGGAATACAGGCATGGTGCCAGGAGGACCTGCGCCAGCGCGATCCCGCAGATCGCCCACCGGATGCCGCGTCCTTCCCCGAAGCGCTTTCGGAGCAGCACCAGGCACTCTCCCGCCAGCAGGGTCAGAAGGACCACCGTGACGGTCAGAAAACGCCAGGAGAACTGAAAGGTATCCAGGAGCAGCACCGCCGGGAAAACCGCAACGATTTTTTCCCAGGGCACCAGCGCGGTGGAAAGCACCAGGAAAAAGATCGACCAGACCCAGAGGAAAAGCAGACGTCCGTTCTTCCGCTCCGGGATCAGGAGCACCGCCCCCACCACCAGCGCCAGAAGCAGGATCGGTCCCGGCGTCATCGGCAGATAATCATGGATGTGCCCCTCGCTTCCGAAGATCGAGTCAAACAGCCGGAAGACCGCCTGCACCTCCACCGTTCCGCCGTACCCGGTAAAGGGCACCTCGCGCTGCGGACCGGAATTGATATACATCGGTACCGTCTTCATGTAGTCGAAGAAGGGAACCAGAAAATACGCATTTACCGGCAGCCAGATAAAAACCGCGCCCCCGATAACCGGGAAAAGGTGCTTTTTGCGCAGGATGCCGGGCCGGGAGAGAAAAGCCGCCAGCATTCCGATCCCGGCGAGGCCGATACTCAGGTTGTGCACCGACACGATCCCCGTCATGCCGGCCGCCAGAAGCAGCATCTGCCGGACGCCGATCTCGCGCTCACGGTCAAAGATCTCCCAGAGCGCCAGCGCCAGCACCGGATAGAAGGCAAACGCGCTGTATTCGCCGACCGCCGCCCGCGTGTGAAGGTCCAGCAGCCGATAGGTCGACATGCAGTACAGAAGGCACAAAAGCCCCCCGATCGCCCGGTCCCGGAAAATCTGCGTAAAACACCGCCAGGAAAGGAGGACGGTGGCCAGATTGACCAGCAAAAGGTAGGTCTTATAGGCTGTCTTCAGGCTGAGGCCGGCGATCCGCATCAGTGCCGGCAGATACAAAAACAGGTCGTTGTACAGAACCGGCACGGGATATCCGTACCCCTCCATCCAGAGCGCGTCCATGCGCACCGGGAAAACGCCGTTCTTAAGCTGCTGCGCGAGGGATTCCAGACGGATCATATGGAACATGATGTCATGTCCGGGGATCACCTGACGGCTCAACAGGGCCGGAAGGGCGCTCAGGAGAAAAATCCCGGCCAGAGGAAAAACCACCGCCCGGTTCTGCCATATTTTTCTGCGGAAAAACACCAAAAGCGCCGCCGCCAGGATCACGCACAGCGCAAATCCCAGAATCTTCCCGTATCCGTATGCCTGCAAAATCTCCGATATTCTCAACTCCGTTCTCCCCGATCCCTTCCCTTTTCGCCGGACCTTTCCTGCCCGTTTTCGGACGGACCGATACCATTATGCCACAGCCGGACACGCCTTCGCAACGATTCCCGCCGACCGGGCCGCGCATACGCACCCGCACGTCTGTCTCCTGCCCGATGCCGGCCTCGTTGTCCCACATAAATTCACCCTCCTTACCGGGTCCGGTAAGGAGGGTACCCATAAACATTTTCCTGTCATGCACGATCCGCGGATCGCAAAGTCTCCCGGCTGCTCAATCCTTGAACAGATCGGTGGAATAATAGCGGTCGCCGCTGTCGGGGAGAAGCACCACGACCGTCTTGCCCGCGAACTCGGGGCGCTTTGCCACCTGAAGACCCGCCCAAAGTGCGGCGCCGGAGGAGATACCTACCAGGAAGCCCTCGCTCTTGGCGATCTCCTTGCCCTGCGCGAAGGAGACTTCATTGTCCACGGGGATGATCTCATCGTAGATGCCGGTATCCAGCGTCTTGGGGATAAAGCCCGCACCGATGCCCTGGATCTTGTGCGCGCCGGCTCTGCCCTCGGAGAGGACCGGGGATGCGGACGGCTCCACGGCAACCACCCTCACGTCCGCCTTGTGCTCCTTGAGATATTTGCCGGTTCCGGAAAGGGTGCCGCCCGTTCCGACGCCTGCCACAAAGGCATCCACCTGTCCGTCGGTATCCTCCCAGATCTCGGGACCCGTCGTCTTGTAATGCGCCGCGGGATTCGCCGGGTTATCGAACTGTGCCGGGATAAAGCTGTCGGGGATCTGCGCATGAAGCTCCTCCGCCTTCTCGATGGCGCCCTTCATGCCCTTCGTCCCGTCGGAAAGCACCAGTTCCGCGCCGTAAGCCTTGATGATATTCCGGCGCTCCACGCTCATGGTCTCCGGGAGCACGATGATGATGCGATATCCCTTCGCGGTTGCGATGGCTGCCAGACCGATTCCGGTATTGCCGCTGGTCGGCTCTATGATGGTGGAGCCAGGCTTCAGCAGTCCGTCACGCTCCGCCTGCTCGATCATCTCCTTCGCGATCCGGTCCTTCACGGATCCGGCGGGATTGAAATACTCCAGTTTCGCAAGCAGCCTGGTTCCGGTCTTATCCAGACCGTGAAGCTTCTCGATGTGCGTCAGTTCCACAAGGGGCGTTCCCCCGATCAGTCCGAGTGTTCCCTGAAAAATTTTAGCCATAATGTTGTCCTCCTCATTTCTGCCTTTCCCGGCTTTTATTTTCGGCTTTTTTGCCTTTGCTTTTGTCTTTTGCTTTCTGTCTTTTGCTTTCTGTCTTTCGTTTTCCGGCGTTCGCCCTGCATCAGATCATGTAGGTGCCGCCGAGCTCCTGTTCCCATGTGATCAGATCCGCGATGGTGACGTGATCGATGACCTGCGCGATCGCCTCATCCATCCGTTTCCAGACCAGATTGGTGACCACGATCCCGGGGAGATCTTCCTCTTCCGCTTCCGCGGGAGCCAGAACATTCTCCGTCAGCCGCAGGATCCGCCCGACCGTATAGTCCTCGGGCTGTCCCATCAGAAGATAGCCTCCCTGAGCGCCGCGGATACTCTTTACAAATCCCGCCTTGTTCAGCAGGGAAATGATCTGCTCCAGATACTTCTCCGAGATGCTCTGTCTGGCCGCAACCTCCTTCAGACTCACGGGGGCTCCGTTATTGTGCTCCGCCAGATCGATCATCAGCCGGATCGCATATCTGCCTTTGGTGGATATTCTCATCTTGCCTCTCCTTCATTGTCAGAACTTCTGTGTTTTCCCCTGCCTCGTCCTCAGAGAGGCGGAGGACTTCCCACATATCCTACCAGATAAGTATAGTTTCAGGGAAGTCCCCTGTCAATCGATGTGCTTATTTTGCCGCTTCCAGCGCCTGTGCCAGATCCTCGAGGATATCGTCGATATGCTCGGTACCGATGGAAAGTCGGATCGTGCTCTGGGTAATGCCCTGCTCTGCCAGCTCCTCGTCATTTAACTGCGAGTGCGTCGTGCTGGCCGGATGGATCACCAGGCTCTTGACATCCGCCACATTGGCCAGGAGGGAGAAAATCTTCAGATGGTCGATGAACTTCCAGGCTGCCTCCCGGCCGCCCTTGATCTCGAAGGTGAAAATACTTGCTCCTCCGTTGGGGAAATACCGCTCATACAGGGCATGATCGGGATGATCCGGCAGAGAGGGATGATTGACCTTCGCCACCTGCGGATGCTTTGCCAGGAACTCAACCACCTTCTTTGTATTCTCCGCGTGGCGCTCGAGGCGAAGCGACAGCGTCTCGGTTCCCTGCAGCAGCAGGAACGCATTGAAGGGAGAAAGGGTCGCGCCGGTATCTCTCAGAAGGATCGCGCGGATGTAGGTGACAAAGGCTGCCGGTCCTACCGCATCCGCGAAGGAAATGCCGTGATAGCTGGGGTTGGGTGCAGCGATGGGAGCATATTTTCCGCTTGCCTTCCAGTCGAACTTACCGGAGTCGACGATCACGCCGCCGAGGGTCGTTCCGTGGCCGCCGATGAACTTGGTTGCGGAATGTACCACGATGTCCGCACCGTGCTCGATCGGACGGATCAGGTAAGGGGTGCCGAAGGTATTGTCCACCACGACGGGCAGTCCGTGACGATGGGCGATCTCGGAGATGGCATCGATATCGGGGATGTCACTGTTCGGATTGCCCAGCGTCTCGAGGTAGATGGCCTTGGTATTCTCCCGGATCGCCGCCTCGACTTCCTGCAGATTGTGTGCATCGACGAAGGTGGTGGAGATGCCGTACTGCGGAAGGGTGTGTGCCAGCAGATTGTAACTGCCGCCGTAGATCGTCTTCTGTGCTACGATGTGCTCTCCCGCGGAGGCCAGTGCCTCGATGGTATAGCTGATCGCCGCTGCTCCGGAGGCCACGGCCAGTCCGGCGACGCCGCCCTCGAGAGCGGCGATGCGATCCTCAAAAACGCCCTGTGTGGAATTGGTCAGTCTGCCGTAGATATTGCCCGCGTCCCGCAGCCCGAAGCGGTCCGCCGCGTGCTGGGAATTGCGGAATACATAGGAGGTCGTCTGGTAGATCGGTACCGCTCTCGCGTCCGTCGCCGGATCCGGCTGTTCCTGTCCCACGTGAAGCTGTAAGGTTTCAAAACGATATTTGCTCATAATCTTTCCTCCTCAGAATTTATTTTCTACTTTTCCTAGATGTCAACTAGGTTTTGTATGAATTCATATTAATCATCGGGTGCGGATTTGTCAACAGGTTTTTTAAAAAAAATTTCTTTTCGTGATTTCATACTTTGTTCGATTTACAAACCGAACATGCGTTCCTATAATTTTCTTGCATGGAGTTCCGTAAAGAAAGGAGGCAGCATGTCCGGTTTCCCATCCTATACATCCTTTGATTATCAGCCGGTCGCGACGATCCCCGTCATCGCCTCCTTCGATGCGGAGGGGCATATCGCGCCTCTCTATGTGCGCGTGGACGGGGTCCCGCTGAAGGTGGATTCCTTCTGGGTAAAGTCCTCCTTCGCCCACACGGTCACGTTTTCCTGTCAGGTGCAGCACGGGGATACGCTCCTCCCGGTTCTTCTTTCCTATTATCAGACGGAAGGGGTCTGGACCGTTCCCGCACAGACGCAATCCCTCCTCCCCTGAGGGCGGGGAACGGACTCCTGCCCGGTGGTTCGGTGTCCGACCGTCCCGGATACGGATCCTTTCGTGCAAGCACGAACATCTGTCCCCACGCATTGTCTGCACATAGAAATAGAAAAGGAGAAGAAATGCGGCTTTCCGCATCTCTTCTCCTTGATCTCTTCGCATATTCGGCCGGTTTTTACCAGCTCAGCACTTCGGCTCCGTCCTCCGTGACCAGCACCATGATCTCCCACTGGGCAGAAGGCATATGATCCTTCGTGTAGACCTCCCAGCCGTTTTCCTTGTCCGTATAGATCTCCTCCTTCCCCATGTTGACCATGGGTTCGATGGTGAAGATCATGCCGGGTACCAGCAGCATCTCGGTCCCGCGCCTGGAGTGGTAGCCGACCCAGGGCTCCTCATGGAATTCCAGCCCGACGCCGTGACCGCCGATCTCACGGACGACCGTGTATCCGCGCTCATAACAGTAGTCATGTACCGCCTGTCCCATATCGCCCAGATAGCCCCAGGGCCGGACGGCATCGAGTCCCGCGTAGACCGCCTCCTTCGTCACCTGCACCAGGCGGCGCTTCTCCTCGCTGACCTCACCGATGCAGAACATGCGGGAGGAATCCGAAAAATATCCGTTCAATATGGTAGAACAGTCGACATTGACGATATCCCCGCTTTTCAGGATCACATCCTTCGAGGGGAAGCCGTGGCAGACCTGGTCGTTGACCGAGGTGCAGACACTGTAGGGATAGCCTTCATAGTTCAGGGGCGCGGGGATCGCACCGGCCGCCTCGCTCATGGACCTGACGATATGGTCGATCTCTGCCGTGTTCATCCCCTCATGGATCTGCGCTTCGATGGCATCGAGGATCGCCACGTTGATCTTGCAGCTCTCCTTGATCTTCTCGATCTGCGCAGGCGTCTTGATGATGTCATGCCCGGGCACGATGTGTCCCATCATCTTTTCCTTTTTGATCCTGGCATCGAAGGCCTCGTGACAGACCTTGTACTTTTTTCCGCTCCCGCACCAGCAGGGATCGTTTCTTCCGATTTTATGGAGCATGTGCTTGTCCTTCTTTCTTTTTAACTATATTGCAGCCAAGTTACCCGTTCGTCCTGCGCACGGGATGGGAAGCGCCGCCGCGCTTTGCCTTGCTCTCACAGGTATCATGGCACTCGCAGCTGCCTGCCTCGACGGAGGAGACACGCTGTCCTTCCCGGATCAGATGGCAGGCCTTCAGACCTTCCTGGATCACACGGTTCCATACCGCCCCCGTCAGATCCAGCACGCCTCCGTCGCGCAGATACACCGTGCATGCCTGACGCTCGCAGTCCTCCGTGCCGCAGGCCACGCGGTACATATTTTTACGGCTGATCGCGCCGACCTCCTCAAGCGTATTGATCATCCGATAGACCGTCGCGGTCCCGATGGTCTTGTCGATCTTGGAAGCCTTGTAGAAAATCTCCTTGCAGCTGGAGCAATCCTCCTCGAGGATGATATCCAAAAGCATCAGACGCTGCCGGGTGATCCTGCAGCCGCGCTCTCTAAGGCGCTGAATAATGATATCCTTCTGCATGGTACTGACCATAAACTGTTCCTCCGTGAAGGGAATCCGCAGAGCGATCCGTAAATGATAATGATAACCAACAGTGGTTAGTATATTCTAACGCAGCGTGAATGTCAACCAAAAACTGTCTCGCTTTTTTGTCATAATTCACAGTTTTTTAAGAATTACCTTCGTTCGCTTGCAATTTATGTCTACCAACCCTATAATACAAACTACAAGATATAGAATTAAATAAGGGTTGATATACTAAATCTTGTGGCATAACAGGTGAGCGGATAACGTAGGTTACGCTCTTCTTTTATGTAGAAATACGCACATTACCAAGGGAACCGGGAAAGGAAGCAGGGAATGAAGATCCAGAAAAGAGACGGCCGTATTGTTGACTATGAAGCAGAAAAAATAGTAGCCGCTATCAAAAAAGCCAACAACGAGGTGGATGAGTCGGAGCGCGCCAGCGATGCTCTGATCAATCTCATCCTCCGGGATGTGGAGCTTGAGACGGCACAGGGCAAGATCCTCACCGTGGAGCATATCCAGGATATGATCGAGGAGCGCCTGGTAGAGCACAATAAATACACGCTCTCCAAGAAGTACATTGTGTATCGCTACCAGAGAAGCCTTCTGCGCAAGTCCAACACGACGGATGAGTCCATTCTGAAGCTGATCCGCAATGAGAATAAGGAACTTGCGGAGGAGAATTCGAACAAGAATACCCGCCTTGCGTCCACCCAGCGCGACTATATCGCAGGGGAAGTATCCAGAGACGTGACGCGCCGTATGCTGCTTCCGGAGCACATCTCCCTGGCGCATGACAACGGTGTCCTCCATTTCCATGACGCGGATTATTTTATCCAGCCGATCTTCAACTGCTGCCTGATCAATATCCAGGACATGCTCGACAACGGCACCTCCATCAACGGCAAGATGATTGAGTCGCCGAAGAGCTTCCAGGTCGCCTGCACGGTCACCACGCAGATCATCGCGGCCGTCGCCTCGAACCAGTACGGCGGTCAGTCCGTGAACATCAAGCATCTGGGCAAATATCTGCGCAGAAGCCGCGATAAGTTCATGCGCCAGCTGGATGAGGAATTCGGCGATCAGATGAGCAAGGAGGACAAGGACCGCGTGGTAGCGCTCCGTGTCCGCGATGAGCTTAAGAGCGGTGTCCAGACGATCCAGTACCAGATCAATACTCTGATGACGACCAACGGACAGTCTCCGTTCGTCACCCTCTTCCTCCACATCGATGAAACCGATCCCTATGTGGACGAGACCGTAGAGATCATTATGGAGATCCTCCGCCAGCGGATCGAGGGCACGAAGAATGAAAAGGGCGTCTATGTGACTCCCGCCTTCCCGAAGCTGGTCTATGTGCTGGATGAGAACAACTGCCTGAAGGGCGGCAAATACGACTATGTCACGGAGCTGGCAGCGGAATGCTCCGCCAAGCGGATGTATCCCGACTATATCTCCGCCAAGAAGATGCGCGAGAATTATGAGGGCAATGTCTTCTCGCCCATGGGCTGCAGATCCTTCCTCTCTCCCTGGAAGGACGAGAACGGCGCGTACAAATTCGAGGGTCGCTTCAACCAGGGCGTGGTCTCCCTCAATCTCCCCCAGATCGGTATCCTGGCGGAGGGCGATGAGAAGCGGTTCTGGAAGCTGCTCGATGAGCGGCTCGACCTGTGCTTCGAGGCACTGATGTGCCGCCACAAGGCACTTCAGGGCATCACCAGCGATGTCAGCCCCATCCATTGGCAGTACGGCGCCATCGCCCGCCTGAAGAAGGGACAGACCATCGATCATCTGCTGACCGGCGGATATTCCACCATCTCCCTCGGTTACATCGGACTCTATGAGCTGACCTATCTGATGAAGGGTGTCTCCCACACGGATCCGGACGGTGAGGAATTTGCCCTCCGCGTCATGAAATATCTCAAGGAGACCACCGCCAGATGGAAGAAGGAGACAAATATCGGCTTTGCCCTGTACGGCACTCCCGCCGAGAGTCTCTGCTACCGTTTCGCGCGCATTGACCGCGAGAAGTTCGGCGATATCCCGAACGTCACCGACAAGGGGTATTACACCAACTCCTATCACGTGGATGTCCGTGAGAAGATCGATGCCTTCCGGAAATTCGCATTCGAGAGCCGCTTCCAGAATCTGTCGCTCGGCGGAGCCATCTCCTATGTGGAGATCCCCAACCTGACCAATAACATCGATGCGGTCAAGGAAGTCATCAAATACATCTATGACAACATTCAGTACGGCGAGTTCAATACCAAGTCCGACTACTGTCATGTCTGCGGTTACGACGGAGAGATCCTGATCAATGACCAGAACGAGTGGGAATGCCCGCAGTGCCACAACAAGGATCACTCCAAGATGAATGTCACCCGCCGGACCTGCGGCTATCTGGGAGAGAACTTCTGGAACGCCGGCAAGACCAAAGAGATCAAGGTACGCGTGACACACCTGTAATCCCCGGTGGATCGTTGCTATGTATTATTCGGATATCAAAAAAATCGATGTGGCCAACGGGCCCGGCGTGCGTGTCTCCCTCTTCGTCAGCGGCTGTACCCATCACTGTGAGGGGTGCTTCAACGCGGAGACCTGGAGCTTCACCTACGGCCAGCCCTACACGGAGGCCGCCGAGGCCGAGATCATGGAAGCGCTGGATCATGAATATATCAGCGGCTTTACCTTCCTCGGAGGCGAACCCATGGAATCTCAAAACCGTCCCGTCGTCTACAATCTGGCCGAGAAGATCCATGCCCGGTTTCCGGAGAAAAGCATCTGGAGCTTTACCGGCTACCTCTACGAGGATCTGCTGAAGTGGGAGGCCGAGGGAGATGAATATGTTCACCGGCTGTTGAATCTTCTGGACGTTTTGGTGGATGGGGAATTTGTATATGCCAGACGCAATCTCCGGCTTCGGTTCCGCGGCTCCGAGAACCAGCGGCTGATCGATGTCAAAAAGTCACGCGAAGCGGGACATGTCATACTGTGGGAAGAATAAAAGAAACGAGCAGGAGGGCTTCCTCCTGCTCGTTTTGTGATCCGGTCTTGCGATCCCGTTTTGTGATTTGGTCTTGTTATTTGATCTTGTGATTTGGTCTTGTGATTTGGTCTTGTGATCCGGTTCCGTCCTCAATTGGACTTGAAAAAAGGAATCTTCTGGAACGTCGCCATCACCGCGTTCAGATTCTCGATCGCTTTCTCCAGTTCCTTCGCATCCAGGGCTTCCAGGGAGTCCATGGCCTCGTTGAAGCCATCCACATCCAACGCTTCCACCTGCGTGATGATGCTCTCCCAGTCCACACTCGAAAGCTGTGCATTGATCTCATCCACATCCTGCGTCAGCCCGTCGATGTCCACGCTCTCCAGCATGGCCAGCCCACTCTCCATCTCCTCGAGCGATTCCGCGATCGCCTTGACATCCGCGAGACTCGGAAGCACCTTCTGCACGACCATATACCCGCCGGCGAGCAGGGCGATGAGCAGCACCAGGATCACCGCATTCAGGATCCGGTTGATCAGGAGACTCCTGCGAAGCGATTTTAATTCCTGCTGAAGCACTTCCATATCATTATCCATTTTCCTTCTTCCTTTCTCCCAAAAACAAAAAATCAGAACCGGAACCTGACGTCCCGATTCTGATATTATACCTGATTCCCCTGCAAAAAGCCATCTCAGATGCAAAAGCCATGGAAGCCACAGCACACATTGCAGGCCAGATTCAGAAGGCAGATCCTCACGCAGGTATCTCCACCGGTGGTACTGGGAAATCCATATCCCGCCTGGCGCTGCGTATACCAGACCGATCCGCTCTCGAGCTTGCGCACAAGCAGCTGGTATTCCGGATTGTCCGGCTCCATGGAGGCTGCGCGTCTGGCATGCTCCAGCGCCTGAATGCTGCTGCCGAGTCCGTAATTGGCGCAGGCGCTGTAATAGTACCATCTGGCCCCGCGCGCGCCCTGCTCCATACTGTCGAGCGTTGTCCGCGCCTCACGGTAGTACCCGCTGCGGATGAAATTACCGGCAGCGCGCAGCTCCGGAATGTCTTCGTAGCCGGTCCCGGACGCGTTCTGGTAGGAGCCGAAGCCGCCATACCCGCCCTGAGCGTAGGAGGAACTGCTCCGCTGATAGGAGCTTCCGTACGAGCGGCCGTAGGAAGAACCATAGGAACTTCCATAGCTTCCGCCGCCGAAGCCTCCGTATCCTTCGGTCCGCTCCTTCATGATCTGCTGATAGGCGGACTGAACCTGCTTGAATTTCTCCTCCAGCTGCTCCTGATCCGGCCGGCCCACATTCTCATCCGGATGGTAGCGTCTGCTCAGCGTTCGATATGCTTTTTTGATCTCCTCCTCCGAGGCATCGCCGGATATACCCAGCACTGCATAAGGATCCGCAATCATTTCGTATCCCCCTGTTTTTTTCCGGCTGCTTTTTCGCGTGCCTTCTGCACGGCTTCATAGCGGGTCCAGACACCGGAATACAGGATATTTCTTAAGATGTCAACATTTTCGATGATCGGCAGCTGTTCAAATTCCTTGCAGCATTCCGCCATCACCATGGTAAGCGCGGTTCTGGAATCAAGCTCAAAGCTGGGATTGTCCATCCGGTGCGCGATCGGATTGTACCGTCCGTGCTTCATATCGCCCGGTGCATCTTCATAGGCATCCACCAGATAGATGAATTTGCCCAGGAAAAATCCCATCCGTTCCAGATTATCACTCCACGCATCCTGCCGGTACACAAATACCTGTGCCAGGATCTGCCCGAACAGGCCGGACATGACATCCGGATCCAGGCAATTTTCCTTCTCCTTCTGTTCCAGATCGCTCAGGAGCTGACGGATGCGCAGGATCTTCTCCCGGTACAGCTTCCTCTGCTTGCTGCTGCGCTTCCGCAGGATCAGCCCGTAGAGCTTCCGCACCAGACGCCTCTCATCGGCCCAGTCGTCCTGACATTTGTAGAAGGTCAGAAGTACATTCATATCCGCCACGTAATCGGCGATCGGATTGAGCTTTGCCGTGTGCTTCTCAAAAGGATGCGCGGCGCAGCGCTCCTGCAGTTCCTGCGTCTCCGGCTCGTAGAGCGAGCTGAGGAGCAGGTACAGAAAGGTCATATCATAACTGAGCGATATCCGCCCCAGGGTCTTGTAGCGATTGCGGAGTGCCGTGCACAGACCACAATAATAGGACCGATATTCTTCGTACTCTTTGACCATCATCTCCGGCTTGTTGATCGTCACATATCCGAACATAGAGGTCCCCCTTTGTTGCAAAAAATCCAACGAGTATATTATGCAACGCCGTGAAAATGAATACAATGAACTGCATCCGAACAATATCTAAAAAAAATCGAAACAAGGAAAGGAGCCGGATTTCCTACGAAATTCGGCTCCCGAAAACTTTATGATCCTATCGCCCGAAATGCTCGGTCTCAGTGCTGTGCCACATCCTTCATGGAGAAGCTGATCCGGCCCATCTTGTCCTTGCCCAGGCAGACAACCGTCACTTCATCACCAAGGGTCAGGTAATCTTCCACATGCTCCACGCGCTCCTTCGCGATCTTGGAGATGTGAACCATGCCCTCCTTGCCGGGTGCGAACTCGATGAACGCACCGAACTCCTTGATGGAGACAACCTTGCCCTTGAAGATCTGGCCTTCCTCAAAGTCGGTGGTGATGATCTTGATCATCTCGATGGCCTGATCCATACCCTTCTGCTCGACACCGCATACATCCACGCGACCGCTCTCATCGATGTCGATCTTGACACCGGTGCGGGCAATGATCTCATTGATGGTCTTGCCTCTCTGACCCACGACATCACCGATCTTCTCCGGATCGATCTGCATGGAGACGATCTTAGGCGCATACTCGTTGACGGTCGGTCTCGGAGCAGCGATCGCGGGCTTCATGCAGTTGTCCATGATGAAGAGTCTCGCCTCACGGCAACGTGCGATCGCACCCTCCACGATGGGACGGGTCAGACCATGGATCTTGATATCCATCTGGATGGCGGTGATACCCTCGGTGGTACCGGTCACCTTGAAGTCCATGTCGCCGAAGAAGTCCTCGAGACCCTGGATGTCGGTGAGCAGTACGAAATCGTCATCGGTATCGCCGGTGACCAGACCACAGGAAATGCCGGCAACCATAGCCTTGATGGGCACACCTGCAGCCATCAGGGACATGCAGGATGCACAGGTGGATGCCATGGAGGTGGATCCGTTGGACTCAAAGGTCTCGGATACGGCACGGATCGCATAAGGGAACTCCTCTACCGTAGGAAGTACGGGGATCAGAGCTCTCTCTGCCAGTGCGCCGTGACCGATCTCACGACGTCCGGGTCCGCGGCTGGGCTTGGTCTCTCCTACAGAATAGGAAGGGAAATTGTAATGATGGATGTATCTCTTCTCGGTGACGTTGGGATCCAGGCCGTCCACCTTCTGTGCCTCGGAAAGAGGTGCCAGGGTGACGACATCACAGATCTGGGTCTGTCCGCGGGTGAACATGGAGGAACCATGCACACGGGGGATGATATCAACCTCTGCAGACAGAGGACGGATCTGGGTGATCTCACGGCCGTCGGGACGCTTGTGATCCTTCAGGATCATCTTGCGGACCGTCTTCTTCTCGTACTGGTAGATTGCCTCGCCCAGCACAGCAAGATACTCCTCGTTGTCCGCAAATGCCTCTTCCAGCTTTGCGGTGATGTTGCGGATGTTCTCCTCGCGTACCTGCTTCTCGTCGGTGAAGACAGCGGTCTCCATCTCGGCGGGAGGAACGATCTTCTTGATCTCCTCGAACAGCTCTGCGGGAACCGCACAGCTGGTGTACTCGTGCTTCTTCTTGCCGCACTCTGCAACGATCCGGTCGATGAATGCGATGATGGTCTGGTTGACCTCGTGGCACTTGTAGATGGCTTCGATCATCTTTGCTTCGGGGATGATGTTGGCACCGGCCTCGATCATGATGACCTTCTCACGGGTGGAAGCAACCGTCAGCTTCAGGTCGCCCTTTGCCCACTGCTCCTGGTTGGGGTTCACGATGAACTCGCCGTTTACCATACCCATCTGGGTCATGGCACAGGGGCCGTCAAAGGGAATATCGGAAATGCAGGTGGAGATGGCAGCACCCAGCATAGCTACCAGCTCGGGGCGGGTATTCGGGTCGACGCTCATCACCATGCAGTTCAGGGTGACATCGTTGCGATAGTCCTTGGGGAACAGAGGGCGCATGGGGCGGTCGATGACACGGCTGGTCAGAACCGCATTCTCGCTTGCCTTTCCCTCTCTCTTGTTGAATCCTCCGGGGATCTTACCCACAGAGTACATCTTCTCCTCGTACTCAACGCTCAGAGGGAAGAAATCGATCCCGTCACGAGGCTTTTCCGATGCGGTTGCGGTACACAGAACGGTGGTGTCACCGTAGTGCATGAACGCGCAGCCATTTGCCTGCTTACCCACGCGATCGATGTCGACCTTCAGGGTTCTGCCGGCCAGTTCCAGTTCATAGGTCCTGTATGCCATAGTTCCTCCTTTAGCCTTGCGGCTGAAATTATATCAGGGAACAGAAGGCACCGAAACTACTGAAAAACAGGCGAACCTTTGCTCATCTGCTTTTCAGCGGTCTCGGTTTTGCTTTCTGTTCCGGGTTACCGTTGTATGGCTCATTACGCAAAAAGAATGAAAAAATACGCGTATGGCATACTTTCCCATTCTCTTTGGTAAAGGCAAATGATGATTACTTTCTCAGGCCCAGCTTCTCGATCAGGGCACGGTATCTCTCGATATCCTTTGCCTTAAGATAATCCAGCAGGCCACGTCTCTGACCGATCATCTTAAGCATGCCGCGGCGGGAGTGATGGTCCTTCGGGTTGTCCTTCAGATGGGCGGTCAGCTCCTGAATTCTCGCGGTGAGCACTGCAACCTGTACCTCGGGTGAACCGGTGTCACCGGGGGTTCTTGCATACTCGTTCATGATGGCGGTCTTCTTCTCTTTGGAAATCATATTATCCTCCTGTGCGCTTTACGCGCTTCTTTTGTCCGGGCTGTGTGTCCGCTCCGGATTTCTACATTTCACGAGACACTAAGCGATGGCCGGAGAAGCCGATCTCCGAGTGTCCGCACAACACACAAAGTGTACTATAACACATGAAGCATGGAATGTAAACAGTTTTCGGATCAATCTCCGATGACATTTACATACTTCAGAGGCGTACGGTAATTGTAAGGGCTGATACGGATTCCGGTCTTCGGGCTCGATGCGGAGATTACCTGGCCGTTGCCGAGGTAGATGGCCACATGATTGATGGTGCCGCGTCCGTTGCCGTAGAATACCAGGTCGCCGGGCTTGATCTGGGAGAACTTGATCTTGGTTCCCTCATTCGCCTGCGCTCTGGAGGAATGACTCAGCCGGTAGCCGTACTTCTTGAAGATCTGCATGACGAATCCGGAACAGTCGGCGCCCTTCGTCAGGCTGGTGCCGCCCCATACATAGGGGTTACCGACGAACTGCTTCGCATATTCGCAGATATTGACTCTCGTATCGGAGATGCCCTGACCGTACAGCAGCTCACTCATGGTGATCGCCGTGTCAAGAATATCGGTGATCTCGACATAATCGCCGGATACATAGGCGGTATCGGCGTCGATCGTCACCTCGATCCAGCCGTTGTCCAGGATCTGGACAAACTCCAGCTCCTGCCCCTTCAGCATCTGGGTCAGGATCGCAGAATCGGTGCTGCGCTCCCCGCGTCCGCTCAGACCGTCCGCCTGGACCAGCGCAACGGTACGCACAAGCTCATGTGCCCGGACTCTCGCCTCCGCGCCCGTGAGCAGATATTCCGAATTGACCCAGCCGTTGACTTCGCCGGACGTGATCTGTGCCCAGCCGTTCTCATCCACATAGTGGATCTCGCAGGCTGCGTTCCGCGGAAGCTTCCCGAGCATCTGTGCATCGGAGGCACCGGCCGCCCGCACGTTCAGGTTACCCTCGGACACATTGCAGATCCCGATATTGGTATAGCCATAAAAAGATCCCTCGGAGCCTTCCGCCAGAGCAATGAGCTCATCCTCGGTCAGTTCCCGGGATTCCGTAACTGCGGAGACTCCCGCCCCACCGATGATGGAGCTGGCGGTATCCGCCTTGGCATATGCAGCGTCTGCAAATACAAGTCCTGCGGTAAGCAGGACTCCTGTAATCGTTTTCAGTACAAAATCTGATCTCACCATATCTTCCCCACTGATATCGGTTCCCCGTCCTCTGAAATACAAAGAAAACAAGGTTTGTTACAAAAATATTACAAATATATTATATAAGAAGACATACCCCTTGTCAACCCCGGCAAAACGCCGTCCCCATGCGGGTTCGCGAGGTTTGGAATGCGGGCGCACAGCTCCCTGCAAGCGGTTACATTTCCGCTCAATGCATCCGCTGCTTGCCGTCCTCGTCCTCGATCGTGGCAAACGCGATATTGGTCGCATGATCCGCCACACGCTCGAGTCCGGTGACCACATCCGAGAAGATCATGCCCGCCTCGGGCGTACACTCCCCGCGGGTCAGACGCTCGATGTGCTTCTCCTGGAGCTCGCGCTCCTTTGCATCGATGCGCTCCTCGAGCTCCTCCACGTCCTTCACATGGCGCTCGTTGCTGGTCGCAAAGATCTCCACCGCGTACTGAATGATCGTGTTGACCATGTCCAGCATCTCGCCGAGCTCCTTCTGGGCCTGCTTGCTGAAGGTGGCGCCGTTCTCCTTGCGCTGACGAGCGGCATCCGCCATATTTTCCGCGTGATCACCGATGCGTTCGATGTCATTTACCACATGGAAAAGTGCACCGATGCTCTTCAGGTCATCGATCGGAAGCGGGGACTGGTTGATCTTGACCAGATACGCCGTGATCGAATGATTCAGGAAATTGATATTTTTCTCGACCTCATAGGTCTCCTCGATATCCTCCTCATCCAGCGTGATCAGCGCATTCATGGAGCGGTTGAGATTCTCGCTCGCAAGCGAAGCCATGCGGTCGAGCTCCTTGACGACCTCCACGACGGCCGTCGCGGGATTGAAGACCACCTTCTCGCCGATGAACTTGAGCTGGTAGCTCTCGCGGTAGCCGACCTTCTTGTCCTCTCCGCGCACCGTGGCACTCGCCAGCTTCACGATGGGCTTGATGAACGGGAACAGGACGATGACCTGGAAGATCTTGATCAGCGTGTGCGCATTTGCCACGAATCTTCCATTGTCGGCGGATACGGACTGGATCAGGCGGATCACCGGATCCATCGCAAAAGCCAGAATGATATAGATCAGGATCGTGCCGATGACATTGAACCAGAAGTGGATCAGCGCCGCGCGCTTGGCGTCCTTCTTACCGGACAGGGAAGCCAGCAGGGCCGTGGAGCAGGCACCGATGTTGCACCCCAGGATGATATACAGACAGATGGGAAGCTCGAGCAGATCCTGCTGTGCGAGGAGCAGGACGATGGATACGGTCACGGACGAGCTCTGTACCACGGAAGTGATCACCAGGCCCATGAGCGTAGCCAGAACAGGATTCGTAAGAGAGCGGAGCGTATTCACGATCAGAGGCTCCGTCTTCATGGCAGCCATGGCGGAAGACATGGTGGACAGTCCCAGGAACAGGATACCGAAACCGACGATGACCTCGCCCCATTCCTTCACTCTCTGCCGATTCGAAAACATCGTGACGATCACACCCGCAAGCAGGATCACGGGCGCGTATTGCGACAGATTGAAGGAAACCAGCTGGGAAGTGACGGTGGTACCGATATTGGCACCGAAGATGACGCCCGCAGCCTGGTAGAGGTTCATCAGCCCGGCATTGACGAAGCTGACGACCATGGCCGTACAGGCGGAGGAAGATTGCACTACGGCAGTGAATACGACACCGACCACCAGTCCGGAGAAGCGGTTGGTGGTGAAAATTTCAAGGATACGCCTCAATCGCGTACCGGCCACCGTCTCGATGGCCTTGCTCATCAGATGCATTCCGTACAGGAACAGCCCAAGGCCCGCGGCCATGGAAAAAACAGTACTCAGACTCATTCTTCTTTACCCTCTTTCTTTGCTCGTTCTCTATTATATAGGTCGAGGGAAAGTTCTTTCAAGCCCCTAAATCCTTTTTCACACAGGTTTCACATTTTCCGGCCGTCTTCGATGTCCCGCGCAAGCTGAGCCCGCAGATCCTCCAGGCCGGAAAACTTCCGCTCGGGGCGCCGGAAGGAGCGCAGCATGACCAGCACCTCCTCGCCGTAGACCTCCTCCGAAAAGTCATAGAGATAGGTTTCCGCCAGAGGCGATGCATCTTCGCGCACCGTCGGCTTGCAGCCGATATTCGTGATGGCCCGCACCTGGCGCCCGCGGATCAGCGCAGTGGAGGCATACACCCCGTAAGGCGGCAGGAGCTTGGATTCGGGCAGCGGAAGGTTGATCGTCGGAAAGCCGATGCTGTGTCCCAGATGCGCCCCGTGCTCCACCCGGCCCAAGACCGGATAGGGCATCCCGAGGGCGGCATTTGCCTCCTCCATGCGCCCCTGTTCCACCAGACGGCGCACCAGCGTGGAGCTGACGATCACGGACCGGTCCGCTTCCCCGTCCGCTTCCTGCTCCTTTTCCGGCGCCAGCGGACGCTCCAGGCCGATCCGGATCTTCGGGATCTCGCGCACCTCCATCTCCCCTTCGGGTGCGATCTGCCGGAGCAGCGCGATATCACCCTTTCCGCCACGTCCGAAGGACAGATCCGGGCCTGCTGCCACAAAGCGCGCACTGAGCTGCCCCATCAGGATATTCCGCACAAAATCCGCCGGATCCACCGCCGCGTTCTCCCGGTCCAGCGGATACTCGATCAGCAGGTCGACTCCCAGATTCTGCAGGATCAGGCGCTTTTCTTCCCGCGTCGTCAGTTCCTTCCCGTCCGAGGTCCCGAAAAGTACGCCGGGCGAGGGATCGAAGGTAAATATGCAGGCTTTGCGCCCGTTTTTTTTCTGTGCGACCAGTTCCTCGATCAGCCTTCTGTGACCGCAGTGCACACCGTCAAACTTGCCGATGGCCACGGCGGTCTCCGCCTCAATGTAAAACCGGTCTGTTCCCGCAATGATCTCCATGTACCGGAAACTGTCCTTTCCTGTCCTTTAATCCGGGGCGTAGCTCTTGGCAAAAACGTCCCCGTCGATGATATAGATATCGCTCGGATCATCCGCGCGGCAGGCCACATAATCCCCCGGTTTGCCGTGCATATACCCTTCCCGGTCCCACTCGGTAAAGACCTTCATCGCCTTATCCAGCCTCCGAGCCCGGATCAGGGACGTCCCCGTGGTCCGGCACTTTTTTGCGACCGGCATCAGCGGAACATCCTTTCCGTCACAGATCACCTTGGGCTCGTATTCGAGCTGCAGCGTATAGGGGTCGTCCGATTTTTCATAGCTCGCGAGGAACTTGGCCTCATGGATGGGATAAACCTCCCCCTTGATGCCGATCATGATGTAATGATCCTCCTCCACCTTCAGCGGAATATCCGCTTCGAGCGTACGGATCAGGATATTGCCGCCGATGGGAGCCACATCCGTCGCCTTCACATAGCCCACCTCCATCGGGATCTTGTGATAAGGCATCGTATCCGACTCCGCGAGCGTATCCCTGCGCACATCGATCACGTCAAAGCTGTCAAAATATGCCTCCATGCGCGCGCGCAGGATCTCCTTGAGAAGGCGCCCCTTCCGGTCCGCATCCGCGTCCGCATACTCCTCGTACTGTCCGGCGATGAGCTCCTTCTGCAAAAATCCGCCCGCCTTGTCGAGGTGCCCGCCGCCGGAGCCGATCCCTTCCGCCAGGTACGCCGCCACCTCATTGGCCCGCGACTCACGGATGCAGCTTCGCATGGAAAATTTCACTCCGGCCGGGAGAATGCTGTAGACCAGGCACAGGTCCACCGAATCGACCGAGAGCGCAAAATCACTGATCAGGCCGAGAATGTTCGGATCACAGGGCTCCGCCTGAATGATCGCATAGCGGTGGATCTCATGGTACTCATTGGAGATCAGGGCCACGCCCGCCACCTTCATCTCCTCGAGAGACATGTTGGAATTGCACAGACGCTTCACCAGATTCGAATCAAAGGGGAGCGCTTCGCGCATGTCGCGGTCCAGCGGATGGCGCAGCTCCGTAAAGCCGTTGGAATCGGTAAAAAGGCCGTAATACAGCGCCGTTGCCAGTTTCCAGTCCGTCTCCGGATGCTCTCCTTCCCTGCGCAGCAGATCCCACACGATGGTGCAGGCACTGCCCAGATTGCTGCGCACCTCGGAGAGCGCGGGAAGCGCGCGGCTCACCTGATGGTGATCGATGACCGCCACCGTCTGCGCCGGCATCCGCGTGACATTTCCCTCCCCGTATTGACAATCCGTCATGAGGAGAAGCTGCGGACCTTCCTCCGCGTTCCCGGGCGCTGCTCCGTCCTCCTTTCGCCAGTCGGCGAGAAACCGGACAAAGCTTTCCGCGTCCTTCACAAAGGTCACGGAGATCTGAAGCTCCAGGAGCAGGAGCTTTAAATTGCTTTTGGAAACGGGGGATCTTCCGCTGTAGATGAAACGGACACGCTTCCCTTTGCTCTGAAAGTACGTAAGAAGCGCATATCCGGACCCAAGTGCATCCGCGTCCGGATTGTCATGGCACTGTATGACGATCTCCTCATACCCGTTTAAATCCTTTAACTCCATGGTCTCCCCATCCTTTCCCGCATCGCCGCCGTCAGTCAATGTTCAGCTGCGTGCGCATCTCCTCGGTCAGTGTGTAATCCCCCAGGGTCTGTCTGGCCAGTTCCATCTGCTCCGCCAGATCACGGTACGGGAACAGATACACGGTCCGGTACACATGCGCCAGAACGCGCCCGGTCTCCAGATGGGCATCCATTCCACCGGGGATCTCGCAGATACATGCAAAGCTGCCTTCCTGCAGCAGATAGAGATTGGATCCCGCATATACCAGGACCAGATGGTTCTCCTCGTCGTATTTCACTCCGGAGATCGTATAGAACTGTTCATCGGACAGATAGGAGAAGGCATCCGCCTCCAGGTCATACACACGGAAGAAATAGTCATCGCCCTGCATGAGCAGGTGCTTCCCGTCCGGCGTAAACGCCAGGAAAACACGGGTTCTGGCCACATAAGGGATCGTGTGCGTCACCTTGCCCTGTGCGATATCATAGATCCTCGCATTTCCGTCGATCCCGAACACCGCGATCAGGTTTCCGTCCGGGCTGATGTCCATGCCGTTTTCCTGCATCAGGCTGGTCAGCGTCTTGAGCTCCGGCAGATCCACGACCTCTACGGTATCCTCCTTCAGGTTCCAGATATGGATCAGGTTGTCCTTGTCGATGCTGCAGAGGACCTCCTGCTCTGCTCCTCCCAGCGCCGCCATCCGGATCGGATGAAAATCGGACGGATCGCTCCAGAGAAGTTCCATTTTCTCAACATCGACCAGTCCCATCCCGCGGGTACCGAAATAAACGAGCTTTTGCAGATCCCGGTAGTAGCGGATCTGGGTCAGACCCTGCAGCTCCTCCTTGAGGACCACCTTTGTGCCGTCCCTCGGATCCACTCTGGTCAGACCCGCGTCGTCCTGGACCAGCAGGCACCCTTCCGGCGTAAAGTTCCAGTAACTGATGTAGCGGTCCTCGGGATAGAAGGTATAGATCAGCTGCCGGGTCTGCGCGTCAAAGATCTCCAGCCTGCCGTCATCGGAACACTCGCAGGCAAGCATGGAGCCGTCGTCCGAGATCTTTCCTTCGTTCACATAGGCGCTGTACTCCTTCAGCACCTCCTTCACGTCCCCCTCCATATACTTGAGAAAGACCAGGTTCGGTGACTGGTAGCCCTTGATCACCATGCAACCCTTGCGCACCATGCTCTTGGTCACGATCATCCCGGTATCTTCCGCATTGTCCGGATAGGTGATCCCCTGATCGGCATCCAGGAAGCTGATCATACCGCTTCGCTCCGTCACGATCACCAGACCGCTGTCCACAACATGCGCCCTTCCGGTGATCGCGGAGCCGGTCTCATAGGAATACGTGATCTCTCCCGTTTCCGCGCTTATGGTCCGCAGGCCCGGGCCGCAGGTAACAATGATATTGGACACCGCTCCGCCGGATCCGTCCGGATAGGAACGGTAAAACATATCCAGAGAGCTGCTGGTGAAGGAATTGACCACGAAATAGTAATCCGTCTGCCACAGAAGACTGCCGCTTTCCAGATCCACACAGTCCATCGTGCCGTTGCCCGTCAGGATCATGTTCTCATCTTCTTCAAAGACCGCTGCAGCCAGACGATCGTTCTCCAGGAACAATACCTTCGAAATATATCCCGGGGAGACCGTCAGGGACCTGCCTTCGCCGGTCGCCACGTTGATCAGGGCCACCCGGTTGTTTTCCTCGGTGTCCTCCTCCCCATCGAAGAAGGAAAATCTTGACTTGTAATAGCCCGCCGCAAATAGCGATCCGTCCTCGGAAAACGCGGTGACTCCGTACATGGTACGGTTTTCCTCCTCCGGGCTCTCAAAGCGGGAGACCTTCGTTCCGTTTCCGCGGTAAAAATCCACATACCGGTCGGTCGTGAGCGCCAGCGTGTCGGACTGCGCGGAATAGGCGGCATCATCCACGGTTTCCGCATAATCCGCGGACCAGAGAAGATTCCCCTCCAGATCAAAGCACTCCGCCTGATCCGAATAGACGAGCAGTACATGATCGTCCACGGTCAGGATGGCATTCACCAGACTCTTGAGGGTATAGTCTTCATTCACCGGGGACTCCCTGCGAAAGAGCAGACGCCCCTCCCCCGTCTCAAACACATAGACCGTGTCGCCCTGATCGTAGGCGATGATCTTGTCCCCCGCCTGGTTGAACGTAAAATCATCCACGGGCAGATCCAGCGTCACCTGGCGATCCGGATTCAGGTCATCTCCGTTGAAATAGGCATACAGGGTCCTGTTGAGGGCATACTCCGCCTTGGCCACATAGGGGCGGTCCTGATCCGTAGGAATCCCCTCCTCCGTGGTCTGTACGCGGCTTCCGTTCGCGGGAAGCGCCTCCAGTGCCACCGCGATCGCCGTCATGCGGTCGCCGGAACCCAGAAGCTGCAGGGCCGTGTCTGCCAGATATCTGGACTGGCTGATCTGCTTGCCGCGGAAGTTCCGCTCCACTTCCTCCGCCGCAGCCTTCACCTGATCGGAAGCCTTCTGGATCTCGATGTTGGCCCTCCGGATCTCCTCCGCCGCCTTCTGCACGGTGCGGGCGGTATAGATGGAAAATCCGGCGATCCCGGCCAGAAGCACCATTCCGGTGCTCATCGCCGCGATGATCCTGCGGATCTTGCGCTCTCTGTGGCGCTGGCGCAGATCGTCGTAGGAGCAGTGCAGGAGCGGTGCGGCCAGGCGCATGATCTCCGTCTTTAGCTTCTTTTTCACCTCCGCGGGATCGCTGCCACGGACATCGGCCGCCAGCGGCTCCACCGGATTGCCGTTCTCATCGGTGAGCAGCTCGGGCGGGAAGGATTCGTTGGGCTCTCCCTCGATGAGGATCGCCAGGACATTCTCCCTGCCGTGCATCTCGATAAAGGTCCGGATCTCCGTCTGCACCCAGTAGGACTGGGGCGTGCGCGGGGAACAGATCACCAGCAGGAATTCGGAATTCTCCAGCGCCGTGCGGATATTATCCCCCAGATCGCTTCCGATGGGGAGCTCCTCCTGGTCACGGAACACGCGCTCGATCTTCTTCCTTCCGGTCATTTTACGCACTTTTGCAGGCACATCAAAGGTTTCCAGTCTCCGGTGCACCTGCTTGGCGACAAACATATCCAGTTCCGAGTGGCGGTAACTGATAAAAGCGTTGTATCTCATTCTTCTCTCCCTGTCTCACAGAAACACTTTCTCGGGCCGATACTCCTTCCCGTCCCATGCGTAGATGCCGGCAAAGGTCCCGTCCGGAAAATAGAGGCGGACGCGCTCCGTCCCCTCCGCAGCAGATGCCGCCCCGTCCTCCGAAAGCTCCAGAAGATCCGGTGCGAGCTTATTGCCGTTTTGCAGCGGTTTCACACCCTCTACCTTCACCTGCGCCGGTGCCAGATCCGCAAAAAGCGAATCGATCCCGGCTACCCCAAGGCTCTCCGGCGATGGACACGCATTCCCGCGGCTGTCCGTAAAGGCCACGTCTCCCCGCTCCAGCGCAAGATCCCTGGCCGCTTCGATCGCTCCAAGGGTTCTAGCCCCCTCCAGCGTAAAGGGACCGACCCTGGTCCGCACCAGACTCTGCATGGTGCCGCCGCATCCGAGGCGCGCTCCGATGTCATCGCACAGGCTCCGGATGTAGGTTCCCTTGCTGCACAGGACCCGGAGTCTGACCACCGGCACCTCTTCGCGGCTGATCCCGAGGATCTCCAGCTCGTAGAGGCGTACGCTCCGCGCGCTGCGCTCGACGCTTATCCCGGCCCGCGCCAGGTCGTAAAGACGTTTCCCGTCCTTTTTCAGAGCGGAATACATCGGGGGGATCTGATCGTACCCTCCGTCAAAGGCGTGCACGGCCCGGACGATCTCCTCCTCCGGGAGCGCCAGCGCCGCCTGCGGGTCCCCGCCGATCAGGGTCCCCGTCACATCCAGCGTATCCGTCACCTGCCCCAGCCGAAGCTCGGTGACATACTCCTTGTCCCAGTCCGTAAGCATTCCGCAGACCTTGGTTCCCTTGCCGAGACAGACGGGCAGGACTCCGGTGGCCATGGGATCCAGCGTCCCGGTGTGCCCCACCTTCTTCTGGTGCAGGATCCCGCGAAGATGCGCCACCGCATCGAAGGAGGTATAGCCCTTCTCCTTATACACATTCAGGATGCCGTTGTACTGATCCATGCTCACCTCATGTTTCATGAAAAAACCCACGAGGCATCCCCCGTGGGTCGCTCCTGGGGATGACCTCAGGTCTTATTCCGCATCCGGGAACTGCTCCGCAATGCGCTGCGACAGATTATTGACGCAGTCGTGGAAGGTTCCCTTCATCGTACAGCCGGCCGCGCGCACATGCCCGCCTCCGCCGAAGTACGATGCCACCTTCGAGACGTCCACCGCGGGGGTGGAGCGCAGGCTTGCCTTGAATTCCAGCGTATCCGTCTCGTACAGGAAGAGCGCACAGTCCACGCCCTTGATATTGATCAGCTGATTGACAATGCCCTCATAGTCCTTCGGAAGGACTCCGTAGAATTCCGCCGTCCGCTTGTCCACGACGCTTACGATGCAGCGCCCGTTCATGAAACGAACGCTCTCCATCAGGCAGCGTCCCATGATCTGGGACTGCAGATAGGTCTTCTCGTAGAAGGTCTCCTTGATCATACGGGGAAAATCAAACCCGTATTCCATCAGCCTGGCCGCCACGCGCATCGTGTCCGGCGAAGTGCAGGAGTACTGGAAGACGCCCGTGTCGTGAATGATCGCGACATACAGTGCCAGCGCGATCTCCCGGTCCATGTACTTCTCATCAAAGAGCGTGTAGAGAAGCTCCCCCGTGGAACTGATCTCGGGCAGGACCAGATGGATCTCTCCTTCGCCGGGGTTGCTGACATGGTGATCTATGTTGATCTTCTTGCGTGCGCTGTCAAAATAGGTACCCGCGGGGCCGAGACGCTCCCGGTTGCAATCCAGCGCAAAATAAACATCGTAGGGCTCGTCCTCCGGAGCAAAATCCGTCCGTACCTCATCGTATCCGACGAGCTCATGGAAAATGCGGGGTGGCTGCTCCAGATTCACCGTGATCTTCGCATCCGGAAATGCATTGGCAAGATAACGGCGCAGCGCAAGGCAGGACCCGATGGCATCTCCATCCGGCCGCACATGTCCGCTGATCCCGATTTTGGCGGCTCCCTCACATTCCTTAATCAAATCTATCATAAATTATGTAAACCTCTGTTGGGCCAAGCCCACTTTTCGTTACGCCTCGTCCGACGCGTCCCCGGAGTCGTTCTCCGCCTCCTCTTCGGATGGATCCGCCACATGGTGGCTCTCATCCTCCGCGATGACCTCGTCGATCCGGTGGGACATGTTGACCCCGTACTCAATGGACTGATCCATGATGAACGTGATCTCGGGCGTGGAGCGCATATTCAGCGTGTGTGCCAGCTCTCGGCGGATGAAGGAGGCTGCGCTCTGAAGCCCCTCCTGCGTGTGTCTGCGGTCGGCTTCCGACCCGAGCACGGAGATCCAGGCCTTGCAGGTCTTCAGATCCGGCGCCACCTCCACGGCCACCACACTGGTCCAGGGGCTGATGCGCGGGTCCTTGATCTCCGATCGGATGATCTCGCTCAGGACCTTCTGCACCTCCCCGTTGATTCTGGTATTCTTGATACTGTTTTTTCTCATTATCTGGCCACCTCGACCATAATGTAAGCCTCGACGATATCCAGCTCCTGCATCTTGTCGAAGCCTTCAAAGACAAGGCCGCACTCGAAGCCGGTCTTTACTTCCTTCACATCGTCCTTGAATCTCTTGAGGGAAGCAAGCTCGCCCTCCCAGACCTGTTCGCCCTGGCGGGTGATGCGGACCTTACAGCCTCTCTGGATCTCTCCGTCGAGGACATAGGAACCGGCGATATTGCCGATCGCGGAAGCCCGGAAAATCTGACGCACCTCGGCGTGACCGATGATCTTCTCCTCGAATACGGGATCGAGCATGCCCTTCATGGCCTTCTCGATATCTTCGATTGCCTTGTAGATGACATCGTAGAGACGGACGTCCACGTTCTCCTGCTCCGCCTTCTCCTTGGCGGTAGCGTCGGGACGGACATTAAAGCCGATGATGATGGCATCGGAAGCGCTCGCAAGGTTGACATCGGACTCGTTGATGGCACCGACGCCGCCGTGGATGCAGCGCACCACGACCTCCTCGTTGGACAGCTTCACCAGGCTCTCCTTGACCGCCTCGACCGAACCCTGTACATCGGCCTTGACGATCACATTGAGCTCCTTGAGATTGCCCTCCTGAATCTTGGAGAACAGATCCTCCAGACTCATGCGGCCCTGCGTCTCCTCGATCTTCTTCTGCTTGTTCTCCGCCATGTAGGTCTCGGCGAAGGACTTGGCCGTCTTGTCATTCTCGTGCGCGAGGAAGACTTCGCCTGCCTCGGGCACTGCGGAAAGGCCCAGGATCTCCACGGGAACGGAAGGTCCTGCCTCCTTGACACGACGTCCCTTGTCATCGATCATGGCACGTACTTTACCGTGGGAAGCACCCGCGGAGATAAAGTCGCCGACCTTCAGGGTACCCTTCTGCACGAGAACGGTTGCCACCGGACCACGCCCCTTGTCGAGCTGAGCCTCGATGACCAGACCTCTCGCACGGCGGTTCGGATTTGCCTTCAGCTCCAGCATGTCACTGGTCAGAAGGATGGTCTCCAGCAGGGTGTCGATCCCCTCGCCGGACTTGGCGGAAACGGGCACAAACTCCGTGCTTCCGCCCCATTCCACGGGCACCAGGTTATGATTGGAGCTAAGCTCCTGCTTTACACGCTCCACATTTGCGGAGGGCTTATCGATCTTGTTGACCGCGACGATGATCTCCACTTCCGCGGCCTTCGCATGGTTGATGGCTTCCACCGTCTGCGGCATGACACCGTCGTCGGCTGCGACCACCAGGATGGCGATATCGGTGGAATTGGCACCGCGCATACGCATGGCGGTAAATGCCTCGTGACCGGGCGTATCAAGGAAGGTAATGCTGCGATCCTTGACATTGACGGTATAGGCACCGATGGCCTGGGTGATGCCGCCGGCCTCATCGCTCGTCACACTGGTATCGCGGATCCGGTCGAGCAGGGAGGTCTTACCGTGATCGACGTGACCCATGACACAGACCACGGGCGGTCTGGGAACCATCGTCTCCTCGGCGTCCTCGTCCTCCTTGAGCAGCTCTTCGATGACATTGACCTTCACCTCGTGCTCGCAGAGAATGTCGTACTCCATCGCGATATTTTCCGCGTCTTCAAACGAAATCTCCTGGTTGAGCGTCACCACCTTGCCTTCCAGGAAAAGCTTCTTGATGATATCCGCGGGACGCTGCTTCATCTTTTCCGCAAGATCCTTGATGGTGATGGTCTCGGGAAGGGTGATCACCTTGATCACTTCCTCCACGACCTCCTCCGCCTTCTTCACGGGCTTGATGAAGCGGCCGGGACGATTCTGCATCTTCTCATCGTCCTCGGTATAGACTATATCTTTTCTGCGGTCGTTTCCTTTTCTGCGCTGGTCGCGGGTCTTCTCCCCCTGAGCGGGAGCCTGTCCGCCAAAGCTCTTACCCGGCTGCGGGCGTCCGTTACCATAGGAATTTCCCGGTCCCCCAGCTGGTCTCTGACCTCTGCCGCTATTATTAAAGCCGCGGCCAGGAGCTGCAGTGCCGTAGCCGCCCCTTTGACCGCCCTGGCCGCCTTCCGCCCCCTGGCGATAAGGTCTCTGGCCATTTGCACCCTGCTGCCGGTCCCCGAAGTTTCTGCCGCCATTTCCTGCGCTCCTTCCTGCATTCTGCTGACCCTGCGGCCGTCCCTGGAAGTTTCTGGAGTCTCTGGAATCTCTCCCGGAGCCTGCGCCTGCAGGCCGGGTGGTCCCGTAACCGGAGCCCTGTTCGGGGCGGGCAGTGGCGGGACGCTCGCTGCGGGGCTGCTGCGCGGGTGCCGGATTCTGAGCAGGCGTATGACCCGCATTGGCTGCGGGCGTCTGAGCCGGCGCTGCAGTAGGTTGTACCGGCGTCACCGGTGTTTCTTTCTTCGGCTGATTGTGATGTTCGGGCACCATATTCACGCTGGGAGTGGCGGAAGGAGGTGTCAGAGGCTTGATCGGAGTTCTGGCAAAATTGTTATTCTGCGGACGGGTGCCGTTATTACTGCCGCCGCGGTAATTACCGCCACCGGCCCCGTTTCCGTTGTTTCTTCCGCCCTGGGCCCCGGAAGGTCTCTGGCCCCCGCCCATGCGGGAGTACTGCGGATTGAATACCATGCTGATATTCTTTTTTCTGGGAGGCTGCTGACCCTGTGCCGGCTGCCCCTGTCCCTGCGGACGGCTGCCGCCCTGGGGCGCCTTCGGAGCTCCGGAAGCGGATCCCTGCTTCTCCTGCGGAGCTTTCTCCTGCGGAGCTTTCTCCTGCGGAGACTTCTGCTCGGGTGCCTTCCCGGCATCGGCCGGTCCGGCTGCCTTCGGCGCTTCCTTTGCGGGCGCTGCGGCCTCCTTCTCCTTTTTCGCGGGCGCAGGGCTCTTCTCTCCCTTGGCTGCGGCACGGATCTTAGCCGCATCCGACTCCTCTACGGAGCTGTTGTAAGCCTTTGCCTCGATTCCCTTCTCGGCAGCGATCGCCAGTACGTCCTTATTGGACAATCCCAGCTCCGTTGCCAGATCTTTGATCACAATCTTTGCCATGTTACTCTCCCTTAATTACCTGAATTTGTATCTATGTAGGTCTGTATCTTTTCCGCAAGTCCCGGCTCGGTCACGCACACACTGGATCTGTATTCCCTGCCGATGGCCTCGCCCAGTGCATTTTTCGTGGCGTATTCCCGAAAGGGGACTTCATAGTAGGCACATTTGTCCCGAAAAAGCTTTCTCGTATTGTCCGAGGCATCCTCCGCCACCACCACCAGCAGCGCTTCGCCGCTTCGGATCGCGTCCAGAACCTGTGCTTCTCCGCTGGTCAGATTTCTGCCCCTGGCCGCCAGTCCCAGCAGGGACAGCGCCTTATCCTGTCTGTTACTCATTTTCCGAAAGCCTCCCAAGCTCCTCCGAAAGCTGCCGATAGACTTCGGCGGGGATCGGCTGCCGGAAGGAGCGTTCCAGTCCCTTGCGCTTCTGCGCCTGCATCAGGCAGTCCGCGTCCGGGCACAGATAGGCTCCTCTTCCGTTGGCGCGGCCGGTGGCATCGAGGAGAAAGCTCCCGTCCGCGGCGCGCAGCACCCGGATGAGTTCCTTTTTGTCCTTCTGCTGTCCGCAGCCCACACATGTTCTCAGAGGTTTCTTCTTCTCCATGCTTCTTCCTGTCCGGCTTAAGCCTGCTCGTCTCCGGAGATCTCGTCGGATCCTTCGGCGGGAACTTCCTCCTCATACGCATCGTCTCCGATGTATTCGCCGTTCTCGTCGTAGTACTCGTCCTCATAGAGGTAATCCTCATAGCGGAAGCCGGGTGCGTCCTTGGCCTGGGTCTCGGACTTGATGTCGATCTTGTAATTGGTCAGCTTTGCTGCCAGTCGTGCGTTCTGGCCTTCCTTGCCGATGGCGAGGCTGAGCTGGTCATCCGGCACGACGACCTTGGCGGTCTTCTCATCGGGATCTGCGAATACGGCGATGACGGAAGCGGGGCTGAGCGCATTCTGGACGAGGGTTCCGGGATTCTCATCCCAGTTCACGATGTCGATCTTCTCGCCGCCGAGTTCATCCACGATGGCATTGACACGGGATCCGTTCATACCGACGCACGCGCCGACGGGGTCCACGTTGGGATTGTTGCTCCATACGGCGATCTTGGTCCGGCTTCCGGCCTCACGGGCAATGCTCTTGATCTCCACAACGCCGTCCGCGATCTCGGATACTTCGGATTCGAAAAGCTTGCGGACAAGCTCCGGATGCGTGCGGCTGACATTGATGCGGGGTCCCTTCGGTGTGCTCTTGACATCCAGCACGTAGACCTTGATGCGGTCGGTCGGCTTGAACTCTTCGCCCTTGACCATCTCGCTCTCATTGAGCATGGCATCGGCCTTGCCGAGGTTGATGCTGATGTTGCGGCCGATGTAGCGCTGCACGACGCCGGTCACCACGGTCTTTTCCTTCTCAAAGTACTGGTTGTAGAGGACGTTGCGCTCCTCCTCACGGATCTTCTGAAGGACGACATTCTTGGCACTCATGGTCGCGATCCGGCCGAATTCCTTTGATTTGATTTCCACATTGAGGACATCGCCCACTTTTACGGACGAGGAAAGCTTCTTCGCATCCTCGAGGCAGATCTGAAGCAGGGGATCTTCGACTTCTTCCGGGGTCTCGACCACTTCCTTTTCGGCGTAGACCAGGTAGTCTCCCGTCTCGCGGTTGATCTCAACCTTCACGTTGTCCGCCTTGCCGAAATGGTTCTTGCAGGCCGTCAGAAGAGAGTTCTCAATCGCATCGAACAGGACATCTCTGGAGATTCCTTTTTCCCTTTCCAGTGCGCCCAATGCTTCCATCAGATCGATGTTCATTTTTTTCGTTTCCTCCGTTTTCTTTGATGATTACTGATTAAACTGATTTTTTCTTTCAGATCTTTTGTGAATATTCCGTGCTTATTGGCCGGATGACGGTCGGATCAGAAGTCCACGGTCAGGCGGATGCTCGCGATCTCGGCGCGCTTCCACGGACGGGAGGTATCTCCTTCGCGGATGGTGACGGTGTCTGCGTCAAACCCTTCCAGAATGCCGGTGAATTCCTTGCATTTTACGGGTCCCTTGGGACCGGGTACCTCGATGGACTTGTAAAGCTTCAGTTCGACCTCCTCGCCGATGCTCTGCTGCAGATGGCGATCCTTGCGGAGCGTGCGACCGAGTCCGGGACTGGAGACTTCGAGGATGTAGGCCCCGGGAATGAAATCGTCGGCATCGAGGGCATCGGACAGCGCGCGGCTGACTTCCTCGCAGTCGTCGATGGTAACGCCGGTGTCCTTGTCGATGTAGACACGCAGATAAAACTCTCCGCCTTCCTTCACCCATTCCACATCGTAGATGCGGACGGCATGGGCTCCGGCGATCGGAGTGAGGAGGGCTTCGGTGCGCTCCTCGATCCTGGATGCTTCTGACATGGGTTCTCCTTCGGCATGAAGCCATAACACGAATTAAGAGTGGCTCGCAAGCCACTCTTAATCTCATTACCTTCATAACACAGTCATTTTAGACCTCTTTACTGATTATGTCAACAGGGAAAGCAAAAACTTTCCGGACGGCCCACACTCAGCGAATGCTGAGGGTATGATCAGCGGATGCTGATCGTATCGCCGGTCACTTCCAGGGTATGGCCGGGACGGACGAAGATGGCGACTTCGTTCAGCGCGAGGTCGATGTAATGGTCGCCGGCCGACAGTTCCAGGCGGTCGTAATCCGTGACGCTGCGGAAGCGGCAGAGGGTCATGGGCTCGGGCAGGTAGACGTAACGGCCGACGGCATTCTGGATGTAGACGGGCGCGATCATGAGCGCGTCGCCGAGCAGGAGCTGGTCCTCCACGGTGCGGACGCGGCGATCCGACGGGTAAGCAAGCGCGAGCGGGGTAAAGAGCAGGTCATTCTCCTCGCGTGCCCTGACAAACTGCTCGTACAGATAGGGGATCAGGGCGTGGCGCAGACGGATCAGATTGGCGAAATCGGGCGCGAGCTCCTCAAAGCGGTAGAGCTCCTGTACGCGGGTTCCGAGCGCCGCATGGTTGCGGAACAGGGGCGTGAACATGCTCAGCTCCACCCAGCGCATCATGAGATCCTCGGTGCAGTCGGAGCCAAAGCCGCCGGTGTCTGCGCCGCTGTAGAGAAAGCCGCACATATTCAGGGCGGGAAGCTGCTGCAGGTTCAGGAGCAGATGGCTCCACCAGGACTTGTTGTCCCCGGTCCAGACGCCGCCGTAGCGGTGCATGCCCACATAGGAGCTTCTGGAGAAAAGCAGGATCTCACGGTCCGGCGCCAGTCTCCGGAAAGCCTCCGCCGCCGCACGGGTCATGTAATATCCATAGAGATTGTGTACCTTGTCATGGCGCACCTTCCGGCCGCGGAAATCATGATAGAAGGTTTGGTAATCCTCCGCGCGGCTCGAGATCGATCCGGTCAGATCGCCGAATTCGAAGAATTTCCAGATGTCCATCTCCTGCCCGCGCAGCTCCTCCAGCCTCCGGAAGACCTCCTCCAGATGCTCTTCGGTATAGAAGAGGGTCGGCTCGTTCATGTCATTCCAGAAGCCGTCGATCCCCATATCCAGAAGGGTGCGGTACTGATCGCCGAACCATTCCCGCGCCTTGTCATTTAAGACATCCGGGAAATGCACGAGCCCGGGCCAGACAGCCGCACGGAAATCCTCTCCGTCTTCCTTTTTGCAAAAATATCCTTCTTTTACGCCTTCCTCATAGACCGGATAGCCGTCTTCGATCTTGACACCCGCGTCAATGATCGGGATCAGATGGATGCCCTTTTCCTTCATCTCGCGGACTAAGCCGGGAAGATCCGGGAACGCCTCCGAGTCGACGGTGAAATCCTTGAAATGATCCATGTAATCGATGTCCAGGTAGACCATATCGAGCGGAATGCCGGCCTTCTCGTACCCTTCCACCACACGGCGGATGTCCTGTTCATTTTTGTATCCCCAGCGGCTCTGTCCATAGCCGAAGGCCCACTTCGGCGGCAGATAGCTCGGACCGATGATGCGGCGGAACTCCCGGATCAGTTCGAGGGGATCGGATCCTTCCGCGTAATAGAATGCGGCATCCAGGTCATCCAGGGTGATCTCCAGCGAGGCTGCATGGGTAAACCCGATATCAAAGATCACACGGCCGGGGGTGTCCACAAAGAGAGCCTGTGCCCCCTGCTCATCAAAAATCAGCAGGAAATTCTGGGCTGCGTACAGAGAATTGCGGTCCTCGGTATGATTCGTCTCATCGGAACAGTCGGATACATACTTCCAGCCGCGCTTGTTGATCCCGCGGACCGTTTCCCCGAGGCCGTAGACCAGCTGGGAATCGCGCATCTTGTAGCGAAGGATCTTCTTTTCTCTGCCCAGCAGAAAGCCCGGCAGTCCGCCTGCTTCCTCCCACTGCTCCGCTTCCGGCTGCTCTACCACTGCTTCCGTCTCCAGTGGATCTCCGAGTATGATTTTTCTGTACTGCACCATGACCTGCCTCCTTTTCACATACTTCCGCGCTCATTCTAGCATTATCGGGCCACTTGCACAAGTCGCTCGCGCCCGCCCCGTTTGCCACTGTCTGCCACTTTTTCCTACGCCCGCACATCTTCCCGGACGCAGTATCTTCCCACAAAGGCGCATGGCATGATACAATAAAAAACGGCAGCTCCCCGCGCCGCAAAACAGCGCTGCTGCCAAAACACAAAGAACGGAGAAAACCATGAAGCTTCTGAAAAACATCGCAAAAGGGATCGGCATCCTGCTGGGCACCGTTGTCCTGGCGGCCGTCCTGCTCTTCGGATATCTGACCATCGCGGAATACCGCCCGGATGACACGGAAGACCTTGCGGTCGAGACGGGAAACCAGTCTCCCGCGGCTGTGTCCGTCGGCGACAGTCTCCGCATCGTCTCCTGGAATGTCGGCTACGGCGCCCTCGGCGACAACGCGGACTTTTTCATGGACGGAGGATCCTCCGTCTATACCGCGGATGAAGCGCGGATCCGTCAGAACCTCGCCGGGATCACGGCACGGCTCAGGGACCTTGCTCCGCAGGTCATCTTCCTGCAGGAGACGGATGTGAGCTCCTCGCGCTCGCGGAAAATCAATGAAAAGTCTTATTTTGCAGGCGAGCTCTCTCATGCGTCTTCCGCTTTCGCGTACAATTTTAAAGTAAAAATCGTTCCCTACCCGGTTCCGCCGATCGGAAAGGTGGAGTCCGGTATTATGACGCTCTCCGATTACGGGATCTCCTCCGCGGAGCGCATAACGCTCCCCTGCCCGTTCTCCTGGCCGGTGCGCACCGCCAATCTGAAGAGATGTCTTCTCATCTCGCGCGTACCGCTCGAGGGAAGCGACCGGGAACTGGTGCTGATCAACCTCCATCTTGAGGCCTATGACAGCGGCGAAGGCAAGATCGCCCAGACCCAGATGCTGCTGGATGTCCTGCAGGCCGAGAATAAGAAGGGCAATTATATCATCGCCGGCGGGGATTTCAACCAGACCTTCTCCAATGTGGATCTGAGCGCTTATCCGGCGCAGGAAGGTCTCTGGGCGCCCGGCATCATAGACGAAGCGGACTTTGCAGGCTCCTTCGACCTGTGTATGGATGCTTCGCACCCCAGCTGCCGTTCCCTCGACCGTTCCTATACCGGGGAAAATAAAAAGAATTTCCAGTTCTATGTGATCGACGGCTTCATCGTCTCCGCAAATGTGCAGGTGGATCGGCTGGAGAATCTCGATCTGGAATTTGCCTGCACGGATCACAATCCGGTGGTCCTGGATCTGACACTGACCGAGTAACACCGGCGGGCGGTTTCGCGGACAAAGACCGTTTAAAATCATCAAAAAAACTCAGTAAGCACCGAACAAACAAAACTCGGCGTGCGGCTCTCATCGCCGCACGCCGAGTCGGGTCAGGTCCTTCTCCGTGCGCTCCCGCACCCAGTCTCTCCCCTCATCCGTCGTCAGATAGTACAGATAGGAGTCCAGCACCATATCCATCGGCAGGCCGCGCCCGACGATCTTGAAATTCACAAACCCCCGGTCGATGTACGCCGGCAGATCCTCCCGCCCCAGAAAGGCGGGACGTTTTTTTGCCTCCTCGAAGGAGGGACGCTGCGTGCGGTTCGGGCAGGGGAAGGGCGTTCCCTTGTCGAAGGTGAGCTGGCAGAGGGATTCCGCGCGGTAATGGTCCGCGCGCTTCTTGCAGCCCGGATAGCAGATCTCGTCCACAAGGATCTCGATCTTGTCCGCGCAGGGCTCGAGCGCCTTCAGCACTTCCTCATTTTTGTTCAGGTCATAGTCAAGCACCGTAAGGAGATAGTCGCGTTTTAACTCCTCCAGAACCCCTTCGAGCGTGGTGATCCGCTTGGTGGTGGAGGAGATGAATTTGTAGTTCGGATAGGTTCTTCGCAGATAATCCTCGAGCACCGGACGATTGACCAGCACCTGGTTTCGCCCGTTGTCCGCAAGCTCCATGATCAGATTGCAGTAGGTGTCATTCAGATGCTTTTCCTCGATCAGGGAATTGGTCCAGGTAAAGCGCACCGGCACCTCGAGCCTGTCGTAGGTCTCAAGGATTTTCTCCATATCCCCCTTCGCCGAGAAACCGATCACGGCCCGTCCGCCGTTCCAGATCGCGCCCGGGAAGGTCCCGTAGACGCTGCCGACATGATAGCCCGGCATGAATTTTTCCGGATGCTCCCGCATCAGATGGATGATGATCTGATTCAGGTAAAAAAAGACGCAAAATCCGGGCAGATGCCAATAGACATCCCTCGTTCCCTTCTCTTCTCTGGATTCTCCCATAGTTATCCCCGTCTTTCCAAAACTTGATCTTCCGAAAAGGGCCGCTCACTCTTCCGTCTCTACTGCGGTCTCCTCTTCCCCGTCCTCCTCCGCAGAAGGCTCAAACGGCCGATAGGAGAAGGTCTTAAAGCATGCATAGACATCCCCGGAGACGGCCGGATTGGAAGGCACATCCGGATCCATGGAGGCATACATGCCGATGGTGCAGCCGACAAAGCCGCCCGCGTCCTCCGTGGAGAGGCGGGAGACATCCACCTCCTCCGCCAGGGTATGCACAAGATCCCCCGCACCCACCAGGAGTTCCGCCTGCGTTCCGCTCACGGAGATGATCAGCGTTGCGGTGGTATCGGTGACAAATTCACTTGCGATCCTGGTCTCCACCCCGCCCTGCGTCAGGATCGCGGTGGCCCGGAAGCCCGCATACTCGATCCGGAGATGGTTCTCCGTGTTCTGGAACAGGATCAGTCCCGCCAGCGCACCGTCAAAGAGCTCCTTCGCGTTCAGCACCACGGACGCCTCGAAGGTATGGG
>JAEEGJ010004848.1_pt1 | contig 44082 bp, 41 predicted proteins | sample 8958761 | NCBI WGS metagenome assembly JAEEGJ01 (sample SAMN16246546, study PRJNA631951) | gut metagenome | biome: gut microbiome; feature: rumen; material: RS-attached | host: Bos | place: Iran: Karaj | collected 2018-10
GCCGTCACTACAGCGAGATGGGTATCAAGGGCTTTAAGATTGACTTTATGGATCGCGACGATCAAGTGATAACGGACTTCTATTACCGCGCTGCAGCCATGTGTGCCAAATATCATTTGGTTGCCGACTTCCACGGTGCTTTTAAGCCCGCAGGACTTAACCGCACTTATCCCAATGTGCTGAACTTTGAGGGTGTGGCCGGTTTGGAGCAGTTGAAGTGGGCACCCGATACTTGGAATCAGGTGCAGTATGACACGGAGATTCCCTTTATCCGGCAGACATCGGGTCCGATGGACTACACGCAGGGAGCGATGCACAATGCCGCCAAGGGCTGCTATCATCCCTCGTGGAGTGAGCCCATGAGCCAGGGTACCCGTTGCCATCAGCTGGCACTGTATATCGTGCTGGAGTCACCGCTGAACATGCTGTGCGACGCCCCCACCAATTACATGAAGGAGGTAAACTACACCCGTTTTGTGGCGGAGATACCCACTGTGTGGGACGAGACCCGTGTGCTGCAAGGCGAGGTGGGTGAATATATCGTGACGGCACGGCGCAAGGGCGATGTGTGGTATATAGGCGGTATCACCAATTGGACAGAGCGAGATGTGAATATTGACCTGTCGGAATTGGTGAAGGGCAATTATTATGTGGAGCTCTATTCCGATGGGAAGAACGCCCATCGCAAGGGTAGCGACTACAGCAGGGTAATACTTGGACAGGTGCAGAACCTGTCGGTCAAGATGGCTCCCGGTGGCGGCTTTGTGGCGAAGATAAGACCTGCTGAATAGGAGAGAATATGAAGAGATGGCTCTTGGCGGCGTTGCTGCTCACTGCATGGACGGTGGAGGCTCAGCCGGTGTATAAGTACTGGGTGGAGTTTACTGACAAGAGAGGCACGCCGTTCAGATTGGATGCCCCTGAGGAGTATCTCGGCCCCCGTGCCTTGGAACGCAGGGCGCGGCAGCGCATCCAGCTTGACAGTATGGATTTGCCGGTAAACCCTGCATACGTCGAGGCGCTGCAACAGGAGGGGCTGACGGTGCTGCACCGTTCCAAGTGGTTTAATGGGGTGATAGCTTATTCGGCCGACAGCCTGGCAGATGACAGGGAATGGCCGGACTTTGTGCGGGGTGTGAGGCTGTGCGAGGTGAGCCCTTTGTCAGTGCCTGACACTGATGTCCCTAATTTGGGTTATTCCTTGCCGGTGTTTGATTATGACACTTTGTACGGCGCCGACTATTACGGTGGTGGATTTGCCCAGATCTCGCAGTTGAACGGCCAGATGCTGCATCGTTGCGGCTATGAGGGCATGGGCGTTTTGATTGGCGTGTGCGACTGCGGTTTTCCCGGGGTGGACACGGCGGCCATCTTCGACTCGATGCGCGCGGAAGGCAGACTGGTTGCCACACGCGATTTTGTGTGGCCTATGGAGGACAATGTCTTCAATATGCACTCCCACGGCACGCACGCCCTCTCCACGATGGCGGTGCTGGTGCCCGGCATGTATGTGGGGACGGCACCCAAGGCTTCGTATGTGCTTTGCCGCACGGAGAATGTTTTGTTGGAGACTCTTCTTGAGGAATACAACTGGACGGTGGCGGCTGAATGGCTCGACAGTCTGGGCGCGGATATTATCAGTACATCGTTGGGATATTTCTTCTTTGACGACAGCACGCAGAGCCATTCGTTGGAGGACTTGGACGGAAGAACTGCCCCCATGTCGCGGGCGGCGGGCATAGCAGTCTCGCGCGGAATGCTGGTGGTGAATTCGGCAGGCAACGACGGATGGTCGGAACCTCAGCACCTCAATGTTCCGGCCGATGTGCCGCAGGTGCTTACGGTGGGTGCGGTGGACAGTGCCGGGGTGCGAGCGGATTTCAGCTCGTTTGGTCCCACGGCAACCCTTTGCATCAAACCCGATGTGATGGCAATGGGGGTGAATGTAATATCGGCCAGTCCCGACGGGCTGTGGCGTTACACTAACGGTACCTCGTTGTCGTGTCCCGTGATGGCGGGGATGATGGCCTGTCTGCGCCAACGTTTCCCCCAATTGACACCTGGGCAGTTGTGCGACAGTGTGAGGTCTTGGGGCAGTTTGGCAGCATTCCCCGACCATTTTAGCGGATATGGTATTCCTGATTTCAGCCATGCTGTGAGCTGTATGCCTGTCGGCATTCGCGATGGAGAGGGGCAGGGAGAGCCGTTCCTGCTTTACCCCAATCCTGCACGGTGGGAAGTAACGGTTGTCCTGCAGTCGGCAGGCAGGGTAGAGGTGTATGACTTAAAGGGAGGGAGAGTGTTCTTCCGTGAGGTTGACAATATGACGGGGCAGGTGAAGCTGCCGTTGCTTCCTGCCGGGGTTTACCTCGTCAGGGTGTCCACTGCCCGTGGCATAGAATGCCGGAAATTGGTGGTGGATTAATGTCGATTATTTCAGTAACTCGGCCATAAGGATAGCGCAGGCCACGCTGGCGTTGAGCGACTCGGCTGTGCCCCCTATATTGGGGATGGCTATGCGGTGGGTGATGTGTTGCTGCACTTCGGGTGTGATTCCGCGCGATTCGTTGCCCACTACCAGCACGACACCTTCCGGAGGCAGTTGAAGCGGTGTGCCGCTCCAGATGCTCTCTCCGTCGAGCAGGGCTCCGTAGACAGGTTTATTGCAGTTGTTGAGGTATGCGGGCAGGTCAGTATAGGTGATTTCGGTGCGGAACAGGCCGCCCATGGTGCTTTGCACTACCTTGGGATTATAGCATGACACGGTGCCCTCGCTGCACACGATACGGCGCACGCCGAACCAGTCAACTGTGCGGATGATGGTGCCCAGGTTGCCGGGGTCTTGCAAGTGGTCCAATGCCAGTGTCAGAGGCTGTCCGGCGGGGGCGGCAATGGGTGTGCGTTCCAAGAGCATCCACACTTCATTGGGGGTGGTCATGTGGCTGAGTCGAGAGAGGCTATCGTCATCAACCTCATGCACTTCCACGCTTGAGGGCCATTCGGAGTGTTGAGAAAGCCATGAATTTGTTGCGCAGACCACCTTTACAGGGGCTTTTGCAGTCATTGCCTCATGGCACATTTTCACTCCTTCCACTACAAAAACAGCATCTCTTTCGCAGTACTTTTGTTGCTTGTAGACAGAGAGTTCCTTTAGTTTACTCTTGGAAATCATAGGACAGTGGAGAAATTATTTTCAAATAAATGTTTGCTATGTCAGAAAAAGTTAGTATCTTTGCATCCGATTTTTCAATCAACACGGTGGGTGTAGTTCAGCCGGTTAGAGCGCCAGATTGTGGATCTGGAGGTCGTGGGTTCGAGTCCCATCTCCCACCCTGGAAAAAGAAAAGAAGCAGACCCGTTGAGGTCTGCTTCTCTTTTTTTTGTGCTCTAACGCAGCGCGGTGCGGTAATGCATAAGGCCTGAAATGGAGCCTGTGACTTGCCCTATGATGGGCACCATAGCAGAAGCTGTGCCGGTGGCGGTGCTGGTCCATTCCATTTTACCATTCACGGGGGCTGAGATTACAGGATGTACCATGGTTGCTTCAAGTGAGGCATTGATTCCCAAGGTGTCGATGGAAAAGCGGATGGTGTCGTTCTGCAGGTGCAGTCCGAGGGTGTCCACGGTGCCGTACATGTACATGCCGTCCGAGCTGCTCATGATTACACCATACTGCTTGTTGGGGTCTTTCTTCACGGTGACTGTCTCTACATCCAAGTCACGGTCGATGGGAATGTTGAAAGTGGCCACGGTCAGAACCAGGTCGGTGGTGCGTGACATCAGATAGGTGCCCAGATAAGGGGTGATGTCAATCGTCGGCTCATCGGGATTTCTGCCGCCGGGGTTGTTGTTGGGGTCTTTTTCGCAGCTGCAGAATAGCAGGGTGGCTGCAGTCATAATGGTCAGAAGTGTTCTCTTCATGGTATTTATTTTTTATGGATTATTATTGCTATATTTGTTGTGATAACGGAGAAGTGCCAATAATATTGCATGAAGTTGCTAACCTTATTTTGCATCTTTGTCCCGAAGGCCGGTCATGATTACTATTGCACAGGCGGCAAGGCCATAATAGACGGGGTCGCCCGGCAGAGAGAGGAATTTAGCTAACAGCATGGTCGCTGTGCCAATGACCATAGAGAGTAGTACGGCACGGGGACGGAACCGATTGGGCAGCCACAGGGCAAAGCTGAGCGGGAAGACAAGTGCCACTGCCCGCAAGCCAAGCGACAGGAAGCCCAGGTCGTTGATGAACGCACCTTGGAACAGATTGGCCGCTCCGGCAGCAAGGAGCAGGATGGCCACGATGGACAGGCGCGTCTGGGCAAGTGTGGAGAGCCGCAATGGGGTGCTCCTGTATTTGGATTGGATATTCTGCACCACGTCGCGCACCAGAATGGTGGCGGCACCGAGCGAGAGACCGCTGGCGCAGCCCAGTATGTTGATGAGGAGTGTGCCGAGCATGATGCCGCCTATCCAGGCAGGCATGTGCTGCAGGATGAAGGCCGGGAAGGCTTGTGCCGAGTTTTCTATTACTCCGACTCCGTCGGGCAGGCTGCCGCCCGCTGCCTGCAAAGCGGTGAGTTCGGCTGCGGTGACATAATGTCCACGCATATACATGCCCACCAGTGTACAGGCTCCCCCGATAAGCGGGATGAGGAATGCACAGTATAGTGCTCCGCGCTTTGCCTTGGGTGTTGTGGCGGCGGACCAGATGGATTGGGCGTAGGTCTGTGTGGTGACCACGCCGAGGACAATGGACAGGCAGCCGCCAAGATTCTTCAGCACTCCGCGCCCGAACAGGCTTCCGTAGCGGTGGTGGATGCACTCAATATCCGCAATGCCGTTTTCCTCGGCAATGCCGGGCAGGGCATAGACACTGTCGATGCTGCCTACCACTCCGGCAGGGCTGCCTGCCATGCGCCACACCACGATGCCTGCAGCCAGAGAGCTGAAATAAAGGAGCACCAGCTTGATGATGCCTGCGGCACCCGCACTCTTGATGCCGCCGAAAAGCACAAGCAGCATAATCAGCACGGCACCCACAAGAGCGGCCCACAGCATGGGCAGGTGAAAGAGGCTCCCCAGCATGGCCGACGAGGTGATGACCTGCGCCACGATGCTGATGAAAATGCCGATGAGGAAGAGCAGCGACCCCACGGTCTCGGCTCTGTGGCCGTATTGACGAGCCACAATCTCGAGCAGAGTGGTGCATCCGCTGCGGCGTATAGGGGCGGCGTAGAAGATAGCCAGCACCACCGCGCCGAGTGCTGCGCCAATGGTGAACCACCATGCCGAGAGGCCGAAGTTGAAAGCCAGCTGGGCTGTGCCCACAGTGCACTGGCCACCCATGAGCGTGCCCATCAAGGCTCCGCAGACCATCCAGCTGCCCGATGTGCCTCCGGCAGTGAAGGTCTTTGCATCTTTTACTTTGCGGCCCGAAAGCCAACTCACCGCCAGCAGCAAGCCCACGGTGAGGAGTATTCCTATTATGTGTACGGTAGTTAGCATAGTTTGTCCCGTCTCGAAAACGGTTGCAAAGGTACGCTTTTTTTACGACATGATGGAAAAAGAAATACGGTAGATTGTCTAATGGACAATTATCTCGTCGGTGAAGAACCAGGCGGGGTTGCTGGTGGCACGGTGCCAGGCGGGAATGGTGGACAGGGGGATGGCTTGGATGCGCACATATCGTGCCCGGCGGCTAAAGCGGCGCGTGGCAAAGGTCTTGATTTCGGGTACTGCCAAGCGGGCAGGGTCGTCAGGATGGAGTGTGTCAATCAGATGCCAGCGCTGACCATCGTTGGAGACGTAGAAGTTTATTCTCTGCGGGAAGAATATCCACGAGAGGGGATAGTAGAAAAAGTCGAGTTTGATTTCATGCAAACGCTTACGGCTGCCGAGGTCGATAACAGCATCGAGGGTGTCGCCATAGAAACCGAGCCACGAGTGGCGGTAGTCGAGAATGCCAGCCTTGCCGTCTGTCAGTCCTTGTGCCCCGCCGGCGAAGTACTGGCCGTCGGGCTGGTGGAGGAGGGTGACAGGACAGTGGCGTGCTAGATTGGGTTGTTGGCATTTGGCAAGATAGTTGTCGATGTCGGTGCGGTATTCTTGCAGCGTGTAGCCCATCTCGTGAAGGATGTTAAGACCTAAGCGTTTTCCGTCGGCCACAAAACGGTCGGCTCGGGACACAAAAGTGCTGTCCATAGGCAGGTGGCCCGCCATGGTGAGCTCGAGTATTGCATAGTCGATAGAGAGTTCGAGGTAACGGATGCGGTCGCGCACTACCTGGTCGGTGAAGAGTCCGTAGATGTAGTGGTAAATGTTGTTGGAAGAGGTGTAGTGGCTCAGGCTGTCGTAGGCGGCGGCAATGAGGGCTTGGTACTTGGCTATCTGCTCGGGCGCAAGATACCCACCGGCAGCATCAACCGGGTAGCCGTAGATGTCCAACCGTTGGCCGGAGGCGATGAGGGCGCGGTGCATCTCGCGGTAAAGGTCCTCAACGGGTTGTGCTGACAGCCCATAGTAATGTATGCAGAAGTCGTGCAACAACGAGTCGGGGTCGGCATTGACGTCCCACAACAGCTTGGCCAGCATGTATTCGCGTAGCTCCATCCACGAGGTCATGTTGTTGGCACCCGTGCCTTGCTCAAACATCAGGCGTACGCCGTGGTCGTGGAAGTACTTAAGATTGGGCTGCAAAACATGGAGGTTTGGGAAAGGATTCCACATGTTGCGGAACTGCACCACATAGTCCCAGACGTATAATTGAGAATTGAGAATTGAGATTTGAGAATTAGCTGTCGCACCCAGATGTTTTTCAATTTTCAATTTTCCATTTTCAATTCCACAAAGGGCTGCCCATTCCTCCATATCCCTACGGAATGAGGCTTCGGCAGGAGCGGTGGCGATAGCTTCCTGCCGACCGCACTCTATGGAGCAGAACATGATATTCACATTGCTGTCGGGTTTTTCGATGTGTCCGTTCACTGGCTGGGGTGCCCGGCGGGTGAACTGGTAGGCAAGAGTGGAGATGGTCTTGCTGGGGAAACGGCGCGCCACTTGGTTGATGAAATGGATGAGTGTGCCTGAAGGACCGCCGTAGAGGGAGTCCATGTGGCGGCAGCGGGGACATTGGCAGACGTTGTAGTTGTCGTTGTTGGAGACAGACCATATCTGTGCGTCGGGCTGCAGCTCCATCATCTTGGCAAGGTTGGCACAGAGGGTGTCGAGCACTTCGGGGTTGGAGAGGCATAGCTGTCCGTCACGTACCCGTCTTCCATCGGTCTCGGTAAACCACTCGGGGTGGCGGTCGAAGTACCTCTGCGGCGGGATGAGTTTCTGGAACGTGTGGACATACATGCCGTCTGCCCAGTGGAGAGGGCCAGAGAAGCGGCTGTCCCAAATGTATTGGTTGCTGTCGCCGACACGGATGCGATGGTGCAGGGCGTGCCAGTCGGCATAGTCTTGGCTGTGGTGAGGAGTGTAGTACCACATCTCGCGGTAGGCGAAGGAGGGGTTGTTCACCTCATCGACTATGGGCAGACCCAGTTGGATGTTGGGAGCAACGTCAGGAATCTGGTGGTGCGTCATGCGATAGCCCTTCAGTTCCAACAGACGGCAGGCACCGTAATATACAGCCTTGTCCTGCAGGCCGTAGATGACAGCCAGCCGTCCGTCGCTCTTGAGGATGAAACCGTCATTGCGTAATTCGTTCTTTCGGGTGAGGCACTTATCGGCCAGTCGTGTCTTGCCGACAAAGATGGCGGGTCGCATATTGCCGTAATCGAGATTGAAGAGCGAGTAAAGCGAGTCGGAATGGGCAGGCTCTGGGATGATGACATAGTTTCTTAAGTGTCTGTGCAGCAGACGCGCGGTAAGGAGCTCAATGGAATCTGCATCGACAGGCACGACAATCTGCCCTTGGATAGAGAGGGGTTTCGGCTCAGTGGAAAAGTTCACGAAACCTTGCCTCTCCGGCCAGTTCTGAGCATAGAGAATATTACCTACCAATAGTAGGAACAGAAGTTCAATCTTGCGTAGAATCGTTTTAATAAACAGCATATTGTATTTCTAACACAATAAAAATACTACGTTTTGTAGTTGTGGTTTTTTGTAAAAAAAGTGGAAAAACTGTCAGTCTATTTGGATTCTAATTTTGGAATAATTATTGCTCACTTTGCAACTCAAGGATTATCTCATCGACGAGATAGGCGTCGCTCATATTATGCAGATGGTACATTTTCTGGGACAAATAGCCGTATGTAGAGGAGTTGTAGAATATGTCCAATGCCTGTTGAGGATTAATGCCCAATCGTTCGGACAGCAGTGTGATGATGCGGGCATACTTCATTTGTAGAAGTGTCTCATTTATCAGCGGGGACTCGTTCATGGCTCTATTTGTTTGGCTTCGATAAAATGCAGATATTTGTCGACCATGGGCTGGCGAAGCAGACAAATCTGGTTGTTCGGTTTTTCATATCGCAGCTTTTTCAGTGCATCTTCCATTGGGGTAAGGCCAGCCGCATACAGTTCTATGGTATTAAACACTCGGTCGTTGGCTATGCCTCCTTCTATGATGTCGTATGCCTTCCAAAGCTGTTCTCCTCTACGATTAGCCACAACGAATTCCAGCCACTCGGAATCATAGGCAATAAAATGCTTATAACGAAAGCCTTCGGAAACAGCGCCCTCAATGTCAAATTCGTATGTGTTCAGTACGTGTTCCTTTTCGGCATTGATTGGACGTTGCGACCAAGAGATAGCCTGTTCGGGTAAATCAGTCATGTAAAAGCCTTCTCCGAAATCTAAATGCTTCCTACCAACATTTACCAATGGTCTCGGGATGGCAATAGTTGCTCCGTGATAAACTATCATAATACAGACTGGGTATTGAGGGTAATTGAAGGGGTGTGATGCCTAAGATATTCCAGCGTCTCATCAACGATGTATTCTTTTGACTGGGTATGCAGTATATCATAACTGGGTATGATGAATGTGTTTATGCCATCTGTTTCACATAAGGCACGATAAACTGCTCGCCCCGATGTCCCGAGACGCTTTGCTGTGTTTTCTATACAGAATACAGCAAACTCTATTTGTTTGTCGGCACGACTCATGACGTTGTTTTACAAAAAAGACCGCTTAACCGTATTGTCAAGCGGTCTTTTCATAATATATGCGCTAATTACTTGGCATCGCGGCCGGCGCGGATGGCCTTGATGTTGGTCTCGACTACGGCGTCGCCCTTGCGGCCGAAAATGGCCTTGATGGCTTTCTCCAGTTCGTCGAACTCAATCTCAAGGTAGGGGGCGGCGGCACCCAGCAGCACCATGTTGCCGCGGGCGTTGAGCTCCTTGGCAATGGTGTTGGCGTTGAAGCTGACGCATTTCTTCAGCTTGGCCAGCTCGGCGTTCACCTTCTCAATGTCGGGATAGTTCTTGATATTGATGAAGGGGTCGCTGTTGGTGATGACCACGCCGTCGGGAGCTAGGAAAGGCAGATAGCGCAGAGCCTCCATAGGCTCAGAGCTGAGGATGATATCGGCCTTGCCTTCGGGGATAACGTCGGCAAAGATGGGGTCGCTGCTGATGCGGAGGTGGCTGAACACCGAGCCGCCGCGCTGCGACATACCGTGGATTTCGCTCTGCTTGACATACATGCCCAGGTTCAGGGCTGCGTCGCTGATGATTTTGGCTACGGAGACGATACCGTCGCCGCCTACGCCACAAAGTATGATGTCTTTTTTCATTGTTGCTACAATTTCATTATTACGTTATTCCGTTATTTATGACAATTTATTTCTTGGCTGCAATGCGCTTTTTGTTCTCAACGATGCAGACGCGCTGCGGGATGATGACGCTCACGCCGTCGTAGGCAATCTCCTCTTCCAGAATCTTGACAAACTCGTCGTGGTTCTTGGGCAGGGGGACGATATGGCGGATGTGGTCGGGGTCGACACCGAGGCCCTTGCAGATGTTGAACAGCTTCATGTTCGCGCTCGAGGGCTGGCCGCCAGTCATGGCGGTGATGTCGTTGTCGAGAATCATCACGATGACGTTGGCCTTCTCGTTCACGCAGTCGAGCAGGCCGGTCATGCCGCTGTGTCCAAACGTACCGTCGCCGATAACTGCCACCGAGGGGAAGATGCCCATTTCGGCAGCACCCTTTGCCATGGTGATGGAAGCACCCATGCAGACGGTGGTGTTCAAAGCACCCATGTTGAAGCCGAGGGTGTAGCAGCCGATGTCGCCAAACACGCGGCCATGCTCGTACTTCTTCATCACGTCGACCAATGCGGTGTAGCTGTCGATATGGGGGCAGCCGACGCACAGGGCGGGAGGACGGTTGGTGACCACCTCGGGCACTGCGGGACCGTTGGCAACAGCCATACCCAGAGCCTTCGCCACCTTCTCGGCGTTCAGCTCACCGTCGCGACGAATCACCTCGTCCAAACGACCATGTACGGGTTTGCCCTTGCCCAGGCAACCCTTAATCTGCTCCTCGACGAAAGGCTGGCCGTCTTCGAGCACCAAAATCTCGTCGCACTCGTCATACAGCTTGCCGAGCATAGCGGTGGGCAGAGGATACTGGGTAATCTTCACCACAGGATAGGGGCACTTGCCGCCGGGGAAGTTCTCCAGCAGGTAGTTGTAGGCAATACCGGTGGTGACAATACCACGGCTCTTGTCGGTGCCGGGAATATACTGGTTGAAACCGCTCTTCTCGGAGGACTCCTCAAACTTGGGCTGCTTGTCAATCAGGTCGCGATACAGCACCTTGGCATTGGCGGGCAGCAACACGAAAGTCTTGGGGTCGGTGGGGTAGCTGATGGGGTTCTGGGGCAGCGGCTCGCGACGTTCCACGCCGGCGCGGCTGTGGGCCAGACGGGTGGGGATGCGCATGAGGATGGGGGTACCCATTTTCTCGCTCAACTCATAACCGAAGAAGACCATATCGTAGGCCTCCTGCTGGTTGCTGGGCTCCAACATAGGAATCATGGCCCAGTGGCCGTAGAAGCGGCTGTCCTGCTCGTCCTGCGAAGAGAACATGCTGGGGTCGTCGGCCACCACGATGATGACGCCCTTGGTGCCGATGATAGAGGCATTCATAAAGGGGTCGCCACACACATTCAAACCCACATGTTTCATGCAGGTCATGGCACGTTTGCCAGCGTATGCCACGCCAATCGAGGCCTCAAGGGCGGTCTTCTCGTTGGCGCACCAGTTGGCGCGGATGCCCTTCTGGGCAGCCTCTTTTGATTTTATCACATATTCTGTAATCTGAGTGGAGGGGGTGCCGGGGTAGCTGTTGATGGCACTGCCACCCGCATCGATAAAGGCTTGAGCAATTGCCTCGTCGCCTAAAAGAAGTAACTTCGACATATCCAATATTTTAATTATTAATATATTACTTTTTGAATTTGCAAAGATAGGGAAAATAATTGATATAGACAAATTTATTTTCTAGCATCGAAGCCAATCATCTGTGCCATAGCCAATAAACACATGGGCTACTCTTGCTCGCCTTTGTCGCGTCCGCTAAGGGAGTCGAGCCATGGCAGCAGATTTTCCAGCACCTTGTTGTCGGGAGCCTGACCGAGAGTGGGGTACTCATCCACGGCTCCAGTTTTGCACACCTGACCGAGGTGGTTGACATCGTCCAGCAGGAGGACCTGATAGGGGACGTTGTGCTGCTCACAGACGTCGGCGATGGCCTTGAGGTTGCTCTTGCTCGGCACCTGACAGTCCTTGTCGCCACCGATAGCGAGCAGAGGGCAGCGCAGTTGGGCGATGTATTTCGCCGGGTCGAGGGTGAGAAAGGTGCTCATCCACGGTGTCGCCATGGTCAGTGCCCAACCGTAGCATTCTCCTCCAGTCAGTCCTATTATTTGCTTCTGCTCCTTGGTGAGGCCTTCGGAGTGTTTCTTGAACAGCGGGCGGAATGCGAGGTTCAACGTTTTAACCGTGTCGGTATCCTTGCCCAAAAAGAGGGTGTCGCAGACATTAAAGAGGTCGCGCATACAGGCCAGCCGCCTCTCGACTAGGCTGTCCGCCACCCCTCTCAGACGGAACAATTCCTCGTTCTGCTGCAACAATATCTGCCTGCCATCGACGGCTGTGCCGCCCAACATAGCCACACCCGCCAAAGGATGTAGGGTTTTGCCATTCTCAGCAGCCACAATCGCCGCCACCGTAGCCCCTTCGCTATGGCCAAAGAGGAAGATGCGGTCGGGGTCGATACTGAGGTTCGACCTAGGTGACTGCAGGTATTGTAATTGGTGCTGCACATCTTGGGCAAAATCGAGCGTGGTGGCGTGCACCATGTCTCCCGTGGAGCCGCCCACTCCCCTATCGTCGCACCGCAGCACGGCATAGCCATGTGTCGACAGGTATTCGGCTATGACTTTGAAGGGCTTGTGCCCCCTTAGTTCCTCGTCGCGGTTCTGAGCACCAGAGCCAGTGATAAGGATTACGGCCGGCACCTTGCCTTTTGCGTTCGTGGGCATGGTCAGCGTGCCCGCCAGCTGCATGGTGTCGTGGTCAGGCTCTTTCACAATTTGCAGGTGCACATCCTGTTCGGTGAACGACTGAGCCTGCAGGCCATTTGCCAGCAGCAGGAGTGCCGCCATGATAATGAAATGCCTTATCTCCATCGCACAGATTCAATCAAATGGTCCATATCCTCCTGTATGTAGGTGAGTACTGGCGAGAGGGAGTCGTTGTTGGGGGTACAGTCGATATACATTGCCCCGCGGAGGAAGTGGCTGACGCTGTCGGTGAGCCAGAACTGATAGGTGCTGGCCACATTCTGTCCCTTCAAATGATAGGTGGTTCCATACAGCCTGTGTGGCCTATCCACAAACTTGTTCTCGTCGATGCCGGAGGAGAAGGAGAAATGCCCTTCGACAAACTTATAGGAGGTGTCTATTTGCTCGCGCAATTCCTTCACTCCCTTGATATGCTTGTAGGTGAGGAAGACATATCCCTTGTAGTTGGGGTACTTGATAGTGAACCACTGCTCGCCGGGCTTCGACTTCTTCCACTCAATCTGCGAGAGGGCCGACTTCTCGAAGCTGAACGGCAGCCCCGTGGTGTCGCACACGGTATAGGCATGTGGGGGCAGGTCTATACGTAGGTAGGCCTGCGGCTTGGGGGTCTCGTCGTTGCGATGCCCGCAGCCTGCCAGCATCAGTCCGCAACAAATGACAATAATCAGTTTTTTATACATATCTTTTGAGTTTTCACCTTAATACAAAATGCTGCCTGTGCATCTTGGGATTATTAAAAAGCACCCCCACGTCATAAAGGTCAATACTGACATTATACTTAGCGTTGCCTTGCTGCGCCATCCAACGCAGTTCCCTTGCGCGGAAGCGATGTGGACGGCACACCACCTTCACATACGTCAGCACTTCGCCCTCCATCACAGCCTCGTCCATGTCAAAACAGAGCATTCGCAGACCATAGTAGTCCTGCATCTTGTACACTATTTCCAAATACCGCCAATCCCTCCTGTCCATGCTCCCGTCTGCCGGCAACTGGGACTTGAAGGCATCCAAAGCCTCTTTATCAACACCGGCAAACAACACCTTACGGTACATCTCAAACACAAATGGCGAGTGTACACGATACTGAGTCTGTGCCTTTATCCAATACTCCAAGCGGTTCATAATTGCCTGCAAAGATACACACTTTTTTTGTAATATCGTAAAAACTCTTCTCGCCATGCAGCCCATATCAATCAAAATGACCATGACATCCCTGCCCATTCCCTCATAAAAATGTAGTCACGCATATTTATTCCCTCATAAAAATGTATTTTATTTTGCATATTCCCTCATAAAAGTGTATCTTTGCAAATTAATTGATATATTCACAACACCATGAAAAGATTGATATACAGCAATCTGCTGCAATGGAAAGATAATCTGGTCCGCAAACCACTTGTTGCTTGGGGCAAGACAAGTAGGAAAGACATACATTATTAACCAATTTGGCGAACATGAGTTCGACAATATGGTGTATACCAATTGTCAAAACAATCCTTTTGCCAACTCGCTGTTCAGGGATTTCAATATCGACAGAATACTGTATGATATAGAGCAGCAATACGAGACAAAGGTTTTGGCTGGCAAGACGTTGCTGTTTTTCGATGAGATACAGGAGGTTCACAATGGTCTTTCATCGCTCAAATATTTTTGCGAGGAGAGACGCGACCTGCATGTCGTGGTGGCTGGCTCACTATTAGGCATCTCATTGCGTAGCGACGAGAGCTATCCTGTGGGGAAGATTGACACATTGCGGATGTATCCGATGACATTTGCCGAGTTTTTGTTGGCCAACGACAGGGAAAAGCTGTACGAAAGCCTAGTAGAGTGCCGATGGGACAATCTGACCACATCACATGAAACATTGATTGAATATTTGCGACAGTACTATTTTTGTGGTGGCATGCCCGAAGCCGTGCAGGCTTGGGTGAACAACAAAGACTCGCGGCAGGTCAGAAGGATACAAGCTGAAATATTGGATGCCTACGAACGCGACATTGCCAAGCATACCTCGACACTGGCACAACGCATACATCAGGTTTGGAACAGCATTCCGGCACAATTGGCAAAAGAGAATAAGAAATTCATCTTCGGGATGTTGAAAAAAGGTGCTCGTGCAGCAGATTTCGAATTGGCTCTGCAATGGTTGGTAGATGCAGGATTGGTCTATCGGGTCGAACGCTGCAAGGTGCCACAACTGCCACTAAAATTTTATGCTGACAGTTCCACTTTCAAAATCTATCTACTTGATGTGGGACTGCTAGCTGCTATGGCAGAGACCGCACCACAGGACATTCTGTTGGGAAATAGTGTGTTCTCTGAATTTAAAGGAGCTTTCTCTGAGAACTACGTCTTAGAACAGATAAAGGCGGTCGAAGGTGTGAATGCCTATTATTTTGCCAAAGATAATTCTCAACTTGAAATTGATTTTCTGCTACAAACAGATGGTCGTATTATCCCGACAGAAGTCAAGGCTGAAGAGAATGTAAAGAGCAAGTCGCTTCGAACCTTTGTGCAGGAGCATCAAGGGCTGAAAGGTTTGCGATTCTCCATGAAGCCGTATTTAGACCAAGGTTGGATGGAGAACGTGCCACTGTATGCCTGTTGCACCATGAAAAGTAGGCGCAGAATGGTAGAAAAAATGTAAGTTTTATCTCATTATATGGCAGAAAAAATGTAATTTTGCAGTCGGAATACGGTAGAAAAAATGTATTAGCACAATATGAAAAGATTGTTATATAATAAGTTGTGTGAATGGAAGGAAAAAGAACACCGCAAGCCACTTATTCTGAATGGGGCGCGACAGGTGGGAAAAACTTGGTTGTTGAAGTCTTTTGGAGAGAATGAATATGCCAAAATGGCGTACATCAGTTGCGAGAGGGTGAAGAATCTCGATGCCCTTTTTTCCGACTTCGACACGAAGCGCATTGTGCGGGCTTTATCGGCAATGTGCAAGGTTGACATCACACCCGGCGATACCTTGATTATTATTGACGAGGCTCAAGAATACCCTCGCGCACTTACGGCATTGAAATATTTCTGCGAAGACGCTTCCGAATATCACGTGGCTGTAGCCGGGTCGCTACTGGGTCTGACGCTTCACCGAGGAGTCTCGTTCCCTGTGGGCAAGGTGGATATTCTTCAACTTTACCCTATGACCTTTCTAGAGTTTGTGGCCGCCGTTCATGGGGAGCAGATGGCGGAAGTACTCCAAAGCAAAGACTGGAGCATGATTAATGCCCTGCACAGCCAGTTTGTTGAATTGCTCAGGCAGTATTACTATGTGGGAGGTATGCCGGGTGCCGTGTCTGCATATATAGGTGGTGCGGGTCCTGTGGCAGTGAGGGAGATACATCAACAGATACTACAGGGCTATACCGACGACTTCTCCAAACACGCGGAGAACCGCGAAGTTCCGCGCATCAAACTCATCTGGAATGGCATCCCTCACAGCTTAGCGAAAGAGAACAAGAAGTTCCAATATAGCGACATCAAACCTGGCGGACGAGCATCGCAGTTTGAGATGGCTTTGCAGTGGCTGATGGACACCGGGCTGGTCTATAGAGTCAACCGAATCACCTCTCCCGTAATGCCCCTACGCTTCTATGAGGAAACCAACATATACAAACTATTCATCCTCGATGTCGGACTTCTCGGTGCTACAATGCAGGTGACTGCCGAGAGTGTATTGATTGGCGACAATATCTTCTCTGAATACAAAGGTGCCTTTACTGAACTGTTTGTCTATACCCAGCTGGTTCCTCTGGGGATGCCTATTTGTTATTTTAGCAGTAATGACTCAAAGATAGAGGTAGATTTTGTTGTTCAAGATGGCGGAAAAATCATTCCCGTTGAAGTCAAGGCAGAAGAAAACGTCCGTTCCAAGTCGTTACGCACCTTTGTCGAAAAGTACTCCAATCTCAAAGGTCTGAGATTCTCAATGAAGCCGTATGTAGACCAAGGGTGGATGGAGAATGTGCCGCTGTACGTCTGCGGGGAGGTGTTTCGCTCTTGAATAAAAGGAAGTCCCCGCCGTGGTGGCGGGGACTCTTTTTGTCAGAGTTACAGGCGATAGGGCTGCCTGTAACGGGGTATGACAATCTAACTTTGCCTAACAGTTATTGAACGTCTCTGACCAAGCGGACGGCTTCGCCCCAGTGTCTAGAATTGCCAGTGTTGGTAATTCCTACATAATCGCCTGCGACACAGAGTACATACGAACCTAGTTCTCCCCAATCATTAAGATCGCTAGCAGCAGTCGTCGTCCAATATCTTCCATCTCCATATTGCCACCTTACTAATAAAATTACAGCACCTGCGGCTTCCATCTGAGCCCATTGTTCAATGCTATAACTGTTTAAACTAAACTCACCTTCAAGTCCTAGTCCTTCGTTAAAAATAAGACCTTCGGGAAGGTTAAATCTATCAGGCAGGATTACCAGTCCACTAAGATCCCATCCTCCAGCTTCAGCAACACCCCATTTCACCGAATGTCCTGGTCGTTGGTTGAGCAGATAGTCCCATTCTTCTGCCGACAATGTGCGCCACAGCCCAGGTTGGTTACCACCATTGAAAATGGCGTTGTACACGCCCCAGTCGGCATACGCATAAGGTCCTATCAGACTGTTACTAACATCTCCTCCAGGTATATAGCTATAAGAATCAGCGTCAGCATGTGCTTGATAGGGCATATACTTGGCCGCGCCACTGTTCCAGCCGCTCGTTCCCCAAGCAAACACACCTATCCACCTCGAAGAATAGACATCGCCTTCATTATTATTCCACCCGTCACCAAACATCCACGTGCCTTCGGCTGTGCCGCCCGTTGCTACTGCATGAGTGCCAAAACCAGTGTACATGAGATTGCCCTGTGAGAAACGCACCTTCCGAGTCGGACTTACTGAGAACTCCCCGCTCAGCAATCCCGCATTGGGTTCGAATTGTAAATTGTCGTTGTTCAGCGTAATGGTGAAGATACCATTACGCACGATGGTGAAGCTATGTCCCTCGGTGATTGTCTTTGTACATACGCTGCCGTCGCTGGCATAGATTCTGATGGTGAAGCCCTCGCCGTAGGTTGCGGGAGGCAGGGCAATGTAGAAATCCTTTGCCTGAATAGAGATGCTTTGCGGTGTAGCGATGGAGAGCAATAGCTGGTTGCTACCATTGGTGTAATGGCTCAATATGGGATTGCCACTGTTGTAGTCGATGCGGTACGAGCCCCAAAGGTTTTGATTGGCAACTACCTCAATACCCGTGATGCTCTTGCCGCTGGCTTGGAGCCGCAGCCGGAGAATTCCACACAGATTCTTGAACACCAGTTCGCTGGTACTGGACTTTGCCATCATTGGGAATGTTTCCAGCTGTCCGTCATGGCTGGTCTGTACAGGAGGTAGGAACACTATTGCCTGCCGTTGTGCCCAACTGGCGGGATAGATGGCGGTGTAGTTGGGGTCGCCGGGGTCTTCGCCGTCGGTAAAGGTGAACGTGGTGACATACGTCCCCGTGTTGTGGGTGGTGTAGATACCCATCCCGTCAGTACCCCAGACAGCAATCTGGTCGCCGTCGGTCCAGCGCAGCACGTTGCCATCCTGCATCACCTTTCCGTTCTCGTCGTTGCAGTTCTCCATCGTGGCGGTGAACTCCGTGATGGTTATTTTGTCCTTCTGGCACGACACAGTCGCAACCGAGACAATCGTGGCCAAAACCACTCCCAAAAGTGTAATCTTCTTCATAGGGCTTGCTGTTAGATTAAGTGAATAATGCATTGTCTGCAGAGCCAGTCTCAGTAACTGCCTCACCTGTTCCTTCTCCAATGATGGGGCTGGTGCCACTCGGTTGGAACCCCTTTTCGACACGGGCCTCAATCAGTTCTACCATAGGAGTGTCGTACTCCCGTTTGCGGTTCAAATTCTCTTTCATTGTTTTGTTAGAGTTTTTGTTGCTGGCGGATACCTGCACCAGAAAAAGTTTGTTAATCAAGGGGCATATAAAAAAGAAGCGCGGGTATCTAAACTCATCGTTTATCCCGCGTACGAGGCTCTCGCATGCCTTCCAACCGAGGATAAACAATGCCGAGCCCACGCTGTGACAATATACAAGAAATGTATATATCACACCAATAGGCGCCGACTTTGTCTTATCGTGCGGTTGGATTTGAATTTGCGAGATTCGTACGCCGCAGATAAAACGCCGTTTCAGCGTCTTTTTGTTATGTCCTGTCGCCCACCCGCTTACCCGCCAAAGGGTTCGGGTGATTGACGATGCAAAGATACATAAAAAAAATTGAAAATTGAAAATTGAAAATTGAAATTCTATTTTTTTTTGTATTTTTGCAGGCGAAAAAAGACACACCAATAATACGTATAACACCTATAAACCAATGGATAACAACATAAAAATAAAGATTGACGAGATAGTTGCTGAGATTTCGAAAATCAACGACCTGCACCAGCGCATCGACATATTGAACTATATGGAGCAGCAGTCGTCCTATATGCTGTGGCTGCTGGAAGACGAGCTGCATATCGACAACGACTCACAGAATGTGTAATATGAACGTGTTAATGTGTAAACGTGTTAATTCGTGAATCTTTGAATATGCGACGGCTGTTATACATACCTCTGTTGTTGCTGCTGGCTGGCTGCACGGGAGGCTATTCTTTCACGGGTGCCTCTATACCGGCGGAGGCGAAGACGATTTCCATCAAGCAGTTTCCCAACTATGCCTCCACGGTGAATCCACAGTTGAGCCAGAACCTGTACGACGAACTGCAGAAGATGTTCTCGTCGCAGACAAGTCTCAACGTCATATCTGACGACGGCGACCTACAAATCACTGGCGAAATAACCGACTACAGCACCCGCGCCTCATCCATCGGCAGCGACGACAACGTGGCTACCAACCGTTTCACTATCACCATCAAGGTGAGTTTCACCAACCGTTTCGACCCCAAGACCGACTTCGAGCAGAGTTTTTCGCGTTTCAAGGACTATAGTGCCGAGCGCGACTTCTCGTCGGTGGAGCAGGGACTGGTGAGCGAGATTGTGACCGAGCTATGCGAGGATATCTTCAACAAATCCGTCGTCAACTGGTAACCCACGCCGACCGTTGGATTGGCTGGCTGCTGGCAGTGGCTGGCACCACAGTCTATCTGCTCACCTTGGAACCCACAACCAGTTTCTGGGACTGTGGCGAATTTATCGCGGTATCATACTATCTACAGGTCGGCCACCCCCCCGGAGCCCCCTTCTACCAACTGCTGGCACACCTGTTCACACTCTTGTCCGGAGGCAATGCGGCCATGGTGGCATGTTGGAGCAACGCCCTCTCCGCCGTCAGCGGGGGACTCACCGTCATGTTCCTCTATTGGACCTTACGCCTGCTTCAAGAAAAGGGAGTTCAAGAGGGAGTTAGAATGGACGATAGTAAAGGCGCGGACACTCCCAATTCTCAATTCTCAATTCTCAATTCTCAATTAAACAAGATTCTCGCTGCCGTGGTGGGCAGCCTCTGCTACCTCTTCTGCGACACAGCCTGGTTTTCCGCCGTCGAGAGCGAGGTGTACAGCCTTGCCATGCTCATCGCCTCCGTCATCCTCTGGGCAATGCTGCGCTGGTATCGCCAGCCCGACCACACTCAGGCGCAGCGGTGGCTCATGCTCATCGCCCTGCTGCTCGGGCTGGGCGTATGCACACACCTGCTCACCCTGCTCACCCTGCCCGCACTGCTGCTACTCTTCATTTTTAAAAGCAAGAAGTATGGACTAAAGCTGCGAAGCCACACCTTAGTTCTTAGTTTTCACCTCCTGATTTTCTTCCTCGTCGGACTCACCCCCTATCTCCTCATCCCCATCCGCGCCGCTGCCGACACCCCCATCAACGAGGGACACCCCTCTACAGCGGCCGACTTCAAAAGTTATCTTACGCGCGACCAATATGAGAAGGCTCCGCTCTACCCCCGCATGTGGCGGCACCGCGCGCACGATGCCGAATACGCCGCCAGCTGGTGTGGCGGCGACACCACGTTGGTGGGCAATATGCGCTACTACTTCTCCTATCAGCTCAGTTATATGTACCTGCGCTACCTGATGTGGAACTTCTCGGGCCGCTACAACGACCGCCAAGGTTACGGCTCGCCACAGAACGGACAGTTCCTCACCGGCATCCCCCCCGTCGACCGCCTGCTTGTGGGCACCTCGGCAAAACTGCCCCCCAGCCTGCCCACACGCGGACACAATGTCTACTACCTGCTGCCCCTACTGCTGGGAATAATAGGATTGGTGGCATTGACCCGTCGCAAAAAAGCCTTCTGGACAGTCCTCACCCTCTTCCTCATGGGCGGCATTGTGCTCAACCTCTACCTCAACCACCCCTGCTACGAACCCCGCGAGCGCGACTACGCCTATATCCTCAGCTTCTACGCCTTCTGCATCTTCATCGCTTTCGGGGTTGAAAAAATCGAGGAGCTTCTGGTATGCCCAAGAAAGCGGCAGCCAATTCTCAATTCTCAATTCTCAATTCTCATTTTCTTACTCCTCGCCATCCCCTTCCTCATGGCATGGCAAAACTGGGACGACCACGACCGTAGCCATCGCCACATTGCCCGCGACACAGCCGCCAACATACTCAACTCGTGCGACCGCGACCGACGCGGCACAGTGCTCTTCACCTACGGCGACAACGACACCTTCCCCCTTTGGTACATCCAGACAGTCGAAAAAGAACGCACCGACATCCTCGTCGAAAACATCAACCTCATGGGTGCCCAAAACTTTGTCAGCCTCCTGAGCGAGAGCATCGACCTCGGACGTCCCGTCTACTTCACCCACTACGCCTACGACCACTACCGCCACCTATTCCCCGACCGCCTGCAGCTGGAAGGCAACGCCTACCGCCTCACGGACGAACCATGCGACAGTGTGGCACTCGATCCCTTCTACCGCCACGCCATGCAGTCACTGCGCTGGCATCCGTTAGACGGCGTATACATCGACGAGGTAGGCTGCAAATTCCTCGAACAATACTGGCGCGACATACTGCTACTCGCCGAGGGGCTCTGCGCCCACGACATGGCAGACCGCGCCGACAGCCTGCTCGACAAGACCCTCACCGAGATACCCCTCACAGCCCTGCAAGATCCCACGCTGGTCATGTCTGTCGTCCAAGCCCTCGACCATGCGGGCAACCGACAGCAGGCACAGGAAGCCGAGACATACCTGCGCCACATACTCCAGGAGCAACTCCGCTACTACCACACCCTGCCGCCCCACCTCCAAGCCGTCATGCCCTACACCGTGGGCCTCCGCGAGAATTTGGCAAACCTAATTGGTTTAAGGTTTTAGCGTCCTCCACACCCTACTAACTCTCAGTTATCCACCCTCCATCAAGGATTCATCATCGATACTTCTTCGCTATAGCAGCGACAAACAGCCCTCCTTTTAGCAGCCCAAAATCCCGGTTTGTCGGGAGTAAGGAGGGGGGAAACAGGGTCGCAGTGGATGCTCAGTAGAGATGATACGCACGACACCACACAAGACGGAAACGACAAATAGCGCCAACCCGAACACAAAAGAAACACCAAACATTAACATGTCAAGAAAAAGTTGTATCTTTGCAGTTTGATTAAATAGGTCCGTAATGTCCAATCAGTACAGCAATCGCAGTGGAATAGTGAAGGTTATCTTTCTCGCCATCGGAGTGCTCTTTGTGCTCCGACTGTCGATGCTGCAGCTGTTTGACAAAGAATATAAGGAAAAGGCGAAAAACCAGTCGCTACGCAACGTCACCCAGTACCCCGCACGCGGACTGATGTACGACCGCAACGGCGAGCTGCTCGTATACAACGAGGCCGTCTACGACCTCATGGTCATACCCCGCATGGTGAAGGACCTCGACACCGCCTATTTCTGCCGCGCGGTGGGCATCACGCGCGAGTCGTTCGACGAGCGGATGGAAAAAGCCTACAAGTACTCCCCCTACTCGGCATCGATATTCATGAAACAGATATCGAAAGAAGACTTCGGACGGTGGGAAAACCTGCTCTACAAGTTCAAAGGCTTCTACGTGTCCAAGCGCACGCTGCGCCTCTACGGCAAACCCATCGCCGCCCATGTGCTGGGATACGTGGGCGAGGTGAACGAGAAGGACCTCGAGTCGGACCCCTACTACAAGCGTGGCGACTATATCGGCAAGAGCGGGCTGGAGAAAAGCTACGAGCAAGAGCTGCGCGGCCTCAAGGGCAAGAAGATTATGCACGTCGACGTGCACAACCGCGAGATAGGCCCCTACATGCACGGACAGATGGACACCATGCCGCTCGAAGGCATGAACCTCTACACCACCATCGACGCCAACCTTCAGGAATACGCAGAACAGGTGATGGCCAACAAGCGCGGCTGCATCGTCGCCATCGAGCCCTCCACGGGCGAGGTGCTCACCCTCCTCTCCGCCCCCTGCTATGACCCCAACCTGCTTGTGGGCCGCATCCGCGGCGAGAACTTCAAACGCCTCAACGACGACATCGCCAAACCCCTATTCAACCGTGCCCTGCAGGCGCAATACCCGCCCGGCTCCATCTTCAAGGTGGCGCAGGCTATGATAGCCCTGCACCTGGGCGTGATAACCCCCACCACGGGCTTCGTGTGCGACAAGATAATCGGCTGCCACGGCCATCCCAGCGCGCGCAGTGTGCAGGAAGCCATCAAAATGTCGTGCAATCCCTATTTCTACTACACCTACCGACGCGTCATACAGCAAGGCAAATACAAAAACGCCGCCAAAGACAGCCAGTACGGCCTCACCGTGTGGCACGACTACATGATGCGATTCGGTTTCGGGCAGCGGCTGGCCATAGACCTGCCCGACGTCAAAGGTGGCAACATTCCCGACACCTCGTTCTACAACAAGTGGTACGGCAAAAACCGCTGGTCGTTCATCACCATCTATTCCAATAGCATCGGGCAGGGCGAGGTGGAAGTGGTGCCGCTGCAGATGGCCAACCTCGCCTGCATCGTGGCCAACCGGGGCTATTACTACACGCCCCACTTGGTGCGGTACTACGGTCCCGACTCTACGAAAAACCCCGACTTCTACGAAAAGCACGAAACGGGTATAGAACGACAGTATTTCGACATTGCTGCGCGAGGGATGTACGACGTGGTGCACGGAGCCGGCGGCACCGCCCATAAGGCCGACGTGCCGGGACTCGACGTGTGCGGCAAGACCGGCACCGCCGAGAACTACGGCAACGACCACTCCGTGTTTATTGCCTTCGCCCCACGCGACAACCCGAAGATAGCGGTGGCCGTCTATGTCGAAAACGCGCAAGGCGGCGGCGGCACATGGGCCGCCCCCATCGCCAGCCTGATAATAGAGAAATATATCAACGGCGAGGTGAAACGCAAAGAGTTCGAGAAGTACTACATGGAAGTGAACCCCTGCCAGAAACTCCCCCTCACCCACCGCGTGAAGAAGCCAAGAAAAAAAAGATGATAAAGAACACATGATTTACTCTAAACACTAATATTGTGGCAACGATAGCAACTACTGAGAAGAAACGTTTCGACTGGCTGGCCATAGGGCTGTATATCGGGCTGGTGGTATTTGGATGGGTGAACATCTATGCCGCCTGCTACAACGAGATGCACGCCTCCATCTTCGACTTTGCCGCCCAGCACGGCAAGCAGCTGCTGTGGATCGGCATCGCCGTCGTGGTGGCGGTGTGCGTGCTGTTCATACAGCCGAGGTTCTTCTCCAATGCGTCGTATATCATATACGGCGTGGTGTTGCTGCTATTGGTGGCGACGCTGTTTATCGGCACCGTGACCAACGGAGGGCAGTCGTGGATAGACTTTGGTGCATTCAAGCTGCAACCGTCTGAGTTTGCCAAGTTTGCCACTGCGCTGGTGCTAGCCAAGTATATCAGTGCCATCGACCTCGACATCACACTGTGGCGCACCAAGATGACCCTGCTGCTGCTGACAGCGGTGCCCGCCGGGCTGATATTGCTGCAACACGACACGGGATCGGCACTGGTGTTCCTCGCCTTCCTGCTGGCGTTCTACCGCGAGGGACTGTCACAATATTTTTTGCTCATCGGGGTGCTGGCCATAGCCCTGTTTGTAGCGGCACTGCTGGTAAACCCCTATCTGCTAATGGGCATCGTGCTGGCGGTGTGCCTGCTATACCTGTTTGTGTGGCTGTCGAAACGGTCGTCGAAAAACTACTGGCACACGCTATGGTTCTTTTTGGCGTGCTGTTTCTTCATCTCGTTGGTAGACTTTGCCTTCAACCACGTGCTGGAGTCGCACCAGCGCGACCGCATCTACGTGCTGCTGGGCAAGGTGGAAGACCCGCAGGGAGTGGGCTACAATGTGGATCAGGCCAAGATAGCCATCGGGTCGGGCGGACTGGTGGGAAAGGGATTCTTGAACGGCACCATCACCAAGGCCGACTTTGTGCCCGAACAGGAGACCGACTTCATCTTCTGCACCGTCGGCGAGGAATGGGGCTTCGTGGGCTGCATTGCCCTGTTGGCGGCATATGTGATATTGCTGATACACCTCGTCACCATGGCCGAACGGCAGCGTTCCACCTTTGCGCGGTTCTACGGCTACTCGGTGGCATCGATATTGTTCTTCCACTTCTTCGTCAATGTAGGCATGGTGCTGGGGCTGGTGCCCGTCATCGGCATCCCCCTGCCCTTCTTCAGCTACGGAGGGTCGTCGCTCATAGCCTTCACTCTGCTATTGTTTATCTTTATCCGGCAAGATGCCGACCGTAATGCACTAATTTAAAAAATGATGATACGTTGGCTGTAGCCAATTTCCAATTTCTCGATATTCAATTCTCAATTCACCCAAAATGGCTAAAAAAACCACTACCGAAAACCATTGCAGTTTCTGCGGTCGGCGCGAATCCGAAACCCGGCTGCTGCTGACGGGTATGAACGGATTTATCTGCGATGCCTGCGTGGAACAGGCCTCACAGATAGTCGCCGAACATCTTGGCAACAGCCCAGTGCCCCCCAACTGGAACATGAAGGACTCGAGCCGCATTCCCCAGCCGCAAGAGATAAAGGACTACCTCGACCAATACGTCATCGGGCAGGAAGATGCCAAACGCGTCCTTGCCGTAGCCGTCTACAACCACTATAAACGCCTGCGCTACAGTGCCGAGCACAACGACACTAACGATGTGGAAATTGAGAAGTCCAACATCATCATCGTCGGCGAGACTGGTACCGGCAAGACCCTGCTGGCGCGCACCATCGCACGCCTGCTCGACGTGCCCTTCTGCATAGCCGATGCCACCACCCTCACCGAGGCGGGATATGTGGGCGACGACGTGGAGAACGTGCTCGTGCGCCTGCTGCAGGCCGCCGACTACGATGTGGCCGCCGCCGAGCGGGGCATCGTCTTCATCGACGAGATTGACAAGATAGCCCGCAAGGGCGACAACCCCTCCATCACCCGCGACGTGTCGGGCGAAGGCGTGCAGCAGGCCCTGCTCAAGCTGTTGGAAGGCGCAGTGGTCAACGTGCCGCCCAACGGAGGCCGCAAGCACCCCGAGCAGAAGATGATACAGGTCGACACCCGCAACATCCTCTTCATCGCCGGAGGTGCCTTCGACGGCATCGACCGCAACATCGCCTCGCGTCTCAAGAGCAACGCCATCGGCTACAACGGCACCCGCACCCGCGAGAATCTCGACCGCGATAACATGCTGCGCTATGTCCTTCCGATGGACCTTAAGCACTTCGGCCTCATTCCCGAGCTGGTGGGCCGCTTCCCACGCCTCACCTATCTCAACCCCCTCGACCACGACGCGCTGCGCCGCATCCTCTCCGAACCTAAGAACGCCCTCACCAAGCAGTATCAGGAGCTCTTCAAGATGGACGACGTGGAACTGGTCTACGACAGCAGTGCCCTCGACACCATTGTCGACACCGCTGTGGCCTACAAACTGGGAGCCCGCGGGCTGCGTTCCATCATGGAAAACGTGATGACCGACCTCATGTTCGACCTCCCCACCCTTGCCAAAGGCAGCAAGGTGCGCATCACCAAGGAACTGGTACAGGAAAAAATCAACAAGTCAAACATAAATCCCTCATTAAAATGAAAAAGATCCTCATCCTCACCCTCGTGGTGGCCTTCTCCTTCTGTGGAGCACAGGCACAGAAAAAGAACACCGGTAAGAACACCGCTAAAAACACCGTCACCAACCGCCTGCCCTCGGACGATGGCACCTTCGACGACAAAGCCATATCGCTCGAAACATTGGAGACCATCGAACTGCCCATGTCGTTCGAAGGCCTTCATACCCCGCTTATCGAGGCAATGAAAGAGCGCCGCACCATCCGTAACCTAAAAGAGGAAGACCTCCCAATGGAGCTCATCTCCTGCCTCCTTTGGAGTGCCTACGGCTACAACCGCCCCGACGAGCAAAAACGCGTAGTCCCTTCCGCTGTGAACGTGCAGGAATTCGACATCTACCTCTTCACCCGCGAAGGCATCTATCTCTACGACGCTGAAAAGAACGCCATCCACCTCGTCGTCAAAGGCGACCACCGCAAGGAAATCAGTCAGCAGAAGCACTTTGCCATCGCCCCCGTCTCCATCGTCATGGTCGCCAACTACGACCGCATGGGCGTGTTCAAGAAAGTTGAGGACCGCGACTTCTACGCCGCCGTCGATGCCGGCTACATCAGCCAAAACATCTACCTCTTCTGCTCCTCCGCCAAACTCGGCACCGTGGCATGTGGCGGCATCGACCGCGACACCATCCACAAACTGCTCCAAATCAAAAACGGTCGTGCCATCCTCGCACACCCCGTCGGAATGCAATAAGCCATGCTGCTGCGACTCACCAAACGTTTCACATTCGAAATGGCACACGCACTGCCCTCCTACCAGGGCAAGTGCCATAACATCCACGGCCATTCCTATAAGCTATACGTCACCGTCGAAGGAGAGCCTTCTACAACAGATGGCTCTCCCGACGGCATGGTCATTGACTTCGGTAGCATCAAGGAAATCGTACAGCAACGCATCGTTGACCGTTTCGACCACGCGCTGGTGCTCCCACGGCAGGCAGCCCAAGCCACACCCTCCGAGCAAGAGCTGGGAGGCTTCGCAGCCAAAATCATCTGGGCCGACTTCACCCCCACCACCGAGAACCTCCTCATGCACTTCGCCCACCTTCTCGAGCACTCCTTCCCCGAAGGCACACGCCTCCACTCCCTCAAACTGTACGAAACCGAATCATCCTGCGCCGAACTCATCTTGTGAGAATTAAGATGCGCCAGCCGTCCCCTCTCTAGAGGGGTGGCCGTAAGGCCGAGGTATGTCTTTCAATATCAATAGTTGCTGATATAGAGCGTACGACCATCGTAATGGGTGCCGTATTGGTAGAGGTAACACGGTGTCTTACTGGTAGACAACGGCGCGCCGTCGTCGAAGGTGTTGAACTGCGAGTGGCAGCGGGGACATTCGAGAACGATGTTGCCATAGTTCGATGCCATCTCCAGCCTACCGCTGTCGGCAGGGCATGTGCGCTCGTAGGCAGCAAAGTCGTTCCATCCCGTGCGCACCACCACAATACCCTGATAGCCGCCCACCAGATACTCGTAGCCGTCGCAATTGTTGATGCCTGGGTAGAGAGGGGAATTGGGGTCCAGCTGACAAGTGGCTTCGCCAAACGGCACACGGCACATATTCTCTTTGCCGCACGACACAAGAACGACAAACACTGCAAGGCAGAACGCCAGCCTTAATATACTATTGACTATAGCCTTTTTCAATTTCCAATTATCAGTTTTCGTTGTTAGTCTTAGGCGACACGCCAGCATAGTCGCCATACAGCATCTTCAGCAACACCTCGCCAATAACCTTGAGGCTGTTGCGGTCCACGTGCTCCATATTGTCGCCCATCGTATGCCAATGCTTGAAGAAACTGACGCCACGGCTGTTCTGCACCACGTCGATCATCGGCACACCTGCCAAACGGTTGACATAGTAGTGGTCGTCAAGAATCGGGTCGGTCTCGCTGTTGACAAAGATGCTGCCATAGCCGATAGCATCCGCCACCGTCCACATCTTGTTCATGATGCCCGCCGCATACTGGCGGCTGACCTCCTCCTTGGTGTAACGCGGCTGCTCCGTACCCACCATGTCGAGCAATACCCCATACACTGCTGTGTAGTATGGTGTGTGCGGATGGCGGCTCCAATACTGCGACCCCAAGCACCAGCTGTCCTCCTTATAGGTATCCGCCCAGTCGGGAACACCCTGGTCTTCCACGTCGAAGAAGATAAAGTCCACCGCCACATCCAGTGGCTGTGTGGCGATGGCACGTGCCAGCTCCATCAGCACGCCCACACCGCTGGCACCGTCGTTGGCACCGTCGAAAGGCTTGCGATGGTTCGCCTTATCCGAGTCGTGGTCGGCCCAGAGGCGGCTGTCCCAATGGGCTCCCAGCAGCACTCGCTTGGTTGCCCCCGGCCGTCCTTCAATCGAGGCAATAATATTCTTGCCCGGCACCTCGCGCCCATCCCAGAGGGTTGTAGTAAAATTCTGAATAATAACCGTGTCGCACCAACGGCGCATTTGCGCGGCCAAATAATCAGCACAGCGTCGCTGTCCCTCACTGCCCGGTGTGCGGTAGCCGCAAGCCACCTGGTCGGCAACATACTGGTACGCACTGTCGGCATCGAACACCGGCACCACTACGGCACTATAGTCGATACCCTGTGCGGCCGTGGGAACTTTCTTGCCACTGCGGTTGCAGCCTGCGGCAAGAACAATACTCAGTGCCATAACTACGACACTGAGCTTAGATAACTGTATCCTCATTTGGACAATATTTATGGAAATTGAGAATTGAAAATTGAAAGATTAGAGGTTAGAGACTAACCGCGTCAGCCAATTTTCAATTCTCAATTATCAATTATCAATTTACTTGATACGCTCGGCGTACTCGCTGGTGCGGGTGTCCACCTTGATGCGCTCGCCTTCCTTGATGAAGAGGGGCACGCGAATCTGCACACCAGGCTCAACCGTAGCGTCCTTCATGGCGTTGGTTGCGGTGTTGCCTGCAAAACCGGGCTCGGTGTAGGTGACAACGGTCTCGATAAACGGAGGCAGCTCGCAAATCAGCGGGGTCTCGGTGTCGGCCTCCACGGTGATTTCCACATACTGTCCGTCCTTCAGGAACTGCGGGGCATTGATGATAGCCTCGGGAATATAAATCTGCTCGTAGGTTTCGGTGTGCATGAACACATGCATGTCGCCCTCCTTATACAGATAGGTGTAGGGGCGACGCTCCACGCGCACGATGTCGATCTTCGCGCCGCTGGGGAAGGTGTTCTCCAACATGCGGCCCGTCTTCACGTTGCGCATCTTGGTGCGCACGAAGGCGGCACCCTTGCCGGGTTTCACGTGCAGGAACTCTACGATGGTGTAGATGTCGTTGTTAAAATTAATGCAAAGTCCATTCTTAATATCAGCTGTTGTTGCCATAAAGATAAGTTTGATTATTTAATTGTTTTGATTCTTTTTCTTCTCCTGAGCGTAGAGCTGCGTCAGCTTGCGCAGGTCCTCTTTCAGCTCGTCGTTCTCCGCGTCGGCGGCCTGTCGGCGCGTGCGCTCCATCATCAGGCGGCAGAACACCGCCACCACCAGAATGCACAGCGTCAGGTTCAATGCCCATGGTCCCTGTCCGCGCAGCATAAAGTATGCCACCGTGGCCCCAATGATGAGGATATAGGAAACCCATTCGTAGATTCGTAACGTTTTTTGATAATTCATATACTCTCTATTTAGCACGGCAATATGCTAATAATCTATCGACTACGCATACCGCAACACGTGCTGTTTAACATTTTTTGCTTTGCAAATGTACACAAAAAAATTTGATTACGCACACTCCATGCAAAAAAAATTGGCTCCGTTACCGATTCCTACCGCTTCGTACGGCTTCCTACCGATTCGTACTCATTTTTACTAATCCGGAGTCTGTTTCTCGCACTGAGAGCGATAAACAGCCCCTAATGATTCAAAGCAAAATTAGCGAATGTCGGGAGGCAGGAGGGGTAAAGTGAAGCGAAAAGTCACAAAAATTCTGAAAAAGTTTGGCTATCTGAAGAAATTTTTGTTATTTTGTAACGCTGAAAAGTATGTCGCAAGACATGGAAAACCAAGCGCACAGCATTGATTACTAAAAGAAAAGATATACTATGAAAGATATGAAAAAAGGCTCAAAGTTCGTTATGTCGCTCCTTTTGGTGGCAGGATTGATGGTTGCCAGCTGCGGACTGGGCGCATGCGGCTCGTCGAAGAGTGCTACCATGAACCCACCAAAGAAGTATAAAAGCAGCAAGACCGTGAAGAGCAACATCTCGGTTCGTGGCACTAACGCAAAGAACGGATCGACCTACCGCTCCTACTAAACACAGTGCGACATGCGGTTTGAATGGAAGTGCCAAAGGCATGGGGCAACAGGCCTTGTGCGGTTATTGTGTTTGACCCTACTGTTGCTGCCTGCCCTTTGTTGGGGGCAGCACTACGAGATTAGCGGACAGAGCAGCCTTACGGGGGTGTTCACGCTCACCATCTATGACGGCGACTCGACCACACACACTTTCACCGACAAGGCTAACAAAGGAATGTTCTTCTTCTCGGGGGGAGTGGAGAAGCCCGTGCTGGCCTCCATCCAGCACCCCACGATGACGCAGCCGCTATTTTTCTACCTCGAGGGGTCGGAAATCAGCATCAACGTAAACGCCACTCGGCCCGAGGCATCCATCATCAAAGGCTCGCGCACCAACAGCGAGTACCGCTACCTGATGGAACGCTACTACGGCTCGGCCGAGCCCGGCGCATTCCTACGCCAGTATGTGAAGGAGAACGCAGGGTCTATATTCACGCCCTTTGTGCTCTACCGCCAGATGACCAACATCGACGAGGGTACGGTGCGCCAGCTGATTGGCCAAATTGGCGAGGAGGGTCGGCACACCTATCACTATACCCTGCTGCGCCGCTGGCTGAGGGAGACTCCCGCCGTGAGCGAAGGCAGCGAGATGCCCGACTTTGCCTATCTCGACGGCAACAAGGTGCGCCGTACCTTCGCCGAAAGCCGCAACCAAGAAGGCTACACGCTGTTGCAGTTCAGCGCCACCTGGTGCGACCGCTGCCAGCAGCAGCGCGAGAAGGCCGAGAAGGCACTGGCCGGCAAGGAGGTGCAGACACTGGTCATCAACATCGACGACAACCCCAACGGCTGGGACGCGCACTACCTCCAGCAGCTGTCGGTCAACCATATCCCCTACTTGATATTGGTGGACGCGCAAGGCGTGGTGGTGGCCCGCGACATCCAGGCATGGGAATTGAAAAAAGTGAAAATTGAGAGGTGAAAAATGAAATTATCGAGGCGACTTTCCACCCCCACGAGGTTTCAACTTTCAACTTTCAACTTTCAACTATAAATAATAAGCCCCATTCCCGCCCCCGCGAGGTTTCAATTTTCAATTTTCAACTTTCAATTAAAAAAGCTCATGCTCTATCCGATGAAATTCATGCCCCTGTTCAAAAACAAAGTATGGGGCGGCAATAAGATAAAGACTCTCGGCTTCGACTACGACCCGCTGCCCAACTGCGGCGAGCTGTGGGCATTGTCGGGGATGGAAGGCAACGAGTCGGTCATCACCAACGGCTTTCTGGCCGAGAATACCCTCAGCGAGGTGCTGGAGATATATATGGGCGAGCTGATTGGCGAGAAGAATTTCGAGCATTTCGGCACCACGTTCCCCCTGCTGTTCAAGATTATCGATGCCAACGACAAACTGTCGATACAGGTGCACCCCGACGACCAGCTGGCGCAGCAGCGCGGCATGGAAAACGGCAAGACCGAGATGTGGTATATCATGGAGGCCGACGAGGGAGCCGAGATTGTGGACGGCTTCGACGAGGAGGTAACGCGCGAGGAATACCAACTGTTTCTCGAAACCGGACACCTCGAAAAACTGCTCCATATCGAACACCCCGAGGCGGGCGACACTTTCTTCATCCCTGCGGGACGGATACACGCGCTGGGCAAAGGGCTGCTGCTGGCGGAGATACAGCAGAGCAGCGACTGCACCTACCGCATCTACGACTACAACCGCCCCGACAGCGACGGCAAGTTGCGCGAGTTGCACACCGCCGAGGCTCTGGATGCCATAGACTTTGGTGCCACCCGCGACGGCAAGACGCACTACAGCTACCGCGAGAACAGCACCACCCCGCTGGCGGAATGCCCCTACTTCACCACCAACCTCATCCCGCTGACCAAGCCAATGCGCAAAGACTTCTCCAAGCTGGACAGCTTTGTGGTATACCTATGCGTCGACGGCATCGCTGCCGTAAAGGCGATGAGCAGCATCGAGCCCATCCACGCAGGCGAGTGCGTGCTGGTGCCCGCCACAGCAGAACAGGTGGAACTCTTCTCCGAAGGCCCCGCCAAACTCCTCGAGGTCTACATAGACCCCGCCCGTTGGCAAGGCGGCGACATCAACCACGCCACCGACAATGACTGGTTGGCCCAGTTTGTCGGAAACGCCGAGAATATTCATTATCAACCTATTGACAATTCTTTAATCATCAAGACATGAAGCCATTTCTAGCTGGTGCTTGTTGGACCTTCTCCGAAGGTCTTGCAGCTGTAAGACAAAAAGACAAGTGGGGATATATCGACCGTGAAGGCTACTTTGTCATACCCCCCAAATTCACTGATGCCGAAGGCTTCTCCGAAGGTCTGGCTGTGGTTGAGAAAAACGAGAAGTACGGCTATATCGACAAGAACGGCACATTCGTCATAGCCCCCCAATTCGAATATGCCAACAGCTTTACCGAGGGCGTTGCCATCGTATTCGTTGATGGGAAACACCATATCATCGACAAACAAGGCCACACACTTGTCACCCTTGCCGATACTATCACCGATGTAGAGCCTTTCTCCGACGGTCTGGCAACCATAGTGATAGACTGGAAGTATGGCTACGTCAACCATGAGGGTAAGATGGTCATCCCGCTCCAATTCGACTTTGCGGGTCCTTTCGTAGACGGTCTGGCAGAAGTTGAAATCGAAGACAAATGTGGCCTTATTGATAAGAGCGGAAACTTTGTGGTACCTGTCCAGTACGACGATGCCGACTATTTCTCGGAAGGGGTTATGCCAGTACACATTGATGGGCAATGGCGTTTCGTGGACGGCCATGGGAATACCCTGGCCATCCTTGGCGACAAATATGACACGGTCGTCTGCCTCGTGGAAGGGCGCGCTTCTGTTTTGGCGAACCATAAACATGGTGCCATCGACAAATCTGGCAACCTAGTCATCGACATCCGTTTCGACGAGTTAGGCTACTTCTCTGAAGGACTTGCCTACGCCAGAATAGGCAACACGCATGGATTTGTCAATCCCTCTGGCGAATTCGAACTGCAGAGACCAGTACCGCAACGCACGCTCCTCGACCGCCTGTTCGGCTGGAACTGGAATCTCCAGTGGTAACAAGGTTGAAATGTTCGCTTCGCTTGAAAGTTTAAAAGGCAAAAAGGTTCGCACACCTTTAAAACCCTTAAAACATTGATTGAAAAGTCGGCCTAATGACCGATTTGGGTTAAACTGCTAGAAGTTCTTTCCCCAGTTCGTGCAGAGCTTGTTTTATCTCCGCACGGCGATTTGCGCTGGGTGTTTTGATGCCATAGATGTATTTTGAGAGCAGACTTTTGTTGATACCCATCTGCCGTGCCACCTCCGATACGTTCAACTGAGGAAAACGGTGGAATATTTGTGCTATCTCATTGTCTTCATCGGGCTCCTGCACAGTGTGGAAACTAGAGATGTGAATATCCTCATCAATTTCGTGCCAACGCACGGCATCTCCCTGTGGGTCGATGTTATAAGCCTGCCGCTGCTCAGGCGTGGCTTCCAACAACAGTGGAAAGGCCTCCAACGGACGGCTGTAGACATGGTCTTGTGAATCGCGCATAAAGATGCGTCCTTTGTCAAACCAGATTTCCTTGATGGTCACGACCGAATGGGCGCAACTAGTATTAACGATGGTTGCGTTATTCTCCATGATACTCCTCCCATGCTTTGATAAATTCCTCTTGATACATGCGTGTTATCTCCAATGCACGCCTGATGTCATGTGGCTTTATTCCGTTATTTTCTTCCACTTCGACAGTAGGACCAATGATGATTTTCGCCTTTCCGTCAGAATTCTGAATATGCACATGCATAGGCAGATGCTCGTCGGAATAGAAGAAAAATCGAAGTCCAAATAGATTTAATAGAGTAGGCATATCTTGTATTATTTATTTTGCAAAGATAGGAATAAAATTTTATCCCCACAAATTTTTTTTTCATTATATGGAAAATAATGTGTATTTTTGCAACCGCTTACGAGAGTAATGTAAGCGTTTGCAAGAAAAGCATTGCAAGACTGTCCTTACTTGTAAATCGGCAAAATTTCAATTCAGGAGGACGGAGCATTGTGCTTTCGCTTGTAGTGTATGCTATATTCATCGGCATACCCTCAGGCGTGAGATATGTTTCATAATCCTGTTCCTGAAAAGGTGTTTGCCGATACCTACAAGTAAACGGACATGAGCACATAAGTCTCATGCCTTTTTTATTTGCTGCCTGTTGGAGACTTGGGGTAGTAACATAATACTAAAAAACATGAAAGATCAGAATTTCAAGTACAATTACGAATCCCCAGTCGTAGAGGTAATGGCTGTCCGCGTAGAATCAGGTTATCAGACTTCAAACCAGCAAGGCAATGCCAACACAACCCGATACGGTGAAGGCAGCTGGGACACGCCCAGTGGTAATCCTAATGCACGGTACAACTAACCCTTCTAATCCTGCACACCATGAAGAAGATTCTATTCATTTCTACTCTCATTGCAACTCTGCTGCTGGCCTCTAGCTGCAATAAAGACCAAGAATTAGTTACCTTAGGAGCCGTTATCAGCCAGCCAGGCAAGACCTATATCGACGACCGCTACCCCTGCTGGAACAACGGCGACCAGGTGTATGTCAACAACACCGCCTATCCCATCTCAGCAGCCTCAGGCTCCTCGGCGCAGATTGCCAACGTGGTGTCCGCCGACGGCTACCGCGCCATTTTCCCCGCTTCGTTGGTGCCAGCTAACATGGACATCACCAACAGCAGTAGCATCCCCGTCACTCTGCCCGCCACACAGGTCTATACGCTCGTGGACGGCCATCAGCGCGTAAACGCTCCTATGGGAGCCTATACTGACGGCGAGGTCTTGCAGTTCCATAACCTCTGCTCCATCGTGCATGTGGTGGTCAACAACAACACTGGCAGCGACATGGCATTGGACAAGCTGCGTATTGCCACTGATAATGCCTACCTGAGCGGCACAGGCACTGCCACCGTCACAGGTGCTGACAACGACGGTATCACCCTCTCCTCTGATGCCTCCCACTCCGTCTCGCTCCGCATAGCAGGACCCACCAGCGTCACCCTTGCCGCCGGAGCCCAGTCCTCCTTCGACATCTACGTTCCCGCCTTCCCCACGGACAACGTCACCATCACCCTCTACACCACCAACGGCTACTACTTCGAGCTCACCAAGAACAGCGTAGCCCTCACCCCCAACACCTACACCACCGTCACCCTCAACGTCACCTCCCTCACCCAAATCCTCGCTGCCGAACTGGTGGACGGCCCGACTTTCAATGCCGCCATCCCTAGAAACGCTACAGCGGTTGTGTTCGAGTACAGCAGTTCTGTTTCCTCCGGCACATTGCTTTCTGCTTCAAGTTCTCCTGTACCTATATACGGCAATTTAGACGGAACCACATGGAGAGTCTCCACCAGTGCTAGCATGATGAATGCTAATCCCGATTGCGGTAGTATGTTTTCTGTTAAAAATAATATAATATCAATCAACTTTGGTGAAGGTTTCAACACTTCGAATGTGACGGATATGAGCGTAGCGTTTAATTGCTGTAGTAGCCTGACAAGCCTTGATCTCTCCAACTTCAATACAGAGAATGTGACGGATATGAACAATTTGTTTGCTGGTTGCAGCGGGCTGATAAGTCTCGATCTTTCCAACTTCAATACAGAGAATGTGACAGATATGAGCCAGATGTTTCAGAGCTGCAGCAGCCTGATAAGCCTTGACCTCTCCAACTTCAATACAGAGAATGTAACGAGTATGGGCTATATGTTTCTTGATTGTAGCGGCCTGACAAGCCTTGACCTCTCCAACTTCAATACAGAGAATGTAACGGATATGCGAGCTATGTTTTGTGGTTGCAGCGGGCTGACAAGCCTTGACGTATCCCACTTTAACACACAGAATGTCACTGAAACAAGCGCAATGGATGGAGGGATGTTTTATGGCTGCAGCAGTTTGATAAGCCTTGACCTATCAAATTTCAATACTGAAAATATGACGGATATGTGGACTATGTTTTATGGCTGTAGTAGCCTGACAAGCCTTGATATATCCAATTTTAATACTGAGAATGTGGAGTTTATGTCTGAAATGTTTTCGGGATGTGAAAGCTTGACAAGCCTTGACCTTTCCAACTTCAACACCGAGAATGTAATCACCATGTGGGGGATGTTTAGTGACTGCAAAAGTCTGACAAACCTTGTTCTATCCCATTTTGATATGAGCAATGTGACCGAGCCGATTAATATGTGCTATAATCTTTCCACCACTTCTAGACATTGCACTATCACCTGCCCAGCGGCAGTTGAAGATGCTATTAAAGAAACCGACCCATATTATAACCCAACAAATAGTATATGGGAACATGGGAATTACTATTATTCAGGTCTGCCCACCAGCGGGGTGACGTTCAATTGGGTAAGACCTTCGTCGAAATAAGTTCACCCAATTGTCTATGCAATAAGGACGCTGCAAGGACCGCTTGCAGCGTCCTTTGATTCTGTATGCCATAATCCAAAAGCTTCAGATCATCCATAACGGGATGCTGTGGAGGGTGGTGTGTTCTATGTCGTATTTCATCATACGGCATAATACTGGGAATTGCTTTGAGAGGAGTTTTTTGCGAATCAAACATTGTGTAACGAAATTATTTTTGGCCATATGGGGGATGTTTTGTATATTTGTAGCCAAAAATAAATACATTTATTATTATGCAAATCGTTGGTAGAGAAGAAGAAGAAGAAATAAAAGTCTTGACAAGACTGAAAGAATCGAATCAAGCGGAGTATGTTGCGTTGTAAACAAAAGCATACCCATTGCTTACTCATGATGCACAGATGGATATGGTAATTGAGAGGGCTGACAAGGTGACAAGCCTGTGTGAAATGAAGTATACTAACAGACCTTACGCTTTGACCAAGCACGATGCGGAGAAACTCCGTTTCAAGGAGGCTGAGGTGAGCGATTTATTACCTACACAAAAGCAGGTCCTAATTTCTTTGATTACTAATGCTTCTGCCAAGAAGAATGAGTACTACAATGAACTGGTCTCGAATAATATAACATTAGACTCGTTGTTTAATGACTGAATTATTTTTGGCTACAAGTGCATAAAAAACATGGTTTGTAGCCAAAAATAATCATTCACAATATCCTGCAAATGATTGGTCTCAACATATACAATTATTACTACAACCAAAAGACGCTGCAAGGGTTGCTTGCAGCGTCCTTTGGTTTTATATGCCATAAGCCACCAATAGCTTCAGTATAGAAACCCGAACATCCATAACGGGATGTTATGGAGGGCGGCATGTTCGATGTCGTCTTTCACCACATAAGCTTTTGTTGGGTCAAGGTTGGCAATTTGACGGCGACTCTTGTTCTTTCCCCCTATCTCAAAGGTATAGCCTTCGGCTTCGAAGTCTGACACTGGGGACGCGGTAACATAATGCTTCACCCTCATCCATGCGTAGAAGATACTTTCACGTATAGAACCTTTTTCGGGAGCAACGGTATAAAGGGCATAGGCAATATTGGGATTATTCAGATAGACTTTGTCCACTTTCTCTAGCAACTTGATGCCATCACTTTTTTCAGGGAGAAGGCTTATTAACCCAGCCTTTTCGAGCAGATGCATATATGTGGGTAGTGCGTTTCGACGAATGTCAAGGTCGCGCTCCAACTTTGAATAATTAGGTTTGAAGGGGACAGTCTGCGCCAGCATGAAGAGGAGCTTTTTTAGTTTTTGTATTGAAGCATAATTGAAATCGGCGAATTGCGGTATGTCAAACTCTACCGTTTGTTTCAAGATTCCATTCAACCGCATGGCATAGTCGTCCTCCTTGAAGAATGGATAATACCCTGCCTGTAAGTAATTAGCCATCTGCTGCAATGGTCGCAATTCGTTCATGGGGAAATCGACCTCTCCATTCAATATCTCTGACAAACTGTAGGGGCATAGGTTCAGGTTGTGTGAGATATTGATATACTCACGCAGAGAAAGACCTGTCATCAGATATTCTATTTTACGACGACTCAGATCGGCTCCACCCTGCTCTAACTCCAATATAGAAGATCCCGTATATACCACTTGTAGGTCTGGCAACGTGTCGTATATGTTTTTTATCTCAACTGACCAGTTTTTGTATTTGTGTATTTCATCAATGTACAGCTTCTTCCCTCCTTGCTGATAGAAGTCCTTCGCCAAATCAAAGAGACGATGCTCTGAGAAATAGAAATCATCGGCAAGTACATATAGTGACTGCGACGGGTCGTCGAACAACTTAATATGTTGCAAGAGCAACGTAGTCTTACCGACACCCCTTGCTCCAAGAATAGCTATGAGCCTTGACTTCCAATTTATTTGGTCGTGTAGATAGCGCACAAACGACGTATCAATCCTGTACAACAATGCTTTATACAAATCTATGAGCGTTTCCATGATATAGTATTTTGATGCAAAGATACGAATAAAAATCAAAACTGCACACCTCAACGTGCAGTTTTTTACATTTTCTGCTCAGTATAGTGTGCAGTTTTACCGAAATACGTCCTCGGCTATTCAGCGGTTTCCGTCTCCCAAAGGGTGTCGGTGAAGTAGCCGTTGAGCTCTGACTCTTTGCTACAGGCGCAGCGCGACTTGACTGGTCTGTTGGGATACATGCTATGATAGAGGGCTACCCTTTCTTTTAGTTTCATTCCACCAAGTGGGTCTCTGCCCTTGTTCAGCCTCATGCCTAGCACCATGGCGGGGTCGTGCAGGGGTGGGCGCCAGCCGTCGTAGATGCAGAAACTAGTATGGTATAGGAAGTGCATACCGGCGATGCGCTCAGTCATCGGGTTGCGGTCGGGCACCTCTCCCCTATCATACGCATCGCACGAAGCACGATACGCTTTCCCTGCGCCAAGAGCCATGAGGACACAAAGCAACATTCCCGCCACATACCAAAGGCGAATACCTTTTGCCGCAGGTTTGACAAGGTTGCGCCACACCAAGAGCATTAAGAACCATAGAGGCACAGGCATCACCACCACCCAGCCGCCGAGGAACAGACACCAATAGGTATAAACGCCCGTGCTGATGCCACATAGCAGGGCATTAAACCCTCGCAAGCGAGTACGCTCCAGCCATGTGAAGGTGATGATGTTGACAAAACTGATACCTTGCACCACAGCCGCCCATAGCACCGGCCGGCAGAACCCCGCATTGGTAACGCTATTACCCCAAATACAGAGCAACACCAACAGCAGGTTGGCAATCGGCATCACCTTGTACCAAAAGGTGTCGTGATTACGATGAAAGAAATTCTTGAGACGCCTCATTAAGCAGACATTTCCTGCAATAACGCAATTGTCACTATTTTATTGCGGTGGGGACGAAAACCACTACCCTCTGAAAAGAGCCATCACTTCACTCACCTTTGCCTCCATAGGCTGGGTGCCGTCAATCCAATGGATGGGGATGCCCTGACGCTCCATGCGGCGGAACCAGGTCATCTGACGCTTGGAGAAACGACGGATGTCGGTGTAGAGGTTCTCGTACATCTCTTCATAGCTGCACTCGTTGCGCAGATAGCGGGTGATATGTTTGTATTCTAACCCATAGCGTAATAGCCGCTCAGCTGGGACACCGCTGTCAAGCAGGCGTTGCACCTCTTCCACCATCCCCTCCTCCAGACGCTGACGCAGGCGGATGCCGATACGCTCTATGACCTGTGCACGGGGGTAACTGACCCCGATGATAAGATGCTCCATGTCGGGCATGTGGGGGTACTCGTCGGGATGTTGGAGATGGTACTCCTGTATTTCGAGGGCACGCAACAGGCGGTCGCGGGTCTCGGTGTCGGTGTGGTTATGCAGCTTGATGAGGCTGGCGAGCCGCGCGGTGAGTTCCTCGTCGCTGTAAGCCTCCATGCGCTGACGGAACTCGAGGTCGATAGGGGCATCCGCCAACTGGTAGCCCTTCACAACCGCCTCGATATACATGCCCGTCCCGCCACAAAGGATAGGCTGGCGGCCACGGCTAGTGATATCGTTGAAGGCGCGGATGAAGTCGTTCTGGAACTGGTAGACATTGTACTCATACCCCGCGTCGTGGATGTCGATAAGGTGGTAGGGGATGTCCACCCCATGGAGGTGGTAGTCAGCCAGGTCCTTGCCTGTGCCGATGTCCATGCCGCGAAATACCTGCCGTGAGTCGGCACTAATAATCTCGCCGCCGAGCTGGTATGCCAGTTCGGCGGCGAGGCTTGTCTTACCGCAAGCCGTAGGGCCTGTTATGGTAAGCAATTTAGTCGTCAAAGAAATAGAGCTTGCCCTGCTGCTTGTCGAACTCGTATTCGCCGAAGTCGCCCAAGGCAGCGCGGTTGATGATAAACTTGTAGTCGATACCCTTCACCACGATGGTCTCCACATTGTAGAGATGCTTCTGTCCAATCTGGATTTCCTTAAACACCAGCTTGGCTTTGTCGAGGATATTGCCCTCGGGGTCGAAGGCGTGGTCGCGGTCGGGGAAGTCTTCCTTATTGATACGACGCTGATAGAGGAGGTTCATAGCCTCTTCCCACGAGATGGCGATAGGCTCCTTGTAGCGCTCGTCGATGAGCATCGGAATCTGCATGCCATTGATAATGGCCTGCACCTCGCCCTTCTGGGTGTTGATCATAGTCACGGGGATGGTGCCCTCGTCGTGGATAATGACAGCAATATCGCGCGAGCTGGTGTCAACCGGTGCGTTGACGAGGTCGATATAAGTGCCGTCCTCGTTCTGCTTAATCAAGGCAGTATCGGAAGCCATGTTGTCGGTCACACGCTTGGAGACATAGTCGGAACGGAGGATGAGGAACTCAATACGGCGGTTCAACTGGTGGGCAGCCTCTTGATGCTCAGGAGTGGGGAGGTCGTGGATATAGTCGCAGTCGAGCGTGGTGCCAGCCGAGAAGATGAAGGGCTTGCCACCCACTTCGATATAGACATCGCGGTCGAGCGTACGAGGCACACGATCGGCATAGCCCTTGGCCACCATGCGTCCGCGCTCGATACCACGGTTGGCAAGGTAGTCCACCACGCTCTGCGCACGGCGCTGGCTGAGGGTATCGTTGGTCAGGCCGATAAAGGGACGGCAGTCGGTGTGGGCGCGAATCTCAACCACAATGCCGGGGTTGTTCATCATCACCAAGTAGAGGTCCATCAGCGAGTCCATAAACTCCTCCTTGATATCCCATTTGGAGAGGTCGTAGCGAATCTCGGGGAGAACGACGGGCTGCTGTGGCACAGGCTCCATGCGGCAATCGTGGACGATATCCTTATCCACCGTGTAGCCCTTGGTGCTCTCCGACTGCTCGAGGCTGAAGTAATCGACCTTGGAGAAGTACATCTTGTACACCACCTGGCCTTTCACCTGGCTGTTGTTGAATTTGTAGTGACCTTTCTTGTCGGTATAGGTCTCTGCTTCAGAACCGTCGGAACCCACAATCTTCACCTTGGCGCCCTTGATGAGCTGCATCGACTTCTCGTCGCGTACCGTACCCTCGATGGTGTACAGCAGCGGAGGCAACTCAAACTTGAAGAGGTTCAAGTTGGGCAGAGGAATCTTCTTGCCCTTCTTGTCGGTATTCTTGTTGAGGGGGTCTTCAAACGGACGGTTGGAGGAGAAGTAGCCGCGCTCCAACATGGGGTTGTCGTCACTCTCAGGATAGTAGATGATAGACATTTCATCATACGACGAGTTGATAGGAACACCCAAGTTCTGGGGACGCGAGGGAACGCGCTTGCCGATGATAGTCTTGAAGATATCATAGCCACCGATACCGGGCAGGCCGTTTGATGAGAAATAAAGTGTCGAGTCACCCCTCAGGATGGGGAAAGCCTCACGGCCGGGGGTGTTGACAATCGGACCCATATTCACCGGCTTGCCAAAGTCGTCGGCCACCGAGGCGCGCTGTACCTTCCATAGGTCGTAGTCGCCCTCTCCGCCCGGCATATCAGAGCAGAAATAGAGGGTCAACCCGTCACTGGTGATGGCAGGATAAAGATAGTTGTAATTCGTGTCGCCCAGGTTGATACGCACGGGGTCGTGCCACTCACCGGGAGCCACTTCCTCCTCTTCCTTCTCACCCTTGTCGCCCTTCTTGCTATCTTTCTTAGTCGACTTCTTAGCCGCCTTCTTTTTCTTGTCGGCAGCGGCCTGCTTCACCGAGGTGTAGATGGCGCAGCCGTGAGTCTCGCCTGTCACAATCTCGCATCGGGTGAAATAGATAGTCATGCCGTCGGGCGAGAAACAGGCCTCACCTTCGTTACTCATCGTATTGATGCGCTGGCTGTTGTCAAACAACTCGGGCTCATCGGTCCAACGTTCGTTGCGATCCTTGTAGACCTTATACAGCGACGAGAAGTTCTGGCCAGTCCAAAGGTCCACGTCCTTATTTTCGTCCATTCCGTAACGGCTGGAGGTGAACACCAGCGTATTAGTATCAGTGCCCACAAAATGAGGTGCCCAGTCGTTATATTCCGTGCTCCAGTCCACCAACTTGGTGATGACATGGCGGCTACGGTCAGCAGCCCAGCGCGTCACCTCTATCAGAGACTTCTTACGGCTGGTACCCAGTTTGTCACCCGGCACCAACTCCAGATACTTGTCGTAGTAGCCGTCAGCCTCGTCAAACTTACCGTTGAAACGGCACATCTCAGCCATATAGAAATACAACTTGGGCTCCACATTATAGTACCCCGCCTGAATCAGGCGCAGGTAGGTATGCTCTGCCTTGGGGTAATTGTACATCAAGCGGTAGCACTCGCCAATTTGGAAATAGATGCGGTTCTTCTCAGCTCGGTTGCTCGACACACGGTCGTAAGCCTTCTGGTAGCTCTCTAGGGCAAGGATGTACTGCTTGTTCTTGAACTGCTCATCTGCCTTCGACGCGACACTGTTTTGAGCCATCGCCGTGCTGCCCCAAAGTAGGGCCACAACCATGAGGACGAAACCTTTTTTTATCATTTTCATATATAAATTTTTATTTTACTCAATAACGCAATTATAACCATATTAGTATATTGCGC
>JAEEGJ010004851.1_pt1 | contig 44057 bp, 27 predicted proteins | sample 8958761 | NCBI WGS metagenome assembly JAEEGJ01 (sample SAMN16246546, study PRJNA631951) | gut metagenome | biome: gut microbiome; feature: rumen; material: RS-attached | host: Bos | place: Iran: Karaj | collected 2018-10
GCATTATCGTTGATTTGGGATTCAAAATCCCGCTAACAGACGAACTGACCTTAGACGCGGCAGTAGAAATTACCGGAGGAAGCCGTTTTAACATAGATGGCGTAGATGAACCGATGATATTCAGCGCTGCCTTATTCTATAATTTCTAGTACCCTGTACTCAACTACGAACCATGAAACGTCCTGTCAAAATCTTGCTGATAACTGTTCTTGTTTGCATGGCGGTGTTCTTCTGCACCGTCGTAAGCATGATGATAATCAACAAGTTTGACTTGTTCGGGACTTCGCGAAAAGACATCACGAGTGAATTCATCGAACATCAAATACATGAAATATCCGAGTTAGGCACGCTTCACCATCAGTACCGCAAAATGGCATCTTACCAGGATGTCGTAAAACTGGTGGAATCACTCCCCGCCTGGAGAATCAACAAGTCCGTCAAGGAGTTTGTCCTCATTTACAAAGGCGATGTCAAGCTCGGGTACGACATGAAGGACATCCAAATTTTTGTCGATAAAATCACGAAGACCATCACCATCACTTTACCCGATCCCAAGATTTTGAGTCACAGCATTGATTTTGAAAGTATCGATGTGGTTATGGAAAAAGCGGGATGGTTCAACAGCATCAAGTTCGAAGACTTCAAAAAATTTTTCGTTTACGAGCAAAAGAAATACGAACAGGAAAATTACGACGAACTCAAGAAACGCGCCAGGGAGCAAGCCCAGAGAATCATTTACCTCTATCTCAGCGCCGTTCTTGAAATAGAGGATTCCTCGGTACCCGAAGAAAAGTCTTTCATGCAGAAACTCATTTCTCCTGAAAAATTCAAGATCGAGTTAAAATAAAAAAGAAGCCCGGCTCTAACGAGTCGGGCGATAATTTTTGCGCTTTTTAAGCGAGATTAGAACCAGTAAATCACACCGGCCTGCATACGCATGTGCTTCATGCTCACGCCTACTTCATCTTTATCCGTGTAGCTGTTCAAGCCAAGGACTAAACGGAAATCAACATCCAGCTTGTCCATCAGGGAGATTCCAGCGCCGACAATCAAACCAATATCCATGGTATTGACGAACTTCGAATAGCTCATGTCGCCGGATTCTTTTTCAGTTTCGCCATTTGGTTTGGTTTCTGTTTCATCATAATCCATTGTAGCAGACAAATTAAAGCTAAAGGCGACACCGCCCTCAAGATAGACCATCGGAATGAGCTTGACTCTCGCCAAAACCGGGATGTCCAAGTACCACATGCCCAAGGTTTCATCCGTAGAAATTTCACTAAAACCATCCGAATAATCTGTTTCTCCGCCCATACGGCGATAGTCCACTTCCAATCCAGGGATAATCGTTATCACCGGGAGAATATCGATTTTTAAGGCGACACCCGCATTAAAACCGACGCCCCACGTTGCATCGTCCGCATCATCACCCCAAGCCGTACCAAAGTTGGCCGCCGCACGGGCACCAACGCTAAAGAAATCGGCAAAGGCTGCACTGGTCACTATGAGAGCTGCCAGAATTATTTTTTTGAACATATTTTAACTCCTTATTTATATGTTTTTTCTGAATATAGCATAAATCATCTTTTTTTACAAGTTTTCCGGCCAAGAAAAGCTGTTTTTATAAAAGAAGCCCGCCACTCAGTGACGGGCAATACATTTTCAAGCAGCTTAAGCGGTTAGAAAGTCCAGTAAGAGATACCAAACTGCAAACGCAAGTTATTGAAGTCGTCTATTTTTTTCGCCATGCTCGTCATTCCGAAGGCTGCACGGAAGTTAAATTCAAAAGTCGAAAGCACAGTAAATCCCAAACCACATACAAGACCGTATTCAAAAGACTTTACCGATTCAGAAATATCGTCACTTGAAGTATTGCCATCGTATTCAGTAGCAAGGCTTGCGCTCAAGTTGAAACCAAAAGTCATACCGGCATCAACAAAGAAGAACGGAACCGGATTGATACGCAACAGCAAGGGAATGTCCAAGTACATAAAGGTCATCGTTTCAGTGACTGTATAGTTCCTAAGATCCGGGTCAAGATAACGGTCGTACTCCACAAAATAGTCATCGGAAGCCCTGCGGTAATCGAGTTCCAAACCGGAAATCACGGAGATCATCGGGTTGACGTAATACTTGACTTCGGGGCCGAGAATAAAACCTGCCCCCCAATCGATTTCTGCAGCTTTATCATCAGTCCGAATCGTACCATAGCTAAAAGCAGCATGGGCGCTGACGTCCATTTGTGCAAATACAGCACTCACAGCAAGAGCGGCAGCAAGAATAATCTTTTTAAACATACATCACTCCTTGATTTGTTTGTTTTTAATATAGCATAAAAAATTCCCTAAAGAAGCACCAATGCAAAAAAAACACCCGCACTCAACATGCGGGCGCAAAATTCAGGATTTCAAGTTTCAATTAGTTGAACCAGAAGGTCAAACCCGCCTGAAAGCGCATGTTTTTGAATCCGTAATTGGACTCGAGGTACGGAATAAACACCTCCGCATTTTCTCCCATTGTGCTAAAAATAGAAGCAAGGGCCTTACGACCTTCAATCATATCAGTAAGACCTAAATCAAAACGCAAATTAAATTCGAGATTCGGCAAAAATGAATAGCCAAGACCAAGAACGGCTCCCAATTCAACAGGATTTACGCTATTGGAAGAAATTTCGATATTATTGGATCGGCTTTCGTATGACATATCAAAATAAGCGCTCAAGTTAAACGCAAAAGACAGGCCGCCCTCCACAAAAAAGTCAGGATTCATATTGTAACGAATAACGAGAGGAACCGTGAGATACTTGAACGAAAACGCAGCGTCTATCAGCGTAAGCATGTCCAGCATGCACTCGTCGCTATAATCGCTGCTGCAACCAAGCTCATGGCGAACTTCTTCCGTACTATAATCTCTTCCGTATTCTTGCTTGGCAGCTTTCTTTATCAAATCTATCAAGCCCTCACTGAGAAAATCCGAAGAGACTTTACGATATTCGAAGTTCAATCCTGTGATAACGGAAAGCGATGAACTGATGGCAATTTTAGCACTTAAACCGCCCGCGAAACCAGGGCCCCAGCTATTATGAAGCTTATCGCCGTTTTCGCCCCACATCGTGCCAAAGGTGAACGCGGCATCGGCACCGAATTTTGCATTTATCTGTGCAAAAGCGGCGGTACCCACGACAAGGGCAGCAAGGATAATCTTTTTAAACATGTTGTCTCCTTTTTTAGAACGGTTTTAATATAGAATAAATTCCTTTGACTTTGTTAGTCTAATTCGAACAAAAACACCCGCAAAAGATGCGGGTGCGAAATTCAGGATTCCAGATTGCGATTACATGAACCAGTAGGTCACGCCGAGCTGTGCGCGCAAGTTCTTGGTACCCATTTCCATGTCGTCAACCATGTCGGTTAGGCCAATCACAAAGCGGAGCGTGATATCGAGATTCGGAATCACGGTAAAACCGGCACCGGCTATGAATCCAAAGTCAACTGTTTTAGCTTCTTCAACATCATCGGTTTCGGACACGCCCTCAAATTCTATGGTCTGCTGAGCAACAATATTAAAGTTCACGCTAAGGCCAGCATCGGCAAAGAACTGCGGAGTGATGTTGAAACGGGCCAACAGCGGGAAATCAATGTACCAGAACGCGAAAGAGCTCTTATCGTAGAACGGAATATCGGCAGATGCCGTACGGAGTTCCACTTCCAAGCCGGGAACGAATGTCACCAGCGGGGTGATGTCCATCTTGGCGGCAGCACCGGCATTAAAACCGGGGCCCCACTTCCACGAGACGCCTTCCGGGGTATCGCCATAGATGGTTCCGAAATTAAAGGCGGCACGGCCACCGACATGCAGCTGGAACTGCGCAAAGGCAGCGCTCGTCACGATGAGAGCGGCAAGAATAATTTTTTTGAACATATTTTAATCTCCTTGGATATGTCTTTGATTGAATATAATCTAAAACAGTGATAGATAAAAAGAAAAAAATTGCAAAAAAAAACACCTTCATTTTCCATGAAGGTGTTTTTTCAATAATCAGCTTACGATTACATGAACCAGTAGGTCACGCCAGCCTGGAAGCGGAGGTTCTTGGAACCTTCACCTTCCTTAGCCATATCGGTAAAACCGATGGTGGCGCGGACGTTCACGTCGAGGTTCGGCATGACAGCAACGCCAAAACCGACAATGCCACCGAGATCAACCGTTTCCATCTGATCGCCGACATCGGCGCTTTCAGAGTGGCCAGCAGCTTCCCTCGTCACTTCAGAGCTCAGGTTAAAGCCAAAACTGCCACCAACGTCAATGAAGAACTGCGGGGTAGCATTGATACGGAGCAGAAGAGGAATATCCAAGTACCACATGGAAAGGGAATTTTCTATAGTATACCCATGGGATTCGTATTCATCGGAGATTCTGCGAAGTTCGACTTCCAAACCCGGAACAAAGGCAAGATTCTGATTTATAGGAATCTTAGCATCAATACCAGCAACAAAACCGGCGCCCCAGTTCTTTTCACCATCGCCACCACCCCAGGATGTACCAAAGGTAAATGCGGCACGGCCACCAACGTTAACCTGAGCAAATACAGCACTAGTCACAATAAGTGCGGCGAGAATAACTTTTTTAAACATATTTAAGTCTCCTTGGTTATATGTTGTGTTTAATATAGCATTATGCACTTCGCCAAAACAACTTTTTTTATAAAAATCTTAAAATTTCCGTTGTGAATTTTTACATTACCCGTTTTTCAGCCATAATTTCTGCAAAAAAATCTTTTTACCATAAAAGACAAACAAAAATCCATACATTTGATTTATTTTTGTATCAACAATGTGACGATCCATTCCCATAAGGAAACAGAAATTGAAAAAAATTCTCCTTTTACTCTCCTTTTTTGCAGTATTTCTTACCGCCTGTAACGATACACAAGGACAGAAGAGTTCCGGGAAGACTGTTTCCGTAATGATATATAGCGAGTTCATCGATCCGAGCTTGCTCAAGGACTTCGAGAAAAAAACGGGTTACGCGGTCAATCTTGAACTTTACGAAGCCCAAGAAGAGATGATTGTCAAGCTGCAGACCGCGGGCACAAAAAAATACGACGTCATCATCGCATCGGATGTCGTTATCCAGCAGATGATCCAGCTAGGGCTAATCGCACCTCTCGACTCGAACAAAATTCCGAACAGAGTCAACGTCGCGCAGCAGTTCCTCGGGCAAGCCTACGACCCGACAAACGCCTACAGCTTGCCATATCTCTGGGGCACTACGGGGATTCTCTTCCGCGGAGAACCGATTCATCCGGACAGCGCAAGCTATTCCATGCTCTTTGACGCCAAGAACACCAAAGGAAAATTCAGCCTTCTCGGAGAAAGCCGTTCCATGCTGAGCATGGCGCTCCAGGCAATCGGCTTTGACGCGAACAGCGTAAAGCAAGAAGAAATCAACAAGGCCGTAGAATACTTATTGCAGGCAAAAAAGGATTCGAACTTTGTCGGCTTCGACGGTTCCGTCGAGGGTAAGAACAAAGTACTTTCCGGTGAGAACTGGGCGGCTATCGTCTTTAACGGTGAAGCCCAAGCGGCCATCGACAAGGATTCGACGCTCCAATTCGTCATTCCCAAGGAAGGTTCGTTCATGTGGGTCGATGCGATGCTGCTCAGTTCGAAGGCCACTAACGTCGAAGGCGCCTACGCGTTCATGAACTATATTCTGGATGCAAACATTGGCGCCCAGCTTGCAAAGTACATCAATTACGCGACGCCGAACAAGGCCAGTCTCGAAGTCATCGACGAAAAATTCAAGAGCAACCGCGTTATCAACCCGAACGGGCAAGAAATAAAGCGCATGGTATTCCTCACCGATTTGGGGGAAGCCACGAAGTTCTATGACGAAGCCTGGATTATCGCAAAGACAAAATAAGATAACAGGAATTAAACGTCGTCGGATTTTTTGATCGGGAGCGGCGCAAACGGCGGTTCCAGTTCCAAACTAATCGGACAATGGTCCGAACCCATCACGCTACTGTGAATTTCTGAACTCACCACGTTCGGCATGAGGGCGGCATCGACAAACGCGTAATCCAGACGCCAACCGACATTCCGTTCGCGGGCGCCGAAGCGGTTCGACCACCAGGAATAAGCGTCACGGGTATCCGGGTGCAGCGTGCGGAACGTATCGACAAAGCCGTTTTCGACATACTTGTCCATCCAGGCGCGTTCAATCGGCAAAAAGCCGCTCACGTTCTCGTTTTCCTTGGGGCGAGCGATGTCTATTTCCTTGTGGCAGGTGTTGTAGTCACCGACGGTCACCACATGCTTGCCGTCCGCAAGCCACTGCTTGGAATTTTCGAGGAACGCATCGTAAAAGCGGAGTTTGTAGTCCAGACGGTCATCGCCCTGGCCGCCGTTCGGGAAATAGATGCTGTTGAGCACCCAGTCCGGGAACACAAGCTGGAGCACGCGGCCTTCTTCATCGAATTCCTCGATGTCAAAGCCGTAATTGACCGCGTCGGGTTCAATCTTGGAGTAGATAGCTACACCACTGTAACCTTTCTTGCGCTTGCACGCATTCCAGTAAGTGTAGTAGCCCTCGCGGCTTACGACTTCGGGAACCTGGTTCTTTTCGGCGCGGACTTCCTGAAGGCACAGCACATCAGGATCGGTCGCGGAGAACCAGTCATCAAAGCCTTTTTTCAGTACGGAACGAATACCATTGACGTTCCAGCTGTAGATTTTCATTTGAACCCCAATCACTTTTTCAACGCCAAAGATAGAATATTTTTTCAAAGTCCAAAGGGTAAATGCGTTTATACGCTATATTTGGTTAATAAATTTTTACAAAATACGTTTAAAGACAGAAAAAAACACGTATTTTTTCACAAATTCAAAAAAAAAATCGTTTTGTTGTATAATAATCTTATATTTACGAACATGAAGAAAAAAATTTTGTTGCCTATTTGCGTCCTTGCAATTTCAACGTTAGTCGGTTGCGGCGGCTCCTCCCAGAAAGGGGATGAACTCGAAATTCCGACCGACCTTCCCCCCATCTGCCGCGATATCGACTTCAATGCCGATCCGGACATGCGCGAAGTCTGCGGCGTGCGCAAGGCGTCAAGCCACAACATCGCCTATCGAAACATTCCGCAACAGCGTTACCTCATCAAGCCGTCCGAAACGTCCATCGTGAAGACGAACGGCAAACTTGAGCTCCGCTTCCAGAACTCCCTCCCGATTAACCTCGAGGGTCCAATTACGAACGAACTGGAATTCAGCCAGGAAAAACGCCTCGAACGCGTCAAGAACACTTACGACTACCATGAAATCACCCGCAAAGGTTACGAACGCCTCCGCATTTTCAAGATGGGGATTCCGACCGACAGGGGCAACAAGTACGACTTCTGCTTCCGCATTCCCGAAAAGAAGGGTAACGACAGGACCCGTAGCAAGGCCATGGGTGTGAACATCGAGATGATGTCGTGCTCCGATTTCGACAATATCGTTTCGGCAAAGTAACTATAGCTTTGTGTTTTCAAAGAGCAGCTCCGCAAAGGGCTGCTTTTTTGTTTTTCGAGAATGAAGTGTCATTTTTTATCCAACGTTATTTGCTAAATTATCGTGCGGTAAAAAAGTGAACGAAAACAAGTACATACATAACGCTTTGCGGCAGATTCACGTCGATACGCCCTGTTCGCCAATTTCCGGTTTTTCGATTTCCGGACTCGCGACATATATCCAGATTCCCGAACTGGACTTTTGCATCGACATGGGTGAATGCCCGCTTTCGGCGATTCCCCTGGACCACGTGTTCCTGACTCACGCCCACGGCGACCATGCGCGTTGCCTCATGCGTCACCACAGCCTCCGCAAGATGATGGGCGTCGAACGCGACAGCGTCTATTACATGCCGGAGAACATCTCCGAAAACGCAAGGGAATGGATCAAGGCGGAAGCCATGTTCGAAGGCGTGTCCGAAGCGAAATTCCGTTATCCGGAAATTGAACCCGTCACGGCAGGCAACAGACAATTCCTGAGATACCGCAAGGAAATCGCATTCGAGCCATTCGAAGTCAAGCACTCCATCCCGGCGATGGGCGGCACGCTGTACTTTTACAAGAAAAAACTCAAGGACGAATACCTCGGAAAATCCGCGACCGAAATTATCGAACTCCGCAAGAACGGTGTCGAAATCACGCGCGAAGTCTATGAACCGCTCGTGAGCTTCATGGGCGATTGCCTTGGCGAAAGTCTGCTCGACAACAGCCACGTTTTCCAGTCGAAGGTGCTCATTACGGAATGCACGTTCCTCGACGAAGGCGAAGAGGCTATGAGCAAAAAGAAGGGGCACAGCCACTTGAAAGACATCGTCAATGCGCTCAACGAACTCGGCGACGACATCAAGTGCGAAAAAATCATCTTGAGCCATTTTTCAATGAAGTATTCCGAGAGGCACATCCGAGATGCGCTCGACAAGGGAATTCCGGACAAGTTCAAGGAGAAGATTGTAGCGTTTATTTAGACGAGAGTGATAAACGCAAAGCGAAATGCGCAGAACGAGATGTGCGGGCATTGTCATCCTGAGGACCATAGGGACGAAGGATCCAGAAAAGTTTAATAGGAACAAAAACATGGCAGAAGAAATCAATAACGAAATTTTAGAAGAAGAAAAGGCGCCGAAGGAAGTCGTGATTCCGGAATTTTACCGCGACTTGAGTCAGGACCCGCAAATGAAGGCGCTGTGGCATTACGTGTTCCGCACAAATGGCGACCGCAAGCCCATCAAGACGCCGGATGGTTTGCCGCACAAGCTCGACTTCACCTGGAAAGACATGTTCCCGAACGAAAACGGGCACATCGAAGTGGAAATCGGAAGCGGCAAGGGCAACTTCATGACGGACTACGCCGAGATGCACCCGGATTACTTTATCATGGGTAGCGAATGGGATTTCACGTGGGCAGCCTTTGCACACGAACGCATGGAAAAGCGCGGCATCGTCGCCCAGGGCAACGCCGCCATGTTGCGCGGTGACGTATTCTACTTCTTGCGTGACGCCGTGAAAGACAACACCGTCGATGCGTTCCACATGTACTTCCCGGACCCGTGGCCAAAAGAACGCCACCACAAGAACCGTTTGCTCCGCCCAGACTTTTTGGCGGAAGTCGCACGCTGCCTGAAACCGGGCAAGCGCAAGTTCTACTGGGGTACCGACCACAAGGAATACAACGAAATCGCACTTGAAACGTTCGACGCATTCCCGACCTGCAAGGTCATCGAACGCAACACGGCTGAACCCACCGAAGGCATCACGACAGGATTCGAACGCAAGTACCGCAAAGAAGGCAGACCCATTTACAGAAGCATCATTGAATTTGAGAAGTAGAGATTAGTTTTTTATCCATCATGTTAAAGCAGCTTACAATAAACAACTTCACATTAATCGCGGAGGCACAAGTCCCCTTCCACGGGGGCTTTACCGCTATTACAGGCGAAACAGGCGCCGGCAAGTCCGTCCTGATGAAAGCGCTGCGCATGGTCTGCGGAGACAAGTCGCAAGCGTCGATGGTCCGCACAGGTGAAGAAAAAGCGGTCATCGAAGGAACATTCGACATTTCCAACGAGCCCGATGTCAAACAGATTCTAGCAAAACTCGAACTCGACGAAGACGATGAACTCATTATCCGCCGCGAAATTTTAGAAAACGGAAAGGGCCGCGCCCGCGTCAACGGTTCCGTCGTCAGCCTTACCGACTTGCAGGAACTCGGCGAATCGCTCATCCAGATGCACGGGCAGAGTGAACAACTATTGTTACGCGATATCCGCACGCACGCCAAAATGCTCGACGAATACGCGGGCAACAACGAATTACTAACAAATTACACAAACAGTTATAACGCTTGGAACGGCGTTCTCGCAGAAATCGAAGAGACAGAATCCCGCGCCAAGAATCTCGCCGCACAGAAAGACTTTTTAAAATTCCAGTACGACGAACTTTCGAAAGCATCACTCCGCGATGGCGAAGAAGAAGAACTTGAAGACAAAGTCACGGCAGCAAGCAAGAGCGAAGCGGAACACAATCTGCTGGACGAGATCCAGTCACTTATCGGCTGCGACAACGGCATTCTCGAACAGGTCCAGAACCTTCAGTACAAGTTGCGCAGTCTCGCCCAAAAAATTCCACACTACGAAGAAGACCTGAACGCCCTCGTCGAAGTCGCGGACCCGTTCGAGGGAATCTGCAAGGACCTGCAGAGGCTCCGCCCCGCAAAGTCCATGAGCGCCGTCGAGATCGACCGCGCCAATTCCAGAATCGCGCTCATCCAAAAATTCAAGCGCAAGTACCGCACCGACGTTGCCGGGCTTATCGCGCTTACCGAACAGCGCAAACAGGAACTCGACAGCCTCGAAAATCTGGACGCCGACCTCGAAGAACTCAAGCGTAAAGCCGACGCGCACAAGGCCGAGACCTACCGCCTCGCAGCAAGCCTCACCGAGAAACGCCGCGAAGCCGCCCAGCGCTTTGACTCGGCCGTGCAACAAATCTTGCACAGCCTCGGCATGCCCAAGGCCAAATTCTTCACGAGCATCACCGAACAGGCGCCCAGCGCAAACGGCGCCGACCGCATCGAGTTTTTGCTCGCCCCGAACCCGGGCGAAGGCGAAAAGTCGCTACAGAAAGCCGTGTCCGGCGGCGAACTCAGCCGCGTGCTGCTCGCCATCAAGAGCGTCATGGCCGACCTGGACAAGGTTCCACTGCTCATTTTTGACGAAGTCGATTCCGGAATCTCGGGCGAAACCGGCAACAGCATCGGCGAAGCCCTCCGCAATTTGGGCAAGCACCACCAGGTGCTCACCATCACCCACCTGCATCAAGTGGCCAGCCGCGCCCAAAATCAGCTCGCCGTGAGCAAGAAAGAAGTTGACGGAAGGACTTTTACGTCCATTACCGACCTCGACAAGGACGGACGCATCGAAGAAATTGCTAGAATGTTAGGTGGAACATCCGAAACTGTCCGTACCCACGCAAAGCAACTGTTGGAGAATAATCTATGACCGAAAAACCATCAGACGTCCGTCTGCGGTCGCGCATTTGGAGCATATTGCGCGCACTCGTATTTGTCTGCGTCATAATCTTCATTTGGGAAGGTTGGACGACAATGGCGTGTTCCTTCGTCGGAATTGCGCTAGTTATGGGCTGGGTCAACCTCTACCAGCTTCGTTTTCAAGAAATTGAAAAACCTTATTACAGGCTTTGGCTCAATACTATCGATGGATTTTTGCAATTCATCGTGATGACCAGCATTTTTGTACGCGACCTCATGCAAAACGAGAGCGCCGAAAAACTCCTGGGCGTCGGATGCGCCGTATTGCTCGCACGACTGATTTCGCATACTTTATTCTCACTGGGCGTCCTTCGCGAAGGCAAACAACTCCCCCGCAAACGCCGCTGGAGCAAGCTCGCAAACCTTTCCATCACCATCACAATGGGCGTCTATTTGCTGAACCTGGAAAACTTCCAGCAAATCATGATGGTCATTTCCATTTTGCTGATTGCCGCCTCCACCGCCGCATATGCCTACTGGTACTACCGCGACCCGGCTCACCGCAAACCGCTCTCGATTGCAAGCCAGCTCACCATGAGCCGCATCGTGCTCACGCCGTTTTTCCTCTGGGTGTTCTTCTATGACAACGATTTGGACTACAGCAACAACAGCATCGTGTTCAAAGTGCTTGCACTCGTGATGGTTCTCGGGTTCATGCTCACCGACTATCTCGACGGCAAGCTCGCCCGCGCCATGGGCGAAGTCAGCACGCTCGGCAAATACCTCGACCCGTTCAGCGACAAGATTTCGAACATGACAATTTTCATGTGCTTCATCGCGACAGGCTATGCGCCGGTGTGGATGGTCGCACTCATCTACTTCCGCGAATCCAGCGTAGAGACGCTGAGAACGCTCGCCGCAAGCGAAGGCCTCGTGATGCCCGCACGCCGCAGCGGCAAATGGAAAACAGCACTGCAAGGCATTGGCATCGTCGCGATTTTACTCGGCGCCATCGATCCGGTACGCGCACTAATCCCCGGTTTCGAAAACATCTGGCTACAATTCCCCGTTGTCGTAATGGGCATCATCACCACAATTACAATCATCAGTGGAATTGATTATTTCTATGCAAGCAAGCACATTCTGAAGAAGTTCGTATAGTTGAAATTCGCGCAAAAATGGCGAAAAAAACATAAAAAAAACTTATTCGACCTTTTAAGACGCCCCTCAGGGTTGCCAAATCCATTATTTTTTTCTATATATGGGACAACCTCGACGCGGGGTGGAGCAGTTGGTAGCTCGTCGGGCTCATAACCCGAAGGTCGCAGCGTTCAAGTCCTGCCCCCGCTACTAAAAAGCGCAGATTTCAGTCTGCGTTTTTTTTGTTTTTCTAAGTTCTAAGCTCTAAGTTCTACCAACCAAATTAAATATATTTACAGCATGTCTCGCATTTCAGAACAAGAAGCTCTCGATTTATTTTTGAACGCACCGCTCGATGAACTTTGCTCACGCGCCAACGCCGAAAAAGAAGCGCGCCACGGCAAGTCCGTCTATTGGGTGAACAACCGTCAAATCAACTATACGAACGTGTGCGTGCTGCACTGCAAATTCTGCGCCTTCAGCCGCATCAAGAAAGATAGTCCGACCGCTTACGACTGGAATTACGAAACCATCCGCGACAAGGCCGCCGAAGCCATCCGCGGAGGCGCCCGCGAGCTGCATATCGTCGGCGGGCTACATCCCGACCATCCGTTCGACTACTATATCGACATGCTGCGCAAACTCCGCAAGGAATTTCCGTCAGCAAACCTGAAAGCTTTTACCGCCGTAGAAATCTGCCACTTCGCCAAGATTTCCAAGCAGTCGCCCGAGCAAATCATGGCAACGCTCAAGGACGCAGGCCTTGACGCACTCCCCGGCGGCGGTGCCGAAATTTTAGTACAAAGTGTACGCGATAAAATTTGCCCGGGTAAGGAAACCGGCGAAGAATGGCTCGACGTCCACCGCGCCGCACACAAACTCGGCATCCCGACAAATGCGACCATGCTGTTCGGGCACATCGAAAAGATCGAAGATCGCATCGCGCACATGAAAATGCTCCGCGACTTGCAAGACGAAGCGCCCGGCTTTTTCGCGTTCATTCCGCTCGTGTACCACCCGGAACACAACGCGCTCCATCAAATCGTCCCGAACATCACAAGCGAAGAAGACATCTTGCGCACAGTCGCCGTTTCTCGTTTGTTCTTAGACAACTTCCCGCACATCAAAGCTTACTGGATCCAGATGGGCATCGAGACCGCCATGAAGGCCCTCCACGCCGGCGCATCGGATTTGGACGGTACGATTATCGAAGAGAAGATTACGCATGCCGCAGGTGCCACGGTTCCCGTCGGCATGAGCCCGGAACGCATGCAAAGCCTCATAAAAAACGAAGGCCTCGTTCCGGTGGAACGAGACGCTTTGTACGAAAGATTTTCTTAGAAAGTAGGTTGTTTTTAAGCGCGTGTACAACAAAGCCCGCGCACTAGGACGTGGCAGGCTTGACATTCGCTTTTTGTCATGCCGGCCAGTGTGCCGGCATCTCCTTCTCACGAACGTATAAACAGCACTGGATCCTTCGGGCTTGCGCCCTCAGGATGACGCGCAGGTCTACTTTTTCAGAACTTTCTTTCCGTAGTAGGCGCCGCGGGCGTTCGGCTTTTCGCTATTCACGCGGCGACCCTTGAGGTCGAACTTGCCGTGGTCGTAGTTCATCTTGAACTCACCTGTGCGCGTGTTGAACTGGCCGATGACAGTCGTTTCGTTTTCGTCACCATCGCCGTCGATAACGATGCTCATGAGCTCAGGCAATTCCTCCGGTAAGACGGTCGGACGTTTCACGTAAGCACCGTTCGCACGAGCAAACTGCGGAGTCTGAAGTTTATCCTTGCGGACAAGGTAGGCTCGCATCGGGCGGATCCATGCACCTTCGCCAACCTTCACGAACGTGCCCACATCGATTTTATTATCTTCGGACGCGCTTGCCGCAAAGCCGTAAGCAAAGCCTGTTTCCTTATCACAATCCTGTTTTCCAGTTGAGCAGGAGGAACCCCACTTCTTGTATTTCCAAGTGCCATGGAACACCCAATTGCAGCCTTCAATCTCCGTATTGGCAAGTGCAGTTTGCTTGAGCGTTATAGGATAAGCTTCGCTCTTGAGCTTGAACTCAGAATTTTTCATCAGCACCAAGTACGGAGTATTTGCGGCCATCTGGGCATGTTCATATTCCTTATCAGAACCGTCCTTATTCTTTATATAACCCTTTTCTGCCCACAGGACCTTCATACTGATAGTTGAACCATTTTTAATACCGTTATAACGGAGCACAGCCCTGAGACCCGAGACATTTGCCGTATTCACGTCGAACGGCAGCACAGTCGTGGAGAAGGCATTATCGCTCCCTGTCGGGAATTCACGTGTCATTTCGACACTGTTTACTTCAATATCAGCCGGAATAGAGACAGCTTCCGGTTCATCTGCACTGGCACCGTAACTTCCATCGATGACGGCATGCTTGTTGCCGTTCGCCACTCTGAAGATTTGCACGGCAGTGTAGTCGATGTAGTCGGCAAGAACGACAATGTCCATTGAGCCGAGTTCGCCGGTGCCAGCCAGTTGTTTTCCGTTCAAGTTGTATAGGTACGCTTGGAACGGATTCACACTATTCTGGCCTTCAAATTGCACGAACTTACCGATAGAAGTTCCGTTGCTGGCGGAAGCGGCAAATGTCCAAACTTGGCCATTTTTGATATCATCGTCTTCATTCGACCATTCATCTTTCTGGAGTGTACCACGGAACACCCAGTTACCCTTGCGAGCATCGCCCACGGTTTTTCCAGAATTCGGCTTGAGCGTAATTTTTCCCTCGATTCCGAGCGTAGGCGTATCCATCTCTACCATGTACGGCGTGTAGGCGGTAAGATTGCCTGACAACTCGTTGCAATCTGGGTTGCCTTTTTCAAGCTCTTGCTTGCCTATTGTTGCATTGCACCAGACGTAATTCACTCCCACCGCGTTCTTGCCGTTGTTTTTAAAAACGCCCGCGAATTCAAAAATCGACTTCACGCCGGTCAGATTCTTCGCTTCGATGTCGAACGGCAACATGATAGTCGAAAAGCCGCCATTTTCCAGGTTCACAGTGAACTTGCGGTTGAACTTGACGGCGACATTCTCAAAATCTTCGTCGATTGCGACTGCATCCGTGCCGTCGTAAGCACCGTCGATTTCAGCATGAGTGTTTCCACCAGCATCTTGGAACACTTGCACGGCGGCGTAGTTGCCGACGTTGTTCCAGATGAAGAAGCGTTTTTGGATTGCGCCTGCGTAGTTGCCCTTGCCGGTGATTTGCGCGACGGCTGCTTTGTCGAGCGTAGCGGAGGTGACTGCGTTGTTGTTGGAGCAAACAACCGTGTAATCCGTGCCGGCCTCGAGCGTGTCCTTGCCGTCAGTCACGACGACAGAGGGGCAGACGGGCTTGCCGTCAGCATACTTCTGCACGGGGATGTCAGCGACGGCGATGTTCACGTCGGAGAGGAATTTTCCTTTAAACGACGAAGGCACAAGCGTCTTGCCGGCGATAGCGATGATTTGTTCGGAGGTGAGAGTGCCGCTATACACGTTGCCGTCTTCGTCCATGATTGTTCCTTTGGCGATAGCGAAGGTTGTGGGATATTTAGAGGCATTCAAGGAGCCACCGTTCATGGTAAGGTTACGCATATAAGCATTATTTGCATTGATGGAGCCTCCGTTCATGATCAATTGTTCTATGATAGCATCATTTGTGTTGATGGAGCCACCGTTCATGATAAAGCTCCCTGTAGTTAAAGAAACATTGTCACCTGAAGTCTTTGCCTTTGCTTGGATAGAGCCGCCGTTTACGGTTAGGTTTATTGCAATAAACATACCTTCGGCAATAAGCGAACCCGCGTTGTCGCCCGTGCTTTGGGAGTAGATTGATAAAGCTCCAAATGTCATAGCAGAGTAAAAAGTGCTATTACCGACATCGAGTCCGGTCAATGTCAGTTTTGCTCTATCTTTGAGAATAATGTGGATGCTTTCTTGCTGATCCATTACGAAAATCGCTTGCATTGTAACGTCTCCCTCGACAACGTACCACCCGCCGGCCGATAAGGTGCCTCCGTTCTTGAGAACGGTTGCTTTTTCGCAATACTTGGTTTTACCATTTTCGTCGATATAGGGGATGTTTTCTGCATATCCGACAGGTTCAAGCCGTAAGACTATATCAAAAGAAGGCATTATAAACGACATGGCGTTTTCTGCAAGCTGAGTCGGATTTAGTACGTTCGATAACATTTCTATTGGATATTCTCCGGAGGGATCGCTAACCATAATTTGATATTTGCCTTTATAATTGATGGTCAAGATTACGGTCTCTCCTGCGGCGGCTTCGGTCTTGTCGACGTTGAGGTGTTCGCCTGCAATAGTAATGGTATGTTTGGAGAGTTCCCACTTGGCGTAAACAGTCACATCTGTGGTTATGGCTGCATCAAAGTCAAATTTTGTGTCGCCGTCTTCTGTGGTGTACCAGCCGAGGAATTTGTAGCCATATTCGTTTGTTGGATCTTTAGGAGCTGTGACATGTCCGTTCTCGCTAGCGTTGACTGTTGTCTTGCTGTCGTTCAGTTTATCAACAAAAGTAACGGTTAAAATAGTGGTGGGGGTGAGGGTTTGGTCTTTGAGTTCTACGGTCTGATCCATGTTCAGTGTGCCGTAATAGATTATTTCCCTGTCATCCTTGAATCGTTTGCCTTCGGCGATTGTGACCGTGCCTGCATAGCTGCTGGCTTTGATGTAATCTGTTTCTTTTGTCCAACTGAGCAATATATTGCTTTCGATGCCATACATAGAGCCTTCGGCGGAGACTTGGCCACCATTAATAGTGACGCTTCTGCTGCTGATGGCGATTCCGGTTTCGCCTGCGAGGGCGTTGGCGGTGACTAAACCATCGTTGATTGTTAGGCTTCTGCTGTAGATTCCGTATCCGCTGTTTTTTTCGTTTATGACTTTTCCGTTGATTTTGCCGCCAGTAATCAAGATGCTTTTATCGCAAGAGATGCCGTATTTTGAGCCAAAGGCGTTTAGAGTACCGCTTTGGCCGCTTTGACCGTAAATGTTCAGATTGCCTTCGGCATCGATAGCTTTTGTATTTTGAACATTCAAATCAAGCGTTGCGCCATCGGCGATAATCAAGTGGGCATCGCTTGTAAATCTGATTGTGTTTGTGAGTTTGACTTCGCCTTTCACGGCATACCAGCCGCCGCTCAAACTAATAATCCCGCTTTCATTGGGCGTTGCATTATTGGTAGTGATAAGTTTGTAGTTATTAGTGCTCGATATCGTGCCGGATTTATTGACGTATTCGATTGAAGGCATCTCTATATTGAACCACCTTAGGGTTGTTCCCGTGCAGTTGCTGTTTTCTGCACACTCGATAGTCATTAATGCGTCTCCGACATCGATGTTGTCCGCGCATGTTACCGAGTAGTCTGTGCCTCGGATTAAGGGAACAACATTTCCGGTATTCTTGTTCTTGATGGTGAATGTGGGGCAGATGGGTTCTCCCGTATAAGTTTGAGTGTAGCTATAGATGAAAACTTGATTGGAAATTTTTACTGGCACAATGGTCAGAGTTCCCGGAGTCACTTGGATGTCGTAATTGGGGAATGCGCTGGTCAAGTCGTTGATATTGGTGATAGTGAAGACTTCGCCAATTTTTGTGCTGGAGTTGACGTTTGCAGAAAGATTCAATGAAGCATAGGTATTCGAAGTGCACTGATATTCGTTATTTCCTTCATCGCAACCATATCCTCCTGACAGCACGTTTATAAAATTGCTCACAGTGTCGGAGACAAGGCCTTCGGTGCCGCTTATCTTATACTTGTATTTAGGCTGAGCATCGAAGATTTCCATTTCGGCGTTATCGACATTTACCGTGATTGGTCTTTTGGCGATGGTGAATTTTTCCGTAAGCTCGTTACCATTAGGGAGCGTTATGGTTACAGAACCTTCTCCGGCATCGATATTTTTTCCATAGCTTGTTGAAATTTCATTTTGGGTATATACGTCCTCGCCGCAGACAACCTTTTTAACTTCGGGTTTTATCTGGTTGCCTGTAAAGATGGTTTGTCCCGATAATGTAACAGTGCAAGTCTCTGGTGAGCCTGAAGAAACTGTTGGAACGGAAGAACCTGTTGAACCTGATCCACTTGGTGCTCCTGATAAATCTGGTCCTAAAATTTTGGGGAGGGCTCCTATTAATGGAGCGTCGATATCGGGAGTAAATTTCGCAAATGCACTGGTCCACGTGGCGGACAGCACTACAGCCAAAGAGAGCCACAAACGGGCTCGGTGTTCAGTTTTGGTTTTTAAGATCATGTTGATTCTCTTGTTGAAAATAAAATATTTACAACAAATGTACAAAAAGTTTACAAACTTGTTGTTAAATCATTTTTATGGAACCGCAAATCGGGCATTTTTCGTCTTTGCGTCCGCGGGATTTGCAGTAGTTGTGTCCAAAATAAATGGAGACACCCAACCATTGAACAACAACCTTATTTGATGGCAAGTGCCTCAGTCTGCAATTTGGAACTGAGAGGCTGGGGTGACAAAAAGATGAGTTACTTAATCGCAAGCATCGCCGAGATTACCTCGTCCGTCATAAGATACCTCGAACTAAAATTACACAATTTCACTTCTTCCTGCAATACCCTGAACACAGGGTCCGTTATAGTCCTTGTTTTAAACGGATGTACAACAAAGCCCGCGCACTAGGACGTGGCAGGCTTGACATTCGCTTTTTGTCATGCCGGCCAGTGTGCCGGCATCTCCTTCTCACGAACGTATAAACAGTACTGGATCCTTCAGGCTTGCGCCCTCAGGATGACAGGACCGTAACTGGTTCCTTCGCTATCGCTCAGGATGACGAACTGTCGTTTTCTTTCCGTAGTAGGCGCCGCGGGCGTTCGGCTTTTCGCTATTCACGCGGCGGCCCTTGAGGTCGAACTTGCCACGGTCGTAGTTCATCTTGAACTCACCCGTGCGCGTGTTGAACTGGCCGATGACAGTCGTTTCGTTTTCATCACCGTCGCCGTCGATAACGATGCTCATGAGTTCCGGCAGTTCTTCCGGCTCGACGGTCGGACGTTTTACGTAAGCGCCGTTCGCACGAGCAAACTGCGGAGTCTGAAATTTATCCTTGCGGACAAGGTAGGCACGCATCGGGCGGATCCAAGCACCTTCGCCAACCTTCACGAACGTGCCCACATCGATTTTATTATCTTCGGACGCGCTCGCAGCAAAGCCGTAAGCAAAGCCAGTTTCCTTATCACAATCCTGTTTTCCAGTTGAGCAGGAGGAGCCCCACTTCTTGTATTTCCAAGTGCCATGGAACACCCAATTGCAGCCTTCAATCTCCGTATTGGCAAGTGTAGTTTGCTTGAGCGTTACAGGATAAGCATCACTCGTGAGCTTGAACTCAGAATTTTTCATCAGCACCAGGTACGGAGTATTTGCGGCCATTTGTGCATGTTCATATTCCTTATCAGAACCGTCCTTATTCTTTATATAACCCTTTTCTGCCCACAGGACCTTCATACTGATAGTTGAACCATTTTTAATACCGTTATAACGGAGCACAGCCCTTAGGCCTGAGACATTTGCCGTATTCACGTCGAACGGCAGCACAGTCGTGGAGAACGCATTATCGCTCCCTGTCGGGAATTCACGTGTTATTTCAACACTATTTACTGTGATATCATCCGTAATGTTTACGGCATCCTCTCCACCGTACATGCCGTTGATGACGGCATGGTATTTGCCATTTACATCTTCGATTATCAGCACGGCGGCGTATTGCATTATATTCGGATAGATAAACGGGCTTATTTGTATATCTGGAGTCTCGGTACTGCCGATAGTGATTGCGCCTGTTCTAGAACCATTTGTACCAGCACCGATACTGCACGGAGCCTCCTCCCCTTTTATTGCAGTGACCTTGGTTTCGTCACCGCTAATCGTGATGTTTCCAACAGAATTGCCATAGCCTCCACCTATGCCAACAGCTCTCTTACCACCCGTAGCTGTAACGGTTCCTCCGCTAATCGTGATATCTCTAACATTTCCTAGGTAGCCGCCGCCGATGCCAGTACCGTACGTACCACCCATAGCTGTAACGGTTCCTCCGCTAATCGTGATATCACCAACATTTCCTTGGTAGCCGATGCCAATGCCAGCAGCATACAAGCTGCTCGTAGCTGTAACGGCACCTCCGCTAATCGTGATGTTTTCGACAGTTCCTCTGTTGCCACCGCCAATGCCAGCAGCATACAGGCTGCCCGTAGCTGTAACGGCACCTCCGCTAATCGTGATGTTTCCAACAGTTCCTTGGTAGCCGCCGCCAATGCCAGCAGCGTTCATACCACCCGTAGCTGTAACGGTTCCTCCGCTAATCGTGATATCTCTAACATTTCCTTGGTAGCCGCCGCCGATACCGGCAGCATATTGACCACCCGTAGCAGTAATAGAGCCTCCATGAATCACGATATTTCCGCTACTGATGTCGTTATAACCGCCACCGATGCCAGCTGCTAAGCCGTTGCTGCTTGCATCAAGGGAACCCATTCCCGAAATGGTAAGCGTTTTATTTTCCGGCACATAGATTCCGGGATAATAATAATAGAACCCCTTCACTGTATTTGAGGAATTCTCCGCAAGGATAATGTTGCAGTTACCCTCACATGTGATGCCCGCCCATTGGTAGTTTTTGTGACCAATTCCATTGATGGTCACTCCGTCGAGCGTTACTGTTGCACCGTCTGCAATCGATATCTTGTAATTGCCGGCAAGCGTGCCCGTCAATGTTTCGCCATTTTGTGCAGTATAGTCTCCTTCCAGCTTTGCAAGGTTTGTGTACGGATAGACAAATGGGCTTGTTTCAATATCTTGTGTTTCGATACCGCCGATAGTGATTGAGCCCATTCTAATACCCTCATTACCTTTACCTATGCTATAGGGTGCATACTCCCCTTTTATCGCTGTGACCTTGGTATCGTTACCACTAATCGCTATGTTTCCTGCTTTACCATACCTGCCGCCACCGATGCCAGCTGAATTTGCACCACCCGTAACTGTAATAGTCCCTCCACTAATCGTGATATCTCCAACATTTCCTTGGTAGCTGCCACCGATGCCAGCTGAATTTGCACCACCCGTAGTGGTAATAGTTCCTCCATTAATCACAAGGTTTCTAACATTTCCTTCGCTGCCGCTGCCAATGCCTGTAGCCATAGAACCACCCGTAGCAGTAATTGTTCCTCCATTAATCACAAGGTTTCCAACAGTTCCTTCGCGGCCGCCGCCAATGCCTGCAGCTCTAGTTCCACCCGTAGCAGTAATTGTTCCTCCATTAATCACAAGGTTTCCGCAACCGATTTCATAACCACCGCCGATACCGGCAGCAAAGCCGTTGCTGCTTGCATCAAGGGAACCCGTTCCCGAAATGGTAAGCGTTTTATTTTCCAGCACGTAGATGCCAGGATAAGATCTATAGAACCCCTTTACCGTATTTGTAGAATTCTCTGCAAGGATAATGTTGCAGTTTCCCTCACAAGAGATGCCCGCCCATTTGTAGTTGTCGTTGTCAATGCCATTGATGGTCACTCCATTGAGCGTTACGGTAGCACCGTCTGCAATCGATATTTTGTAATTGCCGGCAAGCGTGCCCGTCAGTATTTCGCCATTTTGTGCAGTATAGTCTCCTTCCAGTGCAGCAAGGTTCGTATATGTAATTTCGAAAGTTTTTTCAAGGTTTTCTGTTGGCTGTTTGTAATTGTTTTTGCATACAACCGTTGCTGAGGCCGTATATGTACCGACATCTTTGGCTGCTCCCGAAACCGTAATCGTACAGCCATCACTGTTTACAAGTCCATCCAACGTTGCTGTGGGAGCATGTTCCATGCCGTTATAAATGAACGATGTCTGTTCACTCCAGACGATAGAGATTTCTTTCGGTACGATTTCGAATGTCTTCGTAATTGAGCCTGCATAGTCACCTGTTCCAGTAATAGCCATCACGGCTGTTCCAACCGATATGTTATTTGTGCAAGTGGTGGCATAGTCCGTACCAAGAACAAGCGTCTTTTCGCCATCGGTTACACTGACAGCCGGGCAAATCGCGGAACCCGTGTAGATCTGGTCTGCAATGTTTGCGACGGTGACGTTCATGAATTCCATCCACTTGGTATAGACAAACGGACTTGTTTCAATATCAGACGTTTCGATACCGCCAATAGTGATCATGCCTGTTCTAGAACCATCTTTACCTTTACCAATACTATAGAGAGCATCCCCCCCCTTTATTGCAGAGACCTTGGTTTCGTTGCCGCTAATCGTGATATTCCCAACAGATCCGTAGGAGCCGCCACCAATACCAGCAGCACTTCCACTACCCGTAGCGGTTACAGTTCCTCCACTAATCACTATGTTTCCAACAGATTTGTCGTAGCCGCCACCAATACCAGCAGCACTTCCATCACCACCCGTAGCAGTTACAGTTCCTCCACTAATTGTGATGTCGCCTACATTTCCACCAAAACTGCCACCAATGCCTGCAGCACTATTATCACCCGTAGCTGTTATAGTCCCTCCACTAATCGCAATGTTTCCACAACTGATAAGACTCCCGCTGCCGATACCAGCTCCCCATCCATTGCTACTTGCATCAAGGGAACCCGTTCCCGAAATGGTAAGCGTTTTACCTTCCGGCACATAGATACCGGGATAACCCGAATAGAAGCTCTTTACTGCATTTGAGGAATTCTCTGCAAGGATAATGTTGCAGTTACCCTCACAAGAGATGCCCGCCCATTTGTAGTTGTCGTTGTCAATGCCATTGATGGTCACTCCATTGAGCGTTACGGTAGCACCGTCTGCAATCGATATCTTGTAATTGCCAGCAAGCGTGCCTGTCAACACTTCGCCATTTTGTGCAGTATAGTCTCCTTCCAGCTTTGCAAGGTTTGTGTACGGATAGACAAATGGGCTTGTTTCAATATCTTGTGTTTCGATACCGCCGATAGTGATTGTGCCTGTTCTAGAACCGTCTTTACCTTTACCTATGCTATAGGGAGCTTCTTCCCCCTTTATTGCAGTGACCTTAGTTTCGTTACCGCTAATCGTGATGTTTCCGACAGATCCGTCGTAGCCGCTGCCGATGCCAGCAGCATATTCACCACCCGTAGCAGTTATTGTTCCTCCGTTAATCGAGATGTTTCCTACAGATTCGCTGCCGCCGATACCAGCAGCAAATTTACCACCCGTAGCAGTTATTGTTCCTCCGTTAATCGAGATGTTTCCTATAGATCCGCCGCTGCTCCCGATGCCTACAGCATATTGACCACCCGTAGCAGTTATTGTTCCTCCATTAATCACGATGTTTCCAACAGATCCGCCGTAGCCGCCGATACCGGCACCACGTCCATTGCTGCTAGCGTCAAGGGAACCGGTTCCCGAAATAGTAAGCGTTTTACCTTCTGGCACTAAAATACCTGGATAAATATTATAGAACCCCTTCACTTTATTCACTGAATTTTCAGCGAGGATAATATTGCAATCTCCCTCACATGTGATGCCAGCCCATTCGTAGCGAAATTTACGACCATTGATAGTCACTCTGTCTATACCATTGATTGTCACTCCGTCAAGCGTTACAGTAGCACCGTCTGCAATCGATATTTTGTAAAGGCCGGCAAGCGTGCCCGTCAATGTTTCGCCATTTTGTGCAGTATAGTTACCATCCAGCGTTGCAAGGTTCGTATATGTAATTTCGAACGTTTTTTCGAGGTTTTCTGTCGGCAGTTTGTAATTGCGTTTGTAATCATCACTGCATACAACCGAGGCCGTGGCCGTATATGTACCAACATCTTTTGCAGCTCCCGAAACCGTAATCGTACAGTCATCACTATTTACAAGCCCTTCCGCCGTTGCAGTGGGAGCCTGTTCCGTGCCGTTATAAAACAAAGTCAGTTTACCCCAAACAATGGAAATTTCTTTCATCGTGATTTCGAAAGTCTTCGTAATTGAACCTGCATAGCCGCCCATACCTGTAATAGTCATCTCGGCAGTTCCAACAGATATGTTATTTGTGCAGGTGGTGGTATAGTCCGTGCCGAGTTCAAGAGTCTTTTCGCCATCAGTGACGTTAATCGCCGGGCAAATCGCGGAACCCGTGTAGGTCTGGTCAGCAATGTTGGCAATTGCGATGTCCGTGTGAGCAAAGAGTTCTTTCCACTTGGTGTAGAGTGTTACGCTGCCGTCAGGGGCAAAGGGGATTGATGTGGCTGGAGTAGTCTTGCCAGCATCGGTGTACCAGCCGCTAAAGATGTAGCCGTCTCGTGCTGCAACGCTGAGTGCCGCGTGGAAGGCTCCGTTGGCGGTGTTGTGCTCATCGAACAGCAGACCATCTGTATTGGCAAAAGGACCGTACGTACCATTCAGCGTCACTTGACCGTCATTGGAAGTAGCTACTGTTGACTCATCCGCGTCGAAGAACATGAACGCAACAGTACCGAATGTCGGGTTGACGATACCACCATGAGTATACATCTTAGGAGCAACTTCGCCACTATTATTTACCCAACCGTCGCCGAGCTGAGAAACGAGATCATCGCCAGTGGCCGAGGTCTGTGAACCCTGCTCTTCGCCAAAGGTCTGTGTATAATAGCAGTTACTAATGGTCAAGCTAGAAGTTGTATTGCGAGCACGGGCAATCGTCTGTTCGCCAGTCATCGTCAACTCTGTAGGAGCAAAGAGGCTGTTGCTGATGTTTGTCTTAGCGCTATTTCTCGTTTCCGTCCATCCAACGAGGCCTCCGTTTTTGATGGGGGTATTGGTATTGTTTTTTTTAAGCAACTTACCGGTAAAGGCGCAGTTGTTGATCGTGGCTGTTCCTCCATCAACATGAACGAGCAAACCGGCATTGCTGGCATCGCCGTCAAAGTTGCTAGTGATGCTGACATCTGAAAGGCAGCCTATAAGCTTGCTGTTGCCATAAGAATATCCTGCTATGCCAGCATTCTGCTTGCCGTTATTGTCGATAGTGCCGTTGACTTTCAGGTATTGTATTGTAGCGCCGTCAATGTAGCGGAAGGGAGCGCAGACATTCTCTGTCACGCTATAGTTGAGGGTCAGCGTATGCCCTGCTCCGTCGAATGTGCCCTTGAACATATTGCTGCTTGTCCCGACCATCGTTGATACACTAATGTCTTTGGTCAGTCTCACTAACTTGCCTTCGTAGGAATCTGAGCCATTGTTTACAGTGGTGGCGAAGGCGTTCCAGTCAGCTTGCGAACTGATGACGAGGTCGGGAGTTTGGGCATTGGCAGACTTTACAATATACGGCGTTCCAGCCTCAATTTCTGTAACATCCGTGAAGTTGAGCGTCAGCTTCTCTCCGTCAAGGCCCGATGTCGCGACGTTCAGTTTTTTGATGGTGAAACCATTCAGCGGAGATTTAGCAATCTCCCCCGACGTCATCCCGAACGGAAGAGTCAGTGTGTTCCAGCTGCCATCGGCATAAATGGTGCGATCCGAAAGTGTCACGTCATACGGTCCACCCATTGTAGCCGCCGCGAGGGCTTCTGTGTTGTCGGTGTTATAGCCGAGATTCAGAGGATAGGTTTTAAGCCTCGCATACGCCGTTGTAAGCGAGAACAGGAAGAAAAGGAATATGAATAATAGTGTTTTGTTTTTCATATGTTTTTTAAAGGTTATTTTTCGCAAAAATTACCGCAAAGTTAGAAAATTCTTACAAAATCGGCAATAATGTTAAATTCTTTGGCGATGTCGCGGATGACTGATTCAGGCGTTTCAATTTCTTTCTTTTCGTTTTCACACATAGATTATTCTTTTTTTTGAGGGGGCCCTATATCCTTAACACGCTTTTGACGCCTACGGCGTCCGCGGCTGCATTCGGTCATAGAAAAATGCAAGCATTTTTCTGCGACGCTCATTTTGCACGCTTTTTTGCGCTGTTTTTCCGGACTTTTTGCGTAAAATATTTTTAGCGAGAAAACAAAAAAGGAGATGCCTACAGGCATCTCCTTTTCACGAACGTATAAACAGCACTGGATCCTTCGCTATCGCTCAGGATGACGGACTGTCGCTTTCTTTCCGTAGTAGGCGCCGCGGGCGTTGTTCGTGCCGTTCACGCGGCGACCCTTGAGGTCAAACTTGCCGCGGTCATAGTTCATCTTGAACTCACCCGTGCGGGTGTTGAACTGGCCGATGACGGTCGTGTGTTCCGCATTCTCATCGTCGCCATCGCCATTATCGATAACGATGCTCATGAATTCCGGCAGTTCTTCTTGCATAACGGAAGGACGCTTCACGTAAGCGCCATTCGCGCGCACAGCCTGCATTTTATCTTTCTTGACAAGGTAGGCACGCATCGGACGAATCCACGCTCCCTCTCCGACCTTCACAAAATCGCCAACACTGATGTTATTGTCATCAGACGAACTCGCCGCAAAGCCGTAGGCAAAACCGGTTTCCGGATCACAATTTTGTTCTTTAGTTGAACAGGAGGGACCCCACTTCTTGTACTTCCAAGTGCCACGGAAAGTCCAACCGTCAATAGAGACTTCGGCAGGAACGGTCTTCTCAAGCATCAGAGGGAAGGCTTCACTCTTGAGTTTGAGCGTAGCATCGTTCATCAGCACCAGGTACGGAGTGTTAGCAGTCAAGTCCGCATGGTTGTAATGCACTAGATTATTCTTTTCATCCCTGATGTCATTCGTCTCAACCCATTTATCTGTAGCCCACACGACTTTCATGCGGATAGACGACACACCATTAACTGTCTTAATACCGTTATAGCGGAGCACTGCATCGAGACCCTCAACATTTTCCGTATTCACATCAAACGGCAACACTGTTGTCGAGTATTTCCCTTTCGGGAACTTGCGGTTGAACACGACGCTTTCCACCGTGATATCCTCGTCGATTGCGACCGCATCCGTACCGTCGTAGGCCCCGTCGATTTCGGCGTGAGTTTTTCCATCAGCATCTTCGAACACTTGCACGGCGGCGTAGTTGCCGACGTTTTTCCAGATGAAGAAGCGTTTCTGGATTGCGCCTGCGTAGTTGCCCTTGCCGGTGATTTGCACGACGGCGGCTTCGTCAAGCGTGGCGGTGGTGACGGCGGTGTTGTTCACGCATGTGACCGTGTAATCCGTGCCGGCCTTGAGCGTGTCCTTGCCGTCGGTGACGAGCACAGAGGGGCAGACGGGCTTGCCGTCAGCATACTTCTGCACGGGGATGTCGGCGACGGCGATGTTCACGTCGGAGAGGTATGTTCCGTTAAACGACGGCACAAGCGTCTTGTTTTTGATAGATTCGAGATCATCATCGGAAAGCGGGCCGCTATACACGTTGCCTTTCTCGTCCTTGAAGTATTTGCCCTCGGCAATTTGGACGGAGCCATATTTGCTGTAGTAGCTGTTTGCCTTGATGAAGTCGGTGCTGTTCGTCCAGCCAAGGGTGATACCGTTATAACTGTAGATGCCGTAGTCGTTGCCATAGGCCGTGACCGTGCCGCCGCTTATCGTGATACCGTTATAACTGTAGATGCCGTAGTCGTTGCCATAGGCCGAGACCTTGCCGCCGCTTATCTTGATATCGCCTTTACTGCAGATGGGAGCGTCTATAGAAGATGTATTAGAGGCCGTGACCGTGCCGCCGCTTATCGTGATATCGCCGTTACTGTAGATGCCGCAACCGTAGTCGCCAATGGCTGTGACTATCAAAAATCCGCTTTGCCCGCTCTGCCCGTAAATGGTCAGGTTATTCGATGCGTAGATTCCTTCTCTGCCTTCAGTTTCAATCGCCATCTTCGCTTCGTCCGCAAGGATGAGATGAGCGTCACCGCTAAACTTGACTTGGCTTGTGTATTTCACCTCGCCCTGCACCACGTACCAGCCACCGGGGAGGTTATCTACGGAGATGTCGTTGGTGAGCACGGTGTATTCGCCAGGTTTGAGGATTTGCGTCTTGCCCTTCTCGTCGATGTAGAGGACGCTCCACTTGGCGTAGGCGGTAGTGTTCTCCTTGACTGCTTTGGTAAAGTCGAATTCAGAGCCGCCTTTGTCGAACCATCCCTCAAACGAGAAACCGCTGCGAATCGGGTCGTTGGGCTTTGCAGCGTGAGCAACGCCGTTTTCGTCGAAAGTAGTCAAAAGCATTATGGGGTCGTCGCCGTTCTGAGCATCGAACGTCACTGCGTAGCAAGGCACAAGTTTATTGTCTTTAATAGCGGAAAGTTGCTCTTCAGTGAGCGTGCCGCTATACACGTTGCCTTTCTCGTCCTTGAGTGACTTGCCCTCGGTGATGGAGACGCCATTTTTGCTGTAGTAACCGTTTGCCTTGATGAAGTCGGTGCTGTTCGTCCAGCCAAGGGTGATATTTCCATTATAGCTGTAGATGCCGTATTCGCCTGTGGCCGTGACCGTGCCGCCGCTTATCGTGACTCCTCTAGAACAGGAGATGCCGTATTTGCTGCCAATGGCCTTGACCGTGCCGCCGCTTATCGTGACTCCTTCAACACTCTGGATGCCGTACTCATTGCCAGAGGCCGTGACCGTGCCGCCGCTTATCGTGACATCACCCCAGCCGTAGATGACTGTGTATGAGCCATAGGCCGTGACCGTGCCGCCGCTTATCGTGATATCGCCTTTATTACTGTAGATGCCGCAGTCGTTGCCAATGGCCGTGACCGTGCCGCCGCTTATCGTGACTCCGTTATAACCGTAGATGCCGTTCTCGTTACCAGTGGCCGTGACCGTGCCGCCGCTTATCGTGATATCGCCGTTACTGTAGATGCCGCAACCGTTGTCGCCAGTGGCCGTGGCTATCAAAAATCCGCTTTGCCCGCTCTGCCCGTAAATTGTCAGGTTATTCGATGCGTAGATTCCTTCTCTGCCTTCAGTTTCAATCGCCATCTTCGCTTCGTCCGCAAGGATGAGATGAGCGTCACCGCTAAACTTGACTTGGCTTGTGTATTTCACCTCGCCCTGCACCACGTACCAGCCACCGGGGAGGTTATCCACATTTATGTCATTAGTGAGCAAGACGTAATCTGTAACGCTATTAGCCTTGCCGTTTTCGTCGATGTATTCGACAGGTGTGTTCTCCTTCCACTTGGCATAGACGGTCGTGTTGCCGGTGATTGGAGCGGAGAAATCGAATTCTGTGTTGCCGTCTTTGGCGGTAAACCAGCCGACGAATGTGTTGCCACTATGGAACGGGAGCTTTGACGGGGCTGAGACATGGCCTTCTCCGTCAACGGCGATTTCAGCAAAGACATCCGAAGCTCCGCTGAAGTTATCGACAAAAGATACGCTTACACCTTCAAAAGGTTCGAGTTTTTGGCCCTTGAGGGAGGATAACTGTCCAGCGTTGAACGTGCCGCTATACACGTAGCCATTCTCGTCCTTGAACGACTTGCCCTCGGCGATGGAGACATGTTTTTCGTTGCCACCAAGAGAGTAGCTGCTTGCCTTGATGAAGTCGGTGCTACTTGTCCAGTCAAGGGTGATGTTTCCTTTATAGCTGTAAATGCCGTATCTGCTGCCAGTGGCAGTGACTGTGCCGCCGCTTATCGTGATATCGCCTCTGCCGTAGATGCCGTCACCGTTTTCGCCAGTGCCCGTGGCCGTGACGCTGCCGCCGCTTATCGTGATATTTCCTTTACTGTTGATGCCGTAGTAATAGCCAGTGGCCGTGACCGTGCCGCCACTTATCGTGATATTTCCTTCTTCGCCGCTGATGCCGTAACCGTAGCGGTCGCCAGCGGCCGTGACCTTGCCGCCGCTTATCGTGATATCGCCGTTACTGTAGATGCCGTATGAGCCAGTGACCTCGACCGTGCCGCCACTTATCGTGATATTTCCTTGTTCGCTGCCGATGCCGTATTTGCGGCCAGAGGCCGTGACGCTGCCGCCGTTTATCGTGATATTTACACTACTGTAGATGCCATAGTTGCCTTTAGACGAGACTTTCAAAGTTCCGCTTTGCTTGCTCTGACCGTAAATGATCAGATTTGCATTGGTTAAGATTCCTTTTTCGCCCTCTGTTTCATCAATCTCCAACTTCGCCCCGTCCGCAAGGATGAGATTTACGTCACCGTTGAACTTGACCATGCGCACGTATTTCACATTGCCTTCAACTACGTACCAGCCGCCGGAGAGTTCATCTACGGAGATGTCGTTGGTGAGCACGGTGTATTTCGTAACAGTCTGCTCATCGCCTTTCTCGTCAATGTAGGCGATAGGCTTAACAATCTTGAATTCCTTTTCGATACCGCTTTCTGGCAGTTTGTAATTGGTGTTGCTCAAGCCTGTTACCGTGGCGGTATAATTGCCTGGATTTACCGCTGCACCTGTTACAGCAAGTTCGCACTCGTCATTGTTCAAGAGACCATCTGCGGTCGCCGTCGGAGCATGTTCCTCGCCATCGTAAGTAAACACGGTCTGTTCACCCCAGGCTATCGAAATAATCTTCGGCTCAACCTTCAACTTGCCTGCGACATATTTAATTTCGTAGTTGCCGGCGGTCAGGCCGCTCGGTGTAATGGCGTATTCGCCGACATTGCCAAATTTTGCGTAGTCGTAACTATACGAAAGTTCTCCGTTCAAGACATTTTCGGTTTCGCCATTGACAAAGCCTTCATATTCAACGCCTGCATTTGACGGTTCATCGCCATAGGTAATTGTATTGTTTTTGGCCGTAACCGTGAGCGGAGCTTTCAAAATTTCAAAAGTCTTCGAAATGGAACCTGCATAGTTGCCTTTGCCGGTGATGGTGATGGATCCCGTGCCAGGGTTCACGTTGTAGGGGCAAGTGACCGTGTAATCAGTCCCTGCTTTAAGTTCCGAGCCTTTATAATTGACGCTTACCACAGGGCAAATAGCAGAACCCGTGTAAGTCTGAGCGGGAATATCGGCAACAGTAATGTTTTCACTATTGAGATTACGTATAACAGTAGCAGTCAAGGCTAAACCTGATTTAAAAATGCCTCCATCAGAAGAAAATTTGAGCATCATCTTATTGTGCGAAGATGTCACAGCATTAATCGGATTATTTGTTCCATCCATTTTTTCAATAAGCATTTTATCATCTGTACTCAAGCCATCATAGACGTAAAAATAATCATACCCTTTTTCCGTATAAACGCTACCATTCAACGAGAATTTATCACTATCCGTATTCGTATTCAATTTAAGATAACCTGCGCAATAACTGCTATAGCCACCATTCACACCGCCATCATCATATACATTGAACGAAGATACATCATCGGGGACATCAACCGTCAAAGTACCTGATTTTGGCATATTGATGAAAAGCCCTCCATCCGCGTTTAATTTAGATGTAAATTTCGGAGTAATTGTAACTTTGGATGAAGGCATCTCAAACGTACAGGTATTCCCTGAATAATACCAAAGACAACCATTTGGATTAATTTCATGGTCACTTTCATCTTTAATAGTCAAATCATAGAGCAAATATCCCTTTTCATGAGAAACTGTCAAGGTAACGACATCACCCGTTTTTGCCGATGACTTATTGCTGGTAACTTTATTGTTATCACTACCATTCTTAACAATTATGTCACTAATTTTCGTGCTACTGCTCGACCTCGCACTGCTGCTAGATCTTACACTGCTACTGGATCTTGCTTGGCTACTGGAGCTATAGTAGACATGACCACCACCGCCAGATATAGAGACGGATTGTCCACCTGCACATGGAACTTGGACGCAAACACAACCATTACTATAAGTTTGAGTATAAGCAGCATAAGAAGCACTAATATTTCCCGTACTGCAGAACACCCTTCCTTTCGTAGCGTCACCAGTACGAGTTCCTGAAGAAGCCGGAGACCCGCTTGGGCAACCAGGCGGGAACGAATGCCAATCATAAAAACCAGCATCATATACTGTAGAGCTTGTTGAAATAGACACATAGCAAGAGCCATAGTCTTGAGCATGCACTGTAAACGGGGACATCGCCAAAACACCAAATACAAACATTAGAGTTTGCATCAACGAATGTTTTTTTGACATGGATTCTTTTATCATTTTTTCTCCTTGAAATCAACTATGATTCGAAATAAGATAAAATCACGAGCCAATTATACAAATTTATTGCAAACTTGTAAATTAATCATTATTTTATTATGTAATAATAAATTCAAACTAGGAGCAGTTGTTCGAGAAAATTTATCCTATTTTTTCAAAATAAAACTTTTTTTCACATTTTCTCGCTTTATACAAAGCAATTTCAGTTGTCAGAAAGACAAAAAAAAGAAGTGCACATTTCTGTAGCACTTCGTTTTCACTTATTTGTTTTTTCACTTCGTAAACTTAAGCAAGCACTCCGATTTCCTTGAGGTAACGGCCAAGAGCGTCTTGCCATGTCGGGAGCGGTTTGAAACCGGCTTCCACGAGTTTGCTCTTGTCGAGGCGGCTATTGAACGGGCGTGCGGCCTTGGAAAGTCCATATTCCGCAGTGGTCACCGGCAGAACCTTTGTCGGGAGCCCGGCCTGGCGGTAGATTTCCTTCGTAAAATCGTACCAGCTGATGAATCCGCCTTCGTTCGTGGCGTGATAGTAGCCGTACTTGTCCGTCTCAATCATATCGACGAGGAGACGGCTCAAGTCGAGCGTGTAAGTCGGCGTACCAATCTGGTCATAGACAACGCGGACGGTATCGTGAGACTGCCCTACGTTCAGCATCGTCTTGATGAAGTTCTTGCCGTTGAGGCCGAACACCCAGGCGATACGGACAATGAAATATTTTTCGAGGGTTCCACTCACGGCGAGTTCGCCCTTGAGCTTGGATTCGCCATAGACGTTGAGCGGTTTGTAATCCTTGCAGTCCGGCTTCCACGGAGAGGTCCCCTGGCCATCAAAGACGTAGTCCGTACTGATATAGACCATTTTCGCATCGATTTCTTTAGCAACGCGGGCGATGTTTTCCGTGCCTTCGGCGTTAATCGCAAAGACTTTCGCCTTCTTGTCTTCGTCTTCGGCGAGGTCAACAGCAGTCCAGGCGGCGCAGTGCACAATCACGTCCGGCTTCACGCTCTTGATGGTTTCGGCCACCGCGGCAGCGTTCGTAATGTCCATCGGCACGTACGGCATCGTGGTCACAGCGCTTCCATCGGCAACGCCCGAATAAGCCGGAGCGATATCGCTACCGACGCCCTCGTAGCCGCGCTTTGCAAGTTCATTCATCACATCGTGACCGAGCTGGCCACCGACTCCCGTTACTAAAACTTTCATAATATAACCTCTAACGGGAAAGATAGTAAATTAAAACATTTATTAGTAGATTACCCTTTGTTGCGGTATTCCTTAGGCGAACTCCCCGTATATTCCTTAAACGCCTGCGCAAACTTGCTGGAGTTTGTATAACCTACACGGCTTGCGACTTCGGCGACATTGAATTTGCCCTCCATCAAAAGCTGAGTGGCCTTTTTCATGCGGTACGTCTTGAGGTACGAATAAATGGAATCGCCGTACGCGAGCTTGAAATACTTTTTCATCTGCGTCGGGCTCATTTCGATTTGCTTGGAGAGTTCTTCAAGCGTCAAATGTTCCTCGATATTTTCGCGGAGGATTTCGCGAAGCAGTTCCATTTTCGATTTATAGGCACTCGGGATTTTCGCCGCCGTTTCATATTTGGCTTCGGAATCGAGGCGGCTCAAAAAGAGTATCAGCTCCAGGACCTTAATCTTGAAATACGGCAAGCGGATGTTTTTCGGCAACCTGTAAAGTTCCGTGAAAATATGGCTGACGTGCTCGCTTGACGGGAGTTTCAACGGGAGCGTGAGCGGCTGGATTTTCTGTATGAGGGCAGCAAAATCCACACCGACCGCCTTGAACATATCCATGAGTTCCGACAAGCAATGTTCCATCGAGAACACGACCGCAATTCCGTGATAACAATGCACTGGGAATTGGAACGTCTTGCTTGCGGGCATAGAGTCCAGCAAAAGCAGACCATTTTCTTCCATGGACTTCGGCAAGGACTCCGAATTCAGCCATTCCGAACTGCCGTTATGGCAATGCAGGACAATTAAACTTTTCCCTTGATTTTCAAAGTTGAAGGTAAATTCCTTGAGGTGAAAATTGCTGTAAAAAACTTGAAGTCCCGGCAGGACATTATACATCAAGAGGTGCCCAGTCCCAGTCTTGTTTTGCAACATGTAATGGGAAAAGAAGTCTGTCATCTGAATCTGAATCAGATTTTTATCTGTAATGGGCTTTATCATAATACAATACCAATTCGTAATTTTAGACTCGACTAAGCATGTTAGTCAAGCCTAAAAATATTAGACAAAGCTAAATATAAGCAATTTCAAAAATTTCGGCAAGTGTAGGAATCAGAAGAAAAACTTACCTTTTACCCATATTTGCTTATTTTTATTGTAAGTTTTGAAGATTCCGCGGCGTCCGCCAAGCAAGTCAGAGCCTAAAGAAAGCGTAATCTGGTCATTCAGCAAGTAATCCCCCGCCGCACGGACATAATAGCCGACATTATCGGCATCGAACATTCCATAGACAGAAAGTTTTAACGTATTATTCAAAACTTCCTTGGAAATGCGGGCCGTAATCATAGACGAATTCTGTTCCGTTCCCAATTCATCGCGGTAATCCATAATAATTTTGTGCATGTACTGGAACATGAATGTCCAATTATCACCCGCGTACCAGTCAATTCCCAGCAAGCCATTGAATGTTTTTCTAAGCCTATAGTCGCTAGAATTTTTCAAAGCAATGGGTTCGCCAAAATACGCCGCGATTTCACCGCGGATCACAAGTTCACCCGCCGGAATCGAGACATCGCCGCCGACAACGTTCATCGGCTCGTATATGCCATTAATCACGGCAGATTTTGTTTCAGGATTGTAACTTGCAATCGTCACGGGCGACTTGTTGAAAGTACGCAGCGCCGTAAGCGAGAAATCGAGATTTTCGAGGAAGAAACGCAGGCGGCCACCGACTTCGCTGTTTTTAATATGCTTTTCGGGGGTTCCGCTCAAGTCCATGCTAGCTCCCGCAGGCACAGGCATCGTCCACGGGTTATCCTCCCCCGAGGGCATCACGAAATACTCCGGAACCGGCACAAAGACTAGTTCGGCGGAGAAACTTTCGCCAGGATACTTGAGGTTTATCGCATTCACGGGCACGCGAATATCGTCGTAATCGTTCGCCATGAACTCCGTGTAGTCCATAGGAGAAATCAAGTCCGTAATGCGCAAGCCATCGGCAACGCCCCACGTGACAATTTGACGGCCCGCCTTGACTTCAAGGTATTTGCCGGCGTAGTCGAAATACGCTTCGCGAAGGAACGCTCCCGATTGCTCCTTGATGAGGCTGTTGTACGCGAGATTGACGCTAGAAAAGAGCGAAGCCTCGCCGTAATTCGCACGCATTTCAAGGCGCAGGCGCGTCCGCGAAGACATGATTTTATGCGGGCTGCTGAGCTGCAACGCGTGATACGTATCCACAAAGCCGTTCAGCTGCAGCGAAAGCTCGTCTTCCTGAGCGTGGGCGGATAAGACGAACGCCACGGACAATAAGGCAGGCAATATTCTCATAGATTGCTTCGTCATTTCATTCCTCGCAATGACAATTTCTTTTTTCTCATTCATTCTTAAGTTGTCATTCCCGCCCCGGAACGGAGTCCGGGATAAACTCCAGCGGGAATCTCCATTCCACTAAAAAAAAACGTCATAATCAAGGAGATGCCCTCCCAGAACGGAGTCCGGGATGACAAAGAGGCGGGCATGACAAAAAAGAACTCCGAATTATTACAGTCCGCGTTCGAGCTTGTTCACAGAGAAGATCTTGGAATCGAGTTGGATGTTATATTTCGGATCGAGGAAGATGAGTTCCGTAGAGTGGCCCGTTTGCACATTCTGCATGAGCATCTTGCCAACAGTCCAGAAACCATCGACCTTTTTGATGTCCGAAGAAACCATCTGGCGATGGAGCTTGCCAAGCTTGTCGTAGAATTCGACCTTTTCTACGACATCGCAATCCTTGCGGATCCAGATAATCTTCTTGGAGAAGATTTCGCCAGATTTTTTCGGAGTCGATTCGACAACGTAGTAATCAAAACCATTGGCAGATTCTTCGCGCAAAAGCTTGTGCGTATCTTCATCAACATTGCGCTTGCCGATATCATCGTACGTGAAGTCGGAACCCATGAAGTAATCAGTCTTGGAGCTCTTTCCGCTGATGCGGCGAGTCTTCTTCAGAGCAGGCAAGTAAAGCCACTTGTCATCTTCCTTTTCGACGTCATCATAGTTCACGGTCAAGAATCCCGTACCCTTCACATCGTTCGGGTAAAGGAAGAACATGATAGTTTTCGTGTCCTCGCCCACGTCCATTGCATACGAAGTAATCTTACGGACGCGGGTGTTACCGCTCTTGTTCACGAGCTTCATTTCCATCGAAGAAGAGCGAGTGTCGCCATCCGGGCGGTTCTTGACTTTAACCATGATGTCACGGGCGTTCGTTTGAGCCATCGACATCGTGCAGAAAGCGACAACGAGCGTCGCAGCGATTTTTGAGATTTTCATAAAATCCTCCTATTTACCGAAAATTTTAAACTTCTTGATTAAAAGCGGTGTCACGAACAGGTCGGCAAGCAAAGCCGAGACAAGGCCCACGAACACCACAAAGCCAAAGTTGAACATCTGCGTGGCAGCTGAAGTCGTAAAGCCGGCAAATGTCGCCACCATGATAATCGTCGTCATCACAAGTGCCGGGCCCGCAGTGCGGAACACCTTGAGAATGGAATCGGTATAGTCCTTGCTACGGTCAAATTCCACATGGCCGTGGTTGATAAAGTGAATCGTATCATCAACAGAGAGGCCAATAATCATCGGGATAAGCGTTGCCGTCATCATGTCGAGCGGGATGTTGCTAAAGCCGAGATAGCCGCCCACGAAAATACCCGGAGCAATGTTCGGAATCATGCCGATAAGGCCCGTGCGAACGCTGCCGAAGACAATCATCAAGAGCACCGCCACAATCACGACCGAGATGAGGAAAGACGTCATCTGACCCACTTCCAAGTACTGCTGCATGGCGGTAAACTGCGGCAAGTTACCCACAGCCGTCACCTTCGCATTCGGGTAAAGTTCGCGTGCGAAATTCTGCAAATCTTCGATTTCCTTCTGGAGTTCGTTGGAGTTGTAGCTAGAGATTTCAACCATCAAGCGGAGCTTCTTGTAATCGTAATCCATCCAGTAGCTCGCTTCGGAACCACCGGCATTCTCGTACAAGAGCAAGAGCTGCGCCACCTGTTCTTCCGTTTCAGGGATAGCGTACATTTCTTGGCGGTTTTCATTCAATGTGCGGTCCAAGTCCTTCAAAATATCGAGAATGGAAGTGGAGCGCTTTGTCAGCGGGTACTTTTGCGCGTGATCCTGCAGCTGATCCAACTTCTTGAGATTATCGACTTCCTTAGCCTTATCGTTTTCGCCAAAATCAATCACCAAGTCGTAAGAGTAGAAACTACCGATTTCAGATTCGGCCACATAGAGCATCTTGTTCACGTATTCCACCTTGCGGCCCATCGTGCGTTCCACGTCAAAAGCGGGTTCCATCTTGGTGACGCCATAAAGCGAAACCGCAGTCACCACAGCAAATACAACGGCAATCGGTTTTGCGTGATTAAGAACAAACTGACCGAGAGAATTGAGAATGAGACCCATGCGAGTATCGCCCTTTTCGAGCACCTTGGCGTTTGGCTTTTTGTCCTTGCCAAAGCTCAAGAGAATTGGCGAAACCGTAAGAGCCACAAGGAGAATGAATCCGACAGCGATAGAAGAGAGAATGCCCACAGAGCGAATCGGCTTAAGCATCACCGACAGGAACGACAGAAGTGCCACAATCGTCGTGAGGCCCGAGAACAGCACTGACCAGCCGGTTTCTTTCATGGCATAAAGCACAGATTCCTTGCGCTTGCCCGTGAGCATCATATTCTTGCGGAAGAAAGAATGGATATGAATGTTATACGCAATGGAGACCGCAAATGCCAAGATGACAGGCACCATGATGTTGGTCGCATCCATGTAAAGACCGAGATAACCCGCCAAGCCAAATGTCATGATGACGCCGCCAAATGTGGTAATCAACGGAGAAACGATTCCGCGGAGCGAACGCGTCACAAGGAACATCACGATGATGGAGCAGAGAATCGTAATGAGGAAAATACGCTTCATCTCCACGCCAATGTAAGTCAACTTCTGATGGCTCAAGTAAGGCATACCCGTTGCAAGCGGATGCAGCGGAGCATACTTTTCCTTGGCAATAATTTCAGAAGTTTCGCGGCCCGTCTTCATGTCAGGAGCTTCGGCTTTAACGCCCTTCGCCTCGCCTTCGGCTTTCCACACGGAATCTTCCGGGAACGGACGGAGTTTCACGTTAATGAAGGCCTGCTTGCGATCCTTAGAGACGAGCTTTTTCGCGAGTTCCGGCTTTGCGGCGAGGCGCTTTTCGATTTCAGCAAGGCCAGCTGCATCTGTCGGGATTTCTTCCGGCACAATCTGCACGATTTCCATGCCTTCGTCCGTGCCAAGCATGTATTCCAAATCGACAATGGATGTCGCCTTACCGTCAGAATACGAGAGACTATCGCGCAACTCGTTGGAAAGTTCGCGCAAAAGCTTCAAATTGTCAGGGCTAATGATGGAATGGTCGCTTTCCACCATCACACCCACGAAATAGTCGTTGCCGAACGTTTCCTTGAACTTGTCCGTTTCGACAAGCATCGGGTCGCCTTCGATAAAGTAACTGTCCCAAGAGGCTTCGACATAAATCTTTTTCATGCCCACGATAGAAATCGCAAGCAAGGCGATAAACGAAACAAGAAGCAAGGCCCTGTGGGAAATCAGGAACCTTGCGAAGTTTTCAAATTTTTCATTCACCTTTTCGATATTTATTCGAATCCGTGACATACTCACTCCTTTTTTAATTCATTGACGAATTGTATATTGTAAATCTTTTCCATCTGGAGAACATCCAAGACTTCTGCGACTTTTTCGTAAGGAGTCTTCTTGTCGATTTTCAAGGCAACAGGCGCTTTTTTATTTTGCACCGAGGCACTCTTGTTCTTCAAGATTTCTATAGTAACGATTTCACCGTTGACAGCCATTTCCGTTTCAGTGAGTTCAATAAAGAACCCTTCGGAAACCTCTTGCTTGACTTCACTTGACGTTTCGGGCAAAAGCAACTTAAGGACAGATTCGTCCTGCTTAAAGACAGACGTCACCAAGAAAAAGACGAGCAGCAAAAACACGCAGTCAATTAACGGCGTCATGTCAAGCGATATGCGACGACGTCTTTTAGCCATTGCGGGACTCCGTTCTTCTGGCATCGCGTTCTTGCAAAGTCTTGCCCAAGTGCAAAAGCACCTGGTTTTCGACTTCGTCCTGTTCCTGCTCCATTCGGGCGTTCAGGTAGTTGAAAGCAAGCACGTGCGGGATAGCGACCACAAGCCCAAGGACCGTTGTCACGAGAGCAAACTTAATGCCCGTCGCAAAAGCGGATGGATCATCAAGGCCCGAGGCCGCTATCACCGTGAAAGCGTTGAAAATGCCCACCACCGTACCGAGGAGGCCAAGCATCGGAGAAATGGATGCAATATTCTCGACCGTCGTAAGGCCCTTCGTAAGCGGCGAGAACGCAAGGCCGATTTCGGTGCGGATACTTTCTGTAATGATGTGATGGTCAGTATTGCAAGTCACCACACGATGGATAACTTTATCTGTCAAACGCGGCTGTACCGTTTTATTAAAGACAATTAGCGAAATCACCTTCCAGATAATGATGGCATAACCGATAAAGTTCAGCGCAACCAGGATGTAGCCGATGTAACCGCCCTGTTTGACAAAGTCGAGAATGAAATTCATTACGATCTCCCTGCATTAAGTTTGTACTGGATCGGGATTTCTATCCGCCAGCGTTCTTTTTCTAAAAGTTTTGGAATAGGTTGAAATTTTTCCATTTTCGCCACGGCTTCCAAGGCGCTATTGTCCAAAGAGGAATAGCGGCTCGATTCCGAGACTTCAATCTGTTCAATCTTGCCATCGGCGAGGATGGTAAAACGCACACGAACCGTACCTTCTTGCTTCAGGCGTTTGGCCGTCGCGGGATAATCCTTGATCTGTTCCAGTTGCTTTTTAAGCGAGCGCAAATAGGTGCGGGTCACCATTTTCACGGAATCTGCCGACGGTTTGGGCGGTTCCTTGACCACAGGCGGCGCAGGCGGGGCTGGAGGAGCTTCGACGGGGGCCGCGACAGCTACGGGAGCGGTTTCTACAGGCGTTTCCTGTATCGGTTCCGGTTCAGGAGGCTGCTCTTCAACCGGTTTTTCGACCACTTTCGGGATAATTTTGGCGCGAACGACCTTTTTTTCGACCTGCGGAGGCGCTTCTGGAGGCGGAGGGGGCGCAATGTAGACCTTTTCCGCATGCATCACGGGGGTATCAGGGCGCTGCGTCGAAATTTCTTCTTTCTTGAAATACGGGTTTAAAAGTGTGGCGATATGGATAAGGATTGCAACCGCAAGCCCCACATAAAAGGCCTTATTGAAGGATAAAGCTGAATAGATTCGTTTCTGAGTCATCTTAACCACACTGATGGACGTGCAAAAATAACTCCAAACGGGCCTCATTTTCTACTCTAAAAAGGTTCAAAACAATCCAATTAGACTAGGGTAACTTTTTTAGTTTGTCATCCTGAACGCGTAGCGTGATATAGAATTGTTGGCAATTTATTGCCTTACAATTCTTAGGTTCGAAGGAGCAGGATCCAGTGCAAAACATGACTGGTTTGGGCTAAAGGCACAACTTTCGCCTGCTGAGTCGTCTTCGCTTTGCTCAGAATGACGATATGCAAAAAACAAGTATGGCGCACCGTTCGGCACGCCATACCCTCTTCTATTGTAGTCTGGGTTATAGAAGAATAGGAGTCTAAATCATTAATTAATCGACAATCGGAACAATGTAATAGGCTGTTCCCGTCTTAACATCCATTTCCTTCTTGACCTTGCCAGAAGCGATGTCGTAACGGTAGATGGCACCGCCCTTGCTATCGGCATGACCCATGAGAACGCTCTTGCCATCGGCATCGAGGTGGATACTCGGTGCAAACCAAGGAATCGTCGGAGAAAGATCAATCTTCTTGATGGTCTTCTTATAAACGTCAGCAACGACAAAGCTCCATTCGTAAGCGTTGTAGTTGTTCGGGTCAGCAAAACTGCCAAAGAAGCCGAAGAACTGGCCGTTGCCAATATAAGTACCACCCACCATCAAGCTGTTGGTATTGGATTTTTTGCCATCGTAAGCGGCATCGTGCATGCGGAACACCCAACTTGTATCAAACTCGGTTTCACCCTTCTTGATACGCACCCAACCTTCTTGATAGCCTTCAACAAAGCTATAAGAAGCGTTTGCATAGAAATAAATATCGCCCTTTTCATCAACAAACGATGCGGTTTGGTTCATGTCATCCATGCCGCCAAGAGCAGCAACCTTATCGGTATAGATAACCTTATCTACCTTGTCCGTACTGATATCAATAATCGCAACACAGCCACGCGGGCCAGCAATGGCATACTGGTAATCAACAAACTGGTTCAACGAAACATAGAATTTGCCATCGCGAATCACAGCAGAGCCCGGAACAGTGCCCAAAGCACCATTTTCTACATCAATATATTTAGAGAGATCGATTGTAGCAGTCGTCTTGAGCGTTTTGGGGTCAAGAGCCGTAATGGCATCGCCCAAAGCCTGATTGACATACATTTTATTTTCGTTGACAAACTTCATCACAATGGCCTGCGTTCCCGTAAACTTTGCGGTAGCAGAGGCTTTACTTGCAACCTTGCCATCTTTGAATTCAAAACGGGACAAGGTGCTGTTCATGGCATCATCGGCAGTGAGCGTATAGACAGACTTGTTAAAGTAACTGACAGAACCCGAAATCGGAGCTTCAGCAAAACTCTTGACAGCCTTCGTCTGGTCTTCAGAAAGCAATGTAACACCATAGAACTGAGATGTTTCCGTCAAGAAAGAAAGAAGATACTTCTGTTCTTCAACCTTGGCAGAAGAACTTGTCGCCTTCACAGAAGAGCTGCTAACCTTTGCCGAAGAAGAACTCTTTGCCTTGACAGAAGAGGAACTCTTAGCTTTTGCCGAAGAAGAGCTTTTCGCCTTTGCTGACGAGGAACTTTTCGCCTTAGATGAAGAACTCTTGGCTTTTATTACAGAAGAGCTCGGCGGTTCATCTGGCGAGGCATTAGAACCAGAATCATCACCGCAAGCGGCAAACATCAAGCTGACCGCAGCAGTAAAGAGAAGGGATTTATAGGATTTCATGATTTATTCCTTTTTGTTATTGTTAAATTTTTCGTCTTGTCATGCCCGCGAAAGCGGGCATCTCCTTTAAAGAGAAAACTTTATCTTAGTCGCAAAAGCCCGACCAGGCTTTGATTCTCCATACTTGTCATAGACAAGTTCATCCGTCAAATTCTTGATTTCAAAACTCCACGAGAGCATGTTGGCCATAATGGAATATTCAACGCCCAAATCCTGCGTGAACGAGCTAGGAATGATTCGATCCTGCTTATCAGAAACTTTCCAACCGTAATAGTAATCATCGGTGTAATTGGCAAACCAATAAAGCTTAAAGAAATCATCCTTGAAAAGCAAATCACCCGCATGGATTTCCACGCCAAAATTCATATAAAATGTCGGGATGTTCGGAACCGTAAGCCCATTTGCGATACCATAAGCCATATCGACTTCACGGCTTTCAGCATTTTGCTTTGTCACATTAAAAGAAAGTGCGATATATTCGTTCACATCAACAGCAGCATCAATTTCAAATCCACTCGTCTTTGTACCGACGCTATTGTAATAAGGACGCGGAATAGAACCATAATTTGTCCAATAAATACGGTCATCCATCAGCATATAGAACCAGTTGAATTCCAAATGCAACTTCAGCAAAAGAGGAATTTTATCAAAATCAAGTTCCGCACCGGCAGTAAAGTTATCAGATTTTTCGGGTTCCAAATCCGGAGCGCTGAGAACATAGATGCCATCACCAAAAACTTCTTCACGCGTCGGCAATCTAAGGCTGTGCTGGTATCCGCCCTTGATGATAAATTGGTCGAGAATCTTAATTCTAAGATTTTCGCTGAGCCCGAAATCGTCAAAAGTAGCTTCGTCATTCGTCAGCTTAGAAATTTTCCCTTCGACTTCGTCCGCATAAATCGAATAAAAATACCCCTTGATTCCAGCGACATTCTGGATGCGTCCGCTCCAAAAATTATTTTCTGAAGAAAGCCCTGTAATCACAGAATGGTTACGCCCCGGAAAGCCAGCATTGTTGATTCGCGAACCCTTGACAGGCCGCTTGTCCGTAGGCTCCTGAGATTCATAGCGGTACAATCCGCTCCACATCAAAACATGGTTTGCATTGAATGCATAATCGACATTCCAAGGCAAAACAAGAGTGTAATTTTTTCGTTCGATATAAGTCGTGCGGCCCAAAGAAATTTCGCCTAGCGAAGTATTCATTTGCTTGAAATTTTCTTTATCCCAGCCATAAAAATACACATGGCTCGTATCCACAACACGATCTTTGCTGTAATTAAAACCAACAGAAAGAGATGCAGACAAACCCTTCACAAGCAAGTCTCTTTTTTCAAGCCCAAGAGAAACACCCACACCAAACGCATCCGCAAAAGCTTCTTCAACACGATGTGCGGTTGACTGGATTTCCTTATCCATTCCACCAAAACTTAAGCCAAGCGAAATGCGATCAAACCAGAAATTATTCAAATTCACAAACGGAGCGATGCTATAGCTGTAGT
>JAEEGJ010004852.1_pt1 | contig 44056 bp, 35 predicted proteins | sample 8958761 | NCBI WGS metagenome assembly JAEEGJ01 (sample SAMN16246546, study PRJNA631951) | gut metagenome | biome: gut microbiome; feature: rumen; material: RS-attached | host: Bos | place: Iran: Karaj | collected 2018-10
AATAAAATTTCAAAAGCTCGGATATACGGATGAAAGAGGACGGTTTTGCCAATCCTCAATCTGAGGCATGCACTGGTTTGCTATAAAAAATGGGCCTCCTTGATATTTTAAAATTTTATCATAGAAAACCCATTAATAAATGACCTATATTAAATTTACAGAGATTTTTCAAAGGCTCGTGGATGATTTTTTAAATTTTGGCATACAACAGCCAAAAAATTTTTTCCATTTTGATATTGGTTTTTGTACTCTGTTAGAATTGCTGTTGTACGAAGATACACTATTACGTGTAAAACCATTAGATTCCAAGCGCCTTTCCTGATTAGAACGCTGAAAATTAGGACTGGGCATACTAATACTATTTATAGCATTTGTTATTTCAGAGTCAACAGTTGTAATCTTTGCAATTTTATAAGTTGTTTTATGATTTGCAATCAAAGCGGCTTTCTTCAACGATAGAGAATTGTTCTTATAATTTAGATACTCTACAAAATCCCTACATAAATCAGTTGTTAACATTTTAAATTCGGAAGGATTCTCATGAACTTTTACTAATTCTGTAAGAGCTGCTTTAAAATCATCAATTTTTATTTCTTTGGAATCAATGTACGACTCTAAATGTTTCTCTAATAGTTTCCCTAAACCTTTCAAATAATCTTTACCTAAATCATTCAAACCTTTCAAACCTTTCAATTCTTTTGTATGAGTAATGAATTGTTTTTTGTATGCGTTTATTTTTTCGCAACTCTCCTTCAATTTAGTTTCACAGTCTTTAATATCTTTATTTAACTTATCTATTATTTCTTTATCTTTTGATTTATCAAATAATGCTATCATATTTTTCGAATGAGTTATTTTCAGATTATAAGATTGTATTGAATTTACATTTTCAATAATCCATGAAAATAACACTCTTACATCTGAAAGATTATGTATTATATTCATATATTCAGAATCTTTATATTTGTTATTAATATGTGATAGTGCTATAAGGACGTTAAATAATTTATCTTTAGCTTTATTAGTAATTTCACAAGCACGATCATTAGCATTTTGTGCAATTTCCTGTTGTTCAATTATACTCTTTATAATTTTACGAGAAGCGAATACTTGATTAATTAAGTTCTTTTTTTCATTATGTCGAAGTATCTCATATTCTTCCCCATAATCATAATCGGCGCTATTTTTGACCGAGTATAAACTCTCTCTTGATTCGTCATATAATCTATTTAAGTCATCTAAGTTGAGACCATTTTTAATAATTTTAAATAATTCAAAGCATCTTGCCCTTTCAGCAGCATATTCTTGATATCTTTTTAAACCATTTTCTGGCATTTCTAGTTCTCCTTTCTCATTATAAAAATAGTTATTTCAAATGCATTTTATTTTTGTACTCGTACATATACTATTCAATAAAATAATAATTATTTTTCCAAATCATTAAATTTTTTTGCGATAAAATAAGAATTATAACAAAAGCCTTTTTGCCAATGCTTGGCTTGAGATTTACTTTTGCTATATAGAGAATTGCTTTGCAAAGTATTACTATTATCAATTTAGTATGGTCAGTAATACTTGAAGTGTGTACAAACTCCTGAAATTGGATGAATTATTAAGTGAGAAGTATTAGTCTGCCCGGATTTGAGGTTGACTAATACTTGTTTTTCACAAATAAGGTGAAATATGAACAAAAAAGTATTACTTTGCAGCAATATTCGTAAAAGTAATACTTTTTTTGCTACTAGGAAAATTTTTTCCTAAGTAAGTAGAAAAAATAGCTGCGCTCGGAGGACGTGTCGAGGCGACAGAAGAAAACTAATTGCCAGTAGAAATCTAGCTTTGCCAGACTACTTTTCTATTTCATGAAAAAGTAGCTTTATAACGCTTCTTCTTTTTATAATTCTAATTTGCTAAATAACTTCAAGTAGTTTATGGTAGAGAAAGTTAACATGAAAACAAGAGACATAAAATGGAGGATTTGAAGCGCTTATGAAATTGAAAAGTATCATTAGTAAATTATTGATTTTAACAGCAGCTTTTTCTTTAATTGCATGTGGTGCAGCAGAGAAAAAGGATGGGGATAAAGTAAATACTTCGCAAGTAGAAGACAAAGAAGTAAATTCCCAAAATGAGGATACGCAAGAAGACTCTAAAGAAGATAATAAAGAAGAATCTGAAGTGGCTAATCAAGAGGATGCTGAAGATGAGGAAACAGAACCTAGTGAGGATGATACAGATCCGAATTTGCAAATCTATCGAGACTTTATGTCTGATAAAAGCAAGCTTAGTTTGAAATATTATTGTGATAATGTCTATGACGAGGAAAGCCTTGACTCCTATGATTTCTCAGATATAAAAGGTGAAGCTTGCACGTTAAAAGAGTTAATCAAAGAAATGGAAAAGAAAGTGGATGAAAAGATTGACAAGGCTGAATACGCATATCTAGATTGTGGCGCTGATGGGAAAAAAGAGTTGGCGATTAAACTGAAAACTAGTAGTGGTAGTGCTCCATATCAAAATATACTTTTTATTATAAAGGATATAGATGGTGAACTTCGGTTGGTATATACATTTGGTGAAGACAACGGAGCAAATGGTTGGGAAGATATAAACGAGTATGGCTATATTTTTACTGGTGGTCAAGGAATATATATGACACATTATAGTGTTGAAGCTTTTCTTGATGCTGATGGAAAATATAAATATGGTTATAATGACTATGGTGAGGACCCTGGATTAGAGTTTGAACAGTTTTTTGAGATTTTTGGAGACGAATCAAATAGAGAAAAATACAAGAAATTATCTGAAGATGCCGAAACAGAAAAGGTGACTCCGATATTCTATGAAGCAGATATTCCTGCGGGGAAGAATAACACAGATGAGAATGCTAAAAAGTATTTTAGTGTTGTGTTTTATGACTTACGTAACGAATTGATAGATGCTGAAGAAATTAAAGATACGCAATTATATAAAGATATAATGGAATTATTTAAGGATATAAAATTTGTTTCCGTTGAAGAGTATCACAAGGCTATTTCAGATAGATTGGAAGCTATTGGTGCGACTGAGCAGATACGAGGTGGTGATGATTTAGAATTTAGAAAGCTTGATATTTTTGGAGAAAAAAATTAGAGATTTGACTCTACAATTTGAAGTCTATGGTAATACTCTAAAGATGATGGATGTGTCAATGGAAAATATGAAAAAAGGAGAAGTATCGTCAGCTGTAGACTTGGCTGTTTTTGCTGAATAATGTTGTGAAAAGTTGAGTAAATGCATAATAGCTTTTGTGCTATTAAGTGCGCTGCTTTTCGCCAACACATCATCCCTTGCTGCTGCGGACAAGCAGGCGGAACAAAGTTTTATGCCATATGCTAAATGTAGAAGATGAATATGAGTTAGATAAAATCTATCAAAGTGGAGTGGCTTGATGGGTGTCCAACTTATTATTGCAATTTACGGTTTTAGTAAAGATATAAATGAGTGCAAAATAGTTGCAAGTAAAATAATAAAAGAATTGATTTCTATTGTCTAAAAATAGACTCAGTTATATACAAGACCAAGGCAAATGGTAAGATTGATTATTTGAATTTTATGGATTAATAGGAGGAAAACTATTTTATGAGAAAAATATTGAATTTTACATTGGCTGCAGTTGTGGGGCTTTCACTTTGTGCGTGCTCTGCCAGTACAGTCAAATCGGATGCAGGTCAGATAAAGGTTTCCGTTAAGGATAGTACAGTAAAGTTAAATCATGTTGAGTATATATTTCCTGAGGGATACAATTTTTTTGATGCAACTATAACAGAGCCTATCGGTATGTCTGTGGTAGAAGTAAAGGACCAAGATGGTAATCTTGTTGGTGTATGTTCGGATGGTTTGTACAAAGAGGATATAACAAAAGATAACATAAAGGATGCTGTCAATGCTGCATATATGACCTTCCACAATATTGACAAACCTTTAGAATTATCGGATGACATGTTTGTTGAGGGCAAAAAGATCGAGATGCTTGTGATTGGATTGGATGATGGTCAGGCATTATTTATGGCACAATTGGGTACTCCTAATTTCGTATATGCGACGGAGTTAAAGGGGGATTCTGAATATGTCATGGATGATTTTGCAAAGGATTGCATTAAGCAGCTCGGTGGTGAAGAAGAGTATAAGCTTTTCTTTGGCGAATAGGTTTTTGGTGATTGTATGACTATTATGTAGTTTATTGAACCTTCTTGAGTGTTGCAATTCATTCAAGAAGGTTTTTTGGGATTAATGATTATGATTAATAGGAACAGACTAATTATTGCAGCTTTAGTATTGAGTACATGTATATCAGGATGTTCTCAAAGTGAGTCAAATAATAATAAAGACGAAATCAAAACTGAATACACAACTAGCCGTGAAGGTAAGAACAATAGTGTTAATCAAGACAAAGACATCGCCCCTGAATCATCTAAAAATGATTTTGAAGCGATTTTGAGTGGAGAAAAAAGCTTTAATACTGATGACGGCGCAAAGAAGATAGAAGATATAGAGTTTAATGACGGTGTGCTATATTGTTTCGTCGATGTTGATAATGATTCTAAGGACGAATTATGTTTGAAAGGAAGAACAGAAACCTTCGTAATTGATAAAACAGAGGACGGTGAATTCAACGAGGTTTATGTAGGGCGCGACTATGATGTCCCATTAAATGATGGAAAGCATGTAGGCATTTATTATTACAAGATGGGCGCAGCTCCATATGGCGAATCTTATATTTTTACAACAATTACTCCAAGCGGGGATATCAGTGAAGTGTTAAATGCTAGTTGGCACGATGGAAACGAGAATGGAGAAATGGATGATGCGGATTTGTTCTATTTGGATGAAGATGAGGAAAAAGAAGTAAGGAAAAAAGAATGGCTGGATAAAGCCGAAGAGTATGTTTTGCTTAAAGAAACTGAAGTAGACTGGCAAGAAGTAAAAGATACTGCCACGAAATAGAATGCGCACAATACGTAACAACATTATCTGCACTAAATTATGGAGGATTTTGATTTATGAAAAGAAAAATATTAGCAGCAACTATCACTGCACTTATGGCCATTGGCTGGGTAGGAAAGCTTATAAGTAAAAAAATACATTCGCATTTTTTTTAGATGAATATCGAAAGATATTCATTTTTTTTTGCAAAAATGGAAAAAAGTGAGTGGATTTTATTGAATAATAAGTAAAGGCATATGTATAAAGAGAAAATATAAAACACAGGAGGATCAAAAGTGGGCGATTTAAAAGTTCTTGAGGCAGAAAACAAGGCGGATAAAAAGGAGTTGGAAAAACTTGTAGAAATATTCAAAAAGCATGGATTTGGAATTGCTGAGGTGAAAGAAAAACGAAACCTCTTAGTAAAATATCACGATAAGATTGCTATACATATACAAGAAAAGGATCGTGAAAAAAACGGAATTCAGCAAATGATGAAGACGAATTCCGAGGAAATAGAAAAGAATGTAGATGAAATCGAGAGACTCAAAGAAGAGACTATGGAAATGGAGAAGGAACTTGAGGAATCAGAGCTACCTTTGACGTTAAGAGAAGGAATTCAAAATAAGATTGAGCGCAATATAAATGAGGTTAGCGTAAAAGAAAAACGAAACGATGATCTTAATGAAAGAAACTATTATTTGAGTCAAAAACTTGCATCATTGCCTGACGAAACTCAAGATTTAAATAAGTCAATGAATGCAACCAAACACTCGATGGATGTGTTTGATGAACTTTTGCATAGTGTAATACTTTGCAAAGAGATAGAAGATAAAAAGATGGAGTTTGTTGACTTTGTCAAAAAGCATGGGATTGAGTGGAAAAAAGAGGACAGCATTGAAGAATTAAATGAATTATTTCCAATGATTAGAAATGCTGAAACTCAAGAGCAACTAAATACTACTAACGAATTAAAAATTGAAACCGTTAAGCTAGTTTTTAATGAGGATATTGTGTGTGATAAATCAATTACCGAGGAGGGAACTCTGAGTCAAGAGATTTCAACTAAAGATGTGAAGATGCTTGGAATGGTTGAGAGTAGTGATGATAAGTTGGTAGGTGCTGATTTGATTTTTGCAGATGGTGGATTGATTCAAACAGCGGCCGATATTACGATAAACCTTAACCCAGGACTAAGACTAATAATGAAACCTGAAGAAAATGACGCCATTGAGTTAAGTATAACTAGAGATGGCAGACCTATTAGAGATTATGTTGTTGAGGCTGATGGTGAACTTTTTGAGAAGATAAAAATCCGTATAGGAAAGGATAATGCGTATAATACCAGTTTCAGTGAAGAATACTATTATTAAGAACGATAAGAAAGGTGGATGTCAAATCTGGTGTTCATCTTTTTTGGAAATTTAAAATAAAAATATAGAAAATGGAAAAAAATAAAAAATTTTATTGAATTGTATATAGAGGGAAAAATGGAAGCATGAAAGTATGGAAATAATTAATGTTTTAGAATAGGAGGTAAGGAAAATGGCATTTATTGATGAAACATTAGCAGCAGAAATAAGCGCTCAATTGACTGAAATATTAAAGCAGTATCCACACGTCTTGGAGGAGATTTTAAAAGAATTGAACCTCAAAAACGATAGTAAGGATAATATTTATAGTTCTGAGCAATATTCTTATGAAACAATAGCTAAAAACATTATAGATAACAATAACTCAGAAGAGAGTATAAAAAAAATAAATGGTGTTCTTGAAAAATATGTGAGGCCTTTTTCGCAAGAAGAATTTGATTCTATATGTGACTTCTTGAAAGAAAATGGGCTTGGTGAAGAATATATTATGAGTTTAGTAGATTCTTTAGAGCAAAAAGAAAAGAACTATGAAGATGATATAAAGAAGTTAACAAATAGAAAAAATAAATATTCTAGTGATATTGCAAAACAAAGGCAAGCGATAAAAGCTGAACTAAAAGACATAGATACAAAAATCGCCGAAATCGAAAAAAATAAAAACCCAAATTTAGACGATGACGAATCGGACGAATTAAACAAAAAGCTGGACGAATTAAATGGTAAAAAAGAAAATTTAGAAAGAGCTCTAAACAACAAAGACGAGAGATTAAAAAAAGCAAACGAGGTTATAGTCAATAAAAAAAATGAACTAGAATGTATAAAAAATGAAATAAGAAAACTTAGAGGTATAGACTATGAGTTAAAGAAGAATGATGGTTATAAGATAATAAAGGAACAGAATAAGTTTGATTCGCAATTTGGATTTGTTGAAAATAATAACCCTTTTGGGAAAAAGAATGTTAACGAAACCTTTCCTATTGCAACAGATTTATTACATCAAAATACTGCACCTAATAATATCCCTCCTATTGAAACATCATCAAACGAGAAAAAGGAGCCATCTAAAACAGTATTTACTATTGGCGAGACTACATTTGAGTTTAACGATGACGTAAGCTATACAGATTATCCTGATAAAAATGGACGAGTAACCAGAGTATTGAATGATAAAAAAGGGAACCCGTTAGGCTCAATAAAATATGAGGGGAGCAAAATTAAAAGTATTGATTTAAAAGGACCGGGAACTATTGCTATATATAAAAATGGAAGATGTATATTCTCTCAAAAACTAGAAGCAGGCGAGAAGTTGCATATGAAAATGGGAAAAAAAGGCCCAAAGGATGTTAGCATATCAAATTCTCAAGGAGAAAAGAAGGAATATAATGTTGATAACGCGGGAAATATACACGAGAAAATGTCACTGCCAATGGCGGATCCAAGACAAAATAATGTTTTGCCAGGACCATTTGGTAACAAACCATATAAGGGTAAGAGTTTTTCGAGTCCGATAAGTAGTGAACAAACCTCTTCTTTGAATCAAACGCCGTCTATTAGCTCTCCTTCTCCTATATAGTCTACATATTTAGATAGTTGATTCGTAAAGGATAGAAAGGAGTATGTCTATGTCTGTGCATAATCAACAACAACAAGATCAGATTGAACATATATTAAAAAAAACTAAAAAAAATGAAATCGCGGAAACGAATGATATTTTTGATAATTCACCTCGATTTGATAGGGAAAATGTAAGGCATACAGAAAAGACAGACATTGATGCATCTAAAAAGACTGTTTCTAAAAGGAATAGTATACAAATGTTGCCTAGCGAAAATACGAAGGCTGGAATGTCCTACACTCAGGAAGGGGAAAGAAAGATTCCTTTAAAAAATAGAAAAGCTCCCAAAACGGACTCCACGCTAACAAGTATAGGACCGATTAAGAAATCCGAAGATACAAAAGCGTTTATTCGGAGGAAGATGAGGAAGATGAGGGTAAGGAAAAATGATTTTAAACAAAAATCTATATCCAATCAAACATATAATAATAAGAGTGATTTGACGCGAAGGAAAATTCAGTTGAGTAATTTGATTCGAAGAAATAATAATCAACAACAAGAAAATATGGCTAGAGCAATAAAACAGAATAATAGACCAAAATAAAGTTATTTTAATGAACAGCAGTATTCCGATTAAACAATGTAATTTGGGGCTGCTGTTTATTTATTTTTCATAAAATTGAAAAAAAATCGAAAAAAAATTGAAAAAATTTCTTCAAAATGGAAAAAAATCCACCTTTTTTATTGAATTAAATATAGAGACATAAAAACGAAAGAAGAGGACATTGAAATGGGCGAGTTAAAATACACTCCGAGTAAACCGAAAGAACATATCTTACATTCGGAGGTTTATGAAGTTGAATCCAACTTTCATAACGAAGAACTGATGGAAATATTCAAGAGGTTGAAAGCTAACGTTCTAGATATCAATGCTTCAAGTATTGCAAAAGCTGTTCAAGGTACCGAGCAGGATTTCTTGGCAGTTATGGGACGAGCAAAAAGATATTTGAATCAGTATTTTGGTGATTTGGATGACGAGAAGACTAGAACACTTCTAAAAATGTTTCAATCAGCTGTATTTGGTTACTATATTTTGACACCACTAATTGAAGCGAGTGATGTATCTGATATCAAAGTATTGGCTTGGAATCAAATTGTTTGCAAGGCGTCAGGAAATAGATACAAAACAAACTTGTCATTTATGTCGGAGCAAGATTATAACGATTGGTATAACAGACTTCGTAGAATTCATAGGATCAAAAATGATATTCACAACGCTGCTACCTGTTGTACAGATAGAAAAACAAACGATTCATATTACATGCGTATTGATTGGCAAGATAGAAAGCTTGTTTCGACAGATGCCAACAATATTCATATCAGAAAAATTCCTACAGATAAATATTCTTGGGATTATCTGAAAGAGGCTGGAATGATTACTGATGAAATGATCGAATATTTCAGGGATCGAATAGTTAACGGATACGCTTTTTTGATTTCTGGTCGTGGCGGTTCGGGAAAAACATCCCTATTAAATAAACTCTTAGATTGGGTTCCATATAATCAGTCTGTATTGGTTTCGCAAGAATCAGACGAGTTGTATTCTGACTCACATCCGCAAATGCAGTTTGAGCACACAATGTCATTGGCACATGGGGAAGAGACGCAAGAGTATTCCTTGGAGGACGAGCTTAGGTTGGGACTTTTGCAGGATATTGATAATTTTGTGATTGGTGAGATAAAAGGTGCCGAGGCGTTGTATGTATTTACAACAGCGTTAAATACAGGAGCTAGATTCTTAGGAACAATTCATAGTAACGATGCGGTCAGTTCGGTAACACGTCTTGCACAGTGTGCGAGATACAAGTCGGATTATCCCATGGAAACTTTGGAGGAGATGTTAACCTCGGTTCCATTTGTGCTAGTTCATATGAGCCACTTTAGTGTGTGTGAAATTCTAGAAATCAAAGATTTTGATTATGACATGAATCGTCTTAATTATAGAAAGATATATAAAAAGAAATTCAAATAAATATAAATTCAAATAAAAAGAGAGGAAAGCAAATCATATGTTTAGAAATCCTATAGTTGAAGAAGAAAAAAAGGTTGAAGTATTTAGTGTTGGAGAAATCAATGCAGAAAAGTCTATGACTACAGAATCGGAAGATAATGCAACTGATATGGAAAGTGAATCTGAAGATGAAAAAAAAGTAGTTGAATTTCAAAAGTCTAAGTCTGAAAAAAGTATCAAAAAGTCTAAGGCAAAATCGAAAAACAAAAAATCTAAGGAAGAAATAAAGGCTGAAAAGAAGGCGGAAAAGCAAAAGCGGAAAGAAGAGAAGGCTGCACAAAAGGCAGATAAAAAAGAAAAAAAACTGCAGAAAAAGAAAGAAAAGGCAGAGAAGAAAGCTGAAAGAAAGCGCGAAAAGGAACATAAGAAGGAGATTGAACGTCTTAATAGAATGCTTAAGCCGGTCAGCAAAAAGACGCTAGAATCATTAAATATTATCTCCTTTGACCCAGCGGTTGCAACTCTTCGTATGACAGAAAACAACTGGTTGAAGACATACAAAATTGAAGGGATGAACGAGAACAACAGAAATCAATTTATAGATGGTTTGGTTGAGATTCTTTCTGTTAGAGCAAGGATTACATCGAATTTCACTGTAGCAGAGTCAAACAGACTGATTAGAACAGATTTTATTACCTTCTTTGCTTCGGCGGAAATTTATGAGACAGTGAAGCTTTCCTTAGATGCCGAGGTTGAAAAGATAAATGCAATCTGTGATGAGATAAATGTTGTAGAAATATCTATTAATAATTACATGAATCAGGTTACTAGAAATTTCCAGCATGAAGGAGCAGAGCTAAATTTTGAGAAATTAAAAAGAAAGAAGCATGATTGGAAAACAATTGCTTTTAATAATATTACTCTTAATGATGATTGTTTCACAATTGATGATAAGGTTGGTACCTGCATGCAGGTTATCCAATTCCCGGGCGAGGTAGGACGAAACTTCTTGCAGGAGTTGTTGGAAATCAATATGCCTATGATGTTTATAACAGATATTCAACCATATCAGGACAATGAAAACGAAGATTATAAGAATCTAATGGCCAAGAAATACAATACCGATATAAAAGAGTTTGAGAATACATTTATTAATGTAGGTTTGACTATTGTCATTATGACTGACACTGAGGAAAAGAAGGATGCGTTGATAGATGCTATTGAAGAATTCTTTGCTGAAGAAAACATGGTAATTTCGCCGGTATATGGAAATACAGCTGATGTATTAGAAAGCAGTTTTTCATATGGAATTAAAGATTACCATTCTATGAGAAACATGCAAAACGGACAAGTTAAGCAACTGGTTGTCTAACAGGAGGATGTCAATATGCCAAAATTAATGACAGAATATGCAAAAACAAAAGTTATGGATACACCATTATATGAAAATTTTGACTCTGTGCAGCAGGTTTTCTCAATCGTAAGCATTGATAGAAGTGGAATATTCGAATTGCCAAACAAAATGTATTCTAAGCAATATAAATTGTCGGATATAAACTTTTTAGGTATGACGTTAGAGGAACAAACAGATGTTATTAGATGGTATGCAAAAGTGTTGGAAACAGTTCCATGCCGTTTTTCATATATTATAGCTAATGAATATGTTGACGAAGAGGAATTTCAGAGCAAGATTTTATATCCTCTTACAAATGATGAATTAGATAAGTTAAGAAGAGCATACAACGATATTATTGCCGGAAAGCTAACAGATGCTAAGCAGGGGTTGTATCAAACAATATATTTTACGTTAACGTGTAAAGCTGAGAATATGCAAGAAGCTAAATACAATTTTAATAGTATGGAGACTGGAATAAGAGTTGCTTTTATGGACCAGTCAGCTGAAGGAACTTGCGGTTCAACTTTAACAGCTCTTGATGTTAACGAGCGAATGCAGCTTCTATACAATTTTACACATATTGGAATAAACACAAATTTTAAATTTGATTTTGATGAAGAAATTGAATATAGACGAGATTGGGTTAACACCATTGCGCCAGGTTCTATTATGTTTGAAAACGAAATGTTTAGAATGAATGGCAAAGTGGGAAAGGTTCTTTATATCAGTGAATACCCAAAAATTTTGGAAGCTGATATTGTGAGTAAACTTTCACAGATTAACTGTACTTCATATATTTCAATCAACAATGAATTAATTACAAGAGATGCATTAAAAAAAGAGTTGGCTAGAAAGCATATGAAGCTTGGTATGAAGATTGAGAACGAAAAGACACGAAATCGAAATCGAAATGACTTTCTATCAGATGCTTCATCTAAGCTTTTAGATATGCAGGAAAAGGTTGAAGCTTTTCAAAGAGAAATGGCTGATGAGGATCAACATTTTTTCAATACAACTGTAACGATTTTGTTCTTAGCTGATGATGAAGAAGAATTACGAAAAATAGAAAACAGAATCATAACCACAGCTGGTATGAAGTCAATCGAATTCAAATCTTGTTTTGCAAAACAAAAAGAAGGAATAAACACTTCCATAGGTCTTGGACTTCAAGAGTTTAAGCATGTGTGCAATCTTTCTTCTTTAGCAGTATCAATGTTTATGCCATACAAGACACAGGAACTATGTGATATTGGTGGAGTATATTATGGAATTAATCAGCTTTCAAACAATGCTATTTTTGCAGATAAAAAAAGACTTAAAAATAGAAACAGTCTAATACTTGGACAGTCAGGTTCAGGTAAGTCTGTAGCAGCCAAGTTAGAGACTATTTGTTCATATACTGTATATCCAGAGGATCAGTTTTTGATGATTGATCCTAATGCGGATTATTACGAGATTGCGGGTATTGTTGGCGGAACAGTTATTTCATTTGATCCGCAGAAACAGTTATTTGTAAATCCTCTAGATGTCGATTTCACTGGAGTAGAGTATGCGGATTTAGAGAGTGTTATCTACGAAAAATCAGATTTTTTGCAGACATTGATAAGTTCGTATATAAAGCGTGACTTAAACGAAGATGAGTTGCCTGTTTTGAACAAAGCGATTGAAAAAGTCTATAACGATAATTACGCAGTCCGTAGAAAGCTAAACGGAATTGGTGCAAATGAAGCAGAATTTGAAGTCCCTAGACATATGCAAAGTGATGGTTTTGATGGGGGTGAGACGTACACCATTCTTTCACCTGAAGAACAGGTGAGACAATATTCACCAACCTTGCAAGATATTTATCAGTGCTTAGTTGATATGAATGATTTTCATGCATCACACGTTGCGAGGATGATGGATACATTTGTAAATGGTGCGTTATCACTTTTCAATCATAGAACTAATGTAGATTTGGACGCAAGATTTATTTCATTTGATTTATCACATACGCAGGATAACATCCGTGTAAGCGCTATGGTAGTAATGATGGAAATGGTGCGAAGCAGAATTCGCGATAATGGTAGAAATGGTGTGTGGACACACGTATATATTGATGAGTTTCATGAATTGTTAGGAGTGGATTGTGTTGCAAAGTTTGTATTGAAACTGTGGAAAGAGGTTCGTAAGATGAGCGGACTTATGACGGGAATTACTCAGAATATGAGTGATTTGATGAGATCCAAGGATGACGTCAATTTAGCACAGATTTTTGCTAATACAGAAAGCTTTTTCTTGTTATCACAATCGACACAAGATATGGAACTGCTTATGAAATTTCTACCAAGTATTTCTGCCGCGATGTTTTCATATCTAGAAAATGCGCCAAGCGGAACAGGAATATTAAAAATGGGACCAGTAACAGTACCGTTTGACATGATTATAGATAAGGAAAGCGATATATATAAGCTTGTTAATACTGATGCAGGTATTAAGAAAGAAGATTTAAAAAAAGAAAAAGCGGAGATTAAAGAAGAAAAATCCGTAAAAAGCGATGTAACTATTAAAAAAGAAGCATAACAAAAAATGACTACAAGAAGTGGGGTTCTAGCAGATAAAAATATTAACCAAGAATCTCGCGTGAAAGGAATGATATGGCCGATCAAGAGATGAACCAGGAATCCGAGAAATTTTTGGATAAAGTGAAAACAGTAGTAGTAGGACCAACTGTAAGTGTGGCCATATTTCCTGCACAATTAGTTTATCATAAGGGAATTCCGTGTGTTGCTCAAAAAATAGTAGACGGGGTCAAGCATGTTTATGGCAAAAATGATGACGGTGGTGAGGCAAAATCTACTGAACAAGAATTATCTATGCGATTTGAAAGAGACCCAGAAAATAAACAAGATGGAGAAGATGAACATTCGCATATAAACAAAAAACAGGATGCCCAAAATAATTCAGTTGATCGAACTGAGGAGAAAAAAGAAGACACTGCATCCAACACACCGGCAAAGGAAGCGCAAGCTCCAGAACAAAGGCAGACATTGACACGGAAGCCTATAAATAAATCTGACAATAAGAAAAATACAGCTGGTGAAAATTCGGAGCAAAAAACTGCTAAACAACAGCCAGTAGAAATACCGGCGAAAAGACCTGAAACACAACCGCGGGGCCAAAGTTTAAATAAACCTATAAGCCAACCGCAGAGTGCACAACAGAATGCTCAAAACAATACAGGGCTCAACACTACTACTATAACGGCACCGCGACAAACGAAAACTAAACCAGCGTGGATTGATAGTGCACATAAACCAGCGGAAAATAATAAAACTGGACCAGGAAAGTTGTCTGGAGGTACTAAAAATTCCATTCCGGATAAGAAACCAACTGCTCCACCTAGAACTTCAAGCTTAAGGAATACAAGCACCACAATTGCGAAGCGCAGTGATACTCACAGAGTACCAACCAAACCGGATTCTACGAGCATAAAGAAAGCAAGTACTAAAACTTCAGTTAATAACAGCTTTAATAAAAAACCAGATGCGAAACGCATAAAACAAGCGAGTAACAAAATATCAGCGCTGAATAGTAAGAATAGAATTACTTCAAATTCTCCAAACAGAATTAATAGTGATGGTAAATCCAAAGGAGATTTGAAACAAAAAAATAGACAACCAGATGCTGGAAAAGTTGCGCGTTTAACAGCTCTTAAGAATTCTCTTTCGGAAGAAAATGATTCTAATGAAAACGGCGATAGAGGCAATAAAGGAGCAAAGAAGGGTGGCGCTAAGCGACAGCGAATGAAAAAAGGCGGGTCGCAAAAGGATGCAAAAGGCTTGCTAAAAGAAAAAAAAGATGCGAAGAGCTTAAAGTCTAAATCCAAATCCAAATCGAAAGGCAAGGCGAAACTTTCTAAAAAGAAAACTAAGTCATTATTAAAAAGCGGAGCAAAAAAGTCTGGAAAGTATATTTGGAACACAGGTAAAAATATTGTTAAAGAGAAGCTAACAGCTGTTAAGGATGCGATTGATTTTAGTGATGGTGGAGATGCAAAGGATAATCCCGCTGCCAAAGTGGCAAGGAAGTTGGCGGCCATGGCTGCAGTTAAATCAGCTACAATTGCAGTAAAAACGGTACAACTTGTTGTGCAGTTAGTAATGAAGATTATACAGATGATAATTAAGCTTATAGTAACTATCATAAAGACTGTAATAAAACAACTTATTGCAAGCATAGTACCCGGCATAGGAACCGTATTTTCAATAATTAGTATGATAACCACGATGGCGACAGTCATAAGTGTGATGACATGGTTTGTTGGCTGTGATGGCAGTGATGAAGGCGTGTACGCCGATCAAATCATACCAGAGGATATTGAGAAAATGATAGATGCCCGAGGAGAGTTGACCGCAAAAGAAGAAGAAACGATTAGGTTTTTCCTGGGAAATGTTGGCAAGAGTGACCTTAAAAACCAACGTGAGAAAGACGGCAAGAAGTTTGATGATGCAGCATTAGTGTACCTATATGCTGAGAAAATGGGATACAGTGATATGGTTGATGGCACGCTTCAAGAACAGTACGAGCAAATGAAGACACAAGGCACGTGCATTTATCCGACGCCGGATGGCGAGAGTGTACCAGGTGGAATTAATAGCGAAACTGCACCGGTAATAGGGTTAAGACCAGGAGATATAATTTATTATGGTGACGAAGTTAATGGTATACATCATGCAGCAATTTTCAGTGGTGATGGAGAATGTTTCGAAATCAATCAGGAAACAGGTGAACCGATGGTTGATCCAATCAGGGTTGAAGATGGCGTAGATGTACAGATATATAGACCGCCTTATCCGAGTCAGTGATTAATATATTTAGGAAGGAGATTAAGTTATGCCAAGTGAAATGCAGCAAGAATTTGATGATTTTGAAAAAAGATTAAAGGTAATGCTAGGATTGATGATATCGTTGGGAATCGTCTTACCAGCAAAGGTAACATATAAAGATATAATTCCTTGGTTGGCAAAACAATCTATTAAACCGTTTAAAGAAGGAATGTCTGAGGAAGAAAAAGAAAATGCATCTAAATTAGAAAAATTGGCTAAGGAATTTGGTTTAGATATTGAAAATAATCCCGAGGATAGAAAGAAATATCAAGAGTTATTAGAGAAGGCAGAAGAATTAGATAGGAAGCATAATATCGATGCAGACATAGAAGAAGTTAAAGTTAGCAATCAAGGTAAGGATTCGGAAACATTATTAAATGAGGCAAAACAAAATATTTCTGAGATTGCCAAGGGGCCTAATAAAGAGCATCAGCAGGAAAATACGCAAACTGAAGAAGAGGAACCGAAAGAAGAGCATCAGCAGGAAAATACGCAAACTGAAGAAGAGGAACCGAAAGAAGAGCATCAGCTGGATAATACGCAAACTGAAGAAGGACAAAAAAACGAGTATACGCTAAATATCACAGATGCTGAAGAGGGACCCCAAAAAGTGGATGAGCGTGATGCCACGCAAACTGAAGAGAAAAAGGGAGTAAATCTGGGAAAGTCTGAAAAAAAGCCTAGTAATGCAAAAAGAGGATTAAATAAAATCAGAAAGAAAAACAAAGAGAAAAAGGTAGAGAAAGTATGTAATAAAGATAAATCTAAGTGGAAAAAATTTCTTCATTGGTCTGAGAAAAAAGGGGTTCCTGGGGCATATGATCTACTAGTTAATCAGCCATTTCAAGCTGCAAAAGCTGCATTTGAAAAAGCTACAGGTATTCCAATTTATGATTTTTATGACGGCTTTGAACGTAATCAGCAAAAAAAGAAACAGAAGGAATTAGAAAAGCAAGAAAAGAAATTAAATGAGCGAGCAGAGAAATTGAGCGAGCAAGAAAAGGCGTTTGCGGAAGCAGCGCAAGCAAAACAAGAGGCAATCAATCCTCAGGGTGAAATGAATGCGCAACAAAATGCAGTGGATAGTAACGGGCCACAAAAAGCGCAAGGTAAAAATGAAAGAGTACGACCTGGAAGTCAGCAAGGCCAAACTCCTCTGGGCAAGATGCAGGTTTTGGGACAGGGCGACACTTTTAAAAGGCAGGTTACAAAGAACGTGATTAATCCTGAATCGGGAACTACTCTAGGAGAAGTACAAGGAACAGCAAACGTACGCGGCCTGAAACGGAAAGCAAGTAATGCTAATCTTAGAAAAGCAGTTGAAAGTTGGGGTTACAGAAATTCAATTGGCAGCAACAATAATTCAATTGGCAGCAACAATAATCGTAAGATATAGGCTCTAATTTAGGCTGACAAATAACTGAAATGAGGTTCATATAAATATGGCTGGAAAAAGATCATTAATGGAAATACCGAGAGTGCTAGGTAAAGCACTTAATTCCAAGGGAGGATTGACTCGAGCAACAAAAAAGAATCCTGTCCGCGTATTTTTGATATGGCTTTTAGTATCCTTATTATTAGCCTATCTTGGGATGCTATTTGGCGCTGTATGGGTGGAAGGTGAAGGATTGAGAACTTTGTTTTCAAACTTCGAGAGCTTTTATTTACATCCACCTTATCATTTTGTGGTGGGAGTCACTTCGGTTACACCAAAGATAATAGCAACAATGGTATTTACGTGGTCGCTCGTATATATTTATCTATCTACTAAAATTAAATACGATTTCCGTGGAGAAGAATATGGTGACGCTGCATGGATGTCAGCGGAGGAATTTAGTGAAGACTTCTCTAATCACGACAAGTCAAACTTAGTAGAGGTCAATTTTGGAGACAAACTAGAGGAAGTTAAAAAGAAATTCCCTCATGTAAAGTTTCCATATAGAGTAAACACCAAGAACTATTGGATTGCCGAAGGCGTATATCTAAATATTGAAAATGATAAAACATCAAACTTAAATGCACTTGTAGTTGGACCTCCTGGTACAGGTAAGTCTTTCAGACTTGCAAGACCAGTATTGTCACAGCTTGCTGGAAATTATGTGGTTACTGACCCGAAAGCCGAGCTGTTTCACCAAACTGGTCAGTACTTCGAGGATAATGGCTACGAGGTAATGGTACTTAACGTTGAATCAGAAGAGTCAATGGAAAAATCCATTCATTTCAATCCATTCAACTACATTAGAAATGAGTCGGGAATCATGTCTCTTGCGCAGATATTGATGAAGTCCACTTCGCAACCTGATGCGGATGCTGGTTCGAATCAGTTCTTCGAGGATTCAGCTGAAGTACTTTTGACGGCGATTCTATATCTTATTCATTATGATAGACCGCCAGAAAAACAAAACTGGAAAGAGTTTGCTAAGATTTTGGCAGCTACTGCTGTTCGTCAAAACCAGATGGGTAAAATCGAAAACTATGGTATGCCTCAGATTGGTCAAGACGGACGACCTGTTTTGGATCACAGCGGTAACCCAGTGTTGCAAGGTGGCGAGGATTGCGAACCAGGTATTCTTAGACTTATGACTGACGCAGATAAAAGATGGCGTGAGTCCCCAGAACACAAGGATGATGGTTCTCACTTCCCAGGCTACATCGATATTGAAAAGTATTATAACGGTGCGGCAGAGACTACATCTTCAATTGTAGCTACATTGGATGCTCACTGTAGATACATGAAGCTACGTTGTGTGCAGGAGCTCTTAAGTGAGGATGAGATCAAAATCTCAGAGACCTTTGGATACAGTAAACCAGATGATAAGTCCTCAACTGGTAAGCGAATCTTATACATGGTAACATCCGAAAACCAAAGATACTTTGACTGGATTGTTTCTATGATTTATTCGTTATTCTTTGACGAACTGTATCACTTAACCATGATTGATCCATGGTTCCATGAGACTTTGCCACAGCATCTTACGTTCCTGATGGACGAGTTTGCCAATGTTACCTTGCCAGATTCTTTCGTAGAAAGATTATCTACAATGCGAAGCCGTAACATGTCGGCATTTATCATTGTACAGAACCTTATTCAGTTAAAACGTAAATTCCCTAAACATGATATGGATCACGATTTGATAGGTAACTGTACTATTATCGAAATCTTGGGTGCGCCGGATCAGGATTCCTGTGAGTACCTAAGTAAGATGTTTGGTAATCAAACTATTCACAAGATGAGTATGGGTAACACCTTTGGTATGAATGGTTCTACCAGTCAAAATGATGACATTATGGAAAAACCATTGTTCTCTGCTCAGCAGATGTATGCCATGAAGAAGGATGGACCGGCTGCAATTATTGTAAAGGGTTCAAATCCATTGTTCGAACCAAAGGTTCAGTTCCAGAATTGTCCTTTGATGCCGCTGCTTTGTAGGCGTGATCCGTTCTATGAACCAAAGCTTAGAAGAGTGACGGCTGAAGATGAAGCGGCAGCCAAAGTGGATGAAAGACCAATTGAAGAGCAAATTGATCTTGATGAATATGGTGATAGAAGACTAATCGCAACAAAGCTTCATGAAAAGGGATTTTCAGCTGAACAGATTGATGCGTTATTCTACGTAATTACGGATGTTCGAATGCAGTTTGGTGATATTCTCGAAAGATTTAACACTAGCATGAGTATCGAGGAAATGAATAAATGCATTTTAGAGAGTTAAAAATATAGCGAGGTTATTATATGAGCATATTTAATAGGATGATAGTATTTTTTTATGATTTTGGGCAGCCTACGGCAACAGGTGCGGCCGGTCAATCCTCAGCTATTGACGGGTATGCTATAGCAGAGGCAGCACAAAAAACGGCAAAAAATAAATCCGTATTGCTAGAATCGTTGTACAAATGGGCTTTTAACTTTTATAAGACATTTTTAGATATGATGCAGTTTCCAAGAGTCACTAAACAAGGTGTAATTTTTGACTTTGGAAATGGAAAGACTCAAGGTGATTTTCAGTTTCAATGGCACCATATATGGGCCTTGGTCAAATCCTTTTTTGATTCACTGCTAGAGTTTACAATTCCTATAGCCACAGTTTTCTTTATCATTGCAATATATAAATCTGTAATATCAAAACCAGCAGATGAGCAGGCAAAGGAATTAGTGGTAAATGTAATAAGATACGCAGTGATACTCGTTGTTTCACTTCATCTTTTTGAAATTATGGAGTGGTTTATGAAGCTTATGGAGGATATTACTTTTTCATTTTATTCAGGCCACAAGCAGACAAATAAGGATTTCTTCAATTCAGGGCTTGGAACTATTAACGCTGCGCTAAATGGATATGAACCCCCGTCGGTGTGGGATTTATTCCAAGGTAAATTCCGTCCATTTTGTGATTCTATATTTACGTATGTGTTGTATTTCTTGGGTGGTTTATTAACATTATATACCTTTGTTTCATCAGGTTATTCGATGTTAATGGTAAGTATTCATAGGATTTTTAAGCCAATTATGATGGTGCCATTTTCAACCATAATCTTAGGTATAGGCACATGTTCTGGCGAAGGCGATAGAATGCTTTGGCGATTTTTTAAAAACCTACTTGGATTGGGGTTATCGGGCGTATTTATATTAATAGCGTTAAAAATCGGATCTTATATTGAAGGGAAGGATTTATTTGCCAATCTAACAACTGTGGCCGGAAAATCAAGCGAGGCAAAGGCGATAGTGGCATTAATCAATATAAACATTCCTGTGGTATTGACAACTGGACTTGTCAAATCGGCAGATAGCTTTATGGGAAAAATCTTTTAAAGCCTGCCAATATTGTTACTAATTAATTTGGAGGTCATAATGAACGTATTTGCTAAACCGGTGATGGTTGCAAGCTTGTTAACAGATTTATACGAGAAGGCATTTGAAATATTTAAAATATTTTTGAGCCTCATGCAATTCCCTGCTCTAGCAGGTGATGGGGCAGGAGCAGCGGCTGATGCTAATCAGAAGGATTGGCATGATGTATGGGATGTCGCTAAAACCTGTTTTGACGCATTGAAGGGTATCACTATTCCAGTTGCTACAATTTTTTTTATTATTGCTATATATAAATCTGTTATTTCTAAGCCAGGAGAGGAGCAACCAAAACAATTCTTGTTAGAAGCTATTAGGTTTGTGATAATTTTATTTATCACTGAAAATTTATTTACAATTCTCTCACTTATCACGGAGTTTTCTGAACAGTTAACAAGCGCTGTACTAGCAGAAAATGGTGGGAATAAAGTTGAAAAAAGTACTTTCTGGGATGATGGAATAAAAGTTATATTAGCTGCAATCAGTAATAATGAAAAAGAAGGCAATCCCAAATTTAGTGATCTAATAAACGGAGATATCCTTGTCTTTTGTGAGAAAATATTCACTTTCCTTGTATATTTTTTAGGTGGATTGGTAACACTTCTTACCTTTGTCTCTTCGGGATATACGATTGTTATGGCGACAGTTCAAAGAATAGTAAAACCTATTATAATGATGCCTTTTTCTACAATAGTCATTGGTATTGGAGCCGCATCGAGTGAAGGTGAAAGGATGATATGGCATTATGCAAAAAGCTTTCTGGGATATTGTTTGTCGGGGGTGTTTATACTTATGGCAGTAAAAATGGGGCTATCTTTAGCCGGCTTAGATTTATTTAATTTACCAGGAGTCGTTCCTGAGCCCAAAGAGGAGGGGGAGTTTGTAATGAGTGCGATAGTTGCTTTATTTAGAGTAAATCTTCCGGTACTAATAACAGCGGGACTTGTGAAATCGGCCGATAGTTTCATGGATAAGATTTTTGCATAGAGTTGGTAATTTTTGACAAAAAAAAAATTTTTTTAAAAAATTTATGCGTTTTTGGAAAAAAATAGAGCTTTTTTATTGATATATATATAGACAGGGATTTAATCCCGAATATTAAGGAGGAAAAAAATGAACTTGATTAATTGTACAACAAATTTTAGGTATTCTGTAGTGAGTAAGCTAGTCATGTTAGGTGATGGTGATGGAGGATCATATACTGGAGCAATTGACAAGCTTAAGGATGTAATTTGTAATATTGGTACTGCGCTGGGAGTCATAATGTTAGCATATGGCGGAATAAAGTTTGCGCTTGCATTTCAGAAGATGGATCAGCAGGGCGAACATCAGGCAGTGTTCTCAATTGTGTCGGGAGCTGTGTTGATGGGATTGAGCGCAGTAATCACTGCATTAGGCGGCTGATTAACTATTTGGAGATATACAGGATTAATTGATGTAAAATCATTGGATTACTAGGAGCAATAAATGAATATTTTATATCGTGTAATGATGATTTGCGGTCCGGTTCAACCAGTCAATCCGCCAGCAGGATACAATGGGCTTACTGGTAGTGTTCAAGGAAACGGTTCAAATGCTACGACTGTAGACTCGATTAGTCTCCTTGAAAGACTGTATAGATTAGCATTTGATGTATTTAACAATCTTATAAAAGCAATGGAGTTCCCTAGGCTTACCGAATCAGATGGCAAATGGGTTAATTTGTGGAATGCAGCTAAAGGATGTTTTGACATAATGTTTGGCGTGGCTATTCCTATAGCATCTATCTTTTTTATGATTGCGATATATAAGACTGTTGTTGGCAAACCCCCTGAAGAACAACCAAAGCAATTTGTGGTAGATACTTTACGATATGCATTCATAATTGTTATTGTATCAAATTTATTTAATTATTTAACGCTCATCATTAATATTACGGACGAAGTAACAAATACACTTTTAGAGATAAAAGAAATGGATCCGACTTCAACGGACGATGAAATCAAATATAAGGATTATGATGTTAGATATGACGAATCACCTATTAAAAAGGTGGTGGATCGCTATTCTATCACAGACAAGGAAAAACATAGCATCACAAGTTACGAAGATAAATCGGTGCTTGATTTCTTTTGCGATTTGTTTGAATACATTATTCTTTTCTTTGGCGGATTGGCTACTATAATTATATTTGGAGTGGCTGGATATACAATAGTAAAGACGACCATAGAAAGAATCATAAAACCTCTTGCGATGTTGCCATTTTCAGTTATTGTAATTGGAATGGGCGTATGCTCTGGAGATGGAGAAAGATCGGTTGTGAATTTTATAAAGAAACTGTTAGCGTTCTGCTTATCGGGTGTCTTTATAATCATGGCGGTTAAAATTGGCAGTTTAGTTGCAAGAATGTCGTTATTTGATTTGACCAATAAGCTTAAAATTAGTGAGACGAACATATTGGCGGCTATTGCTGGAATATTTAATGTTAATCTTCCTGTAATATTGACTACAGGGTTGGTAAGATCTTCAGAAAATTTCATGGATAAAGTATTTGCATAAGGAGACAAAATGGCTTTAGAGTTTGAAAGAAATACAAATTTAGAAGAAATAGATAGTGATGCTTTGTTTGGCATAACATACTTGGCGCATCAAACAATAGGTCAGAAGGTGATTTTTTTCGGATGTGTAATAACCTCAACGCTCATTTTTATCGGTTCACAGTTTATTTTTGACGTACCGTTTTTGGCTGCGTTAGTAATAGAAATAATATTTGGAACAATAGGTTTCTTGTTTGGTGCTAATCAATGTGAATATTTGAGTATTGCTCAGTATCTTAAACTTTTGTTTTTTAAACCGATTAAGTATGCTAAATTTGCCTCGTCGGAAGACATTGGTTTGATGAAGAAAAGCATAGAGCAAGAGAAGTTAGAGGCAGAAAGGCGTCAGAAAGAGATGACTGAAGCTACAGCTGAGGGGCAGAGACGTATGTTAGTAATGGTAATAGCGATAATTGTAGGTGTAATTGTTTTCACAGGTATAATATTTGCTATTAAATCATATAGAGCTGACAAACCAACGCATCACACTATAAGCTATGTTATAGATGATGATAATTTAGAGATATAAAAAAGATAAATAATAAGGTGATTATATGAAGAATAAAACATTGGTTATATTTGTTTTTGTTGTAGCAGCATTATTAGTAACTAGTTTGGTGCTATTGAAATTAGGTATTTTTAATAAAGCTATAACATACGAAGCTGAAGCCAAAGAAATACAACAAATTAATTCGGTAGAAGATATGGAACCCGAGAAGCTTTATATTTGGAAAGATTGTGCAGATAAAGAAATATCTGCTACAAATAATAAGTTTCAGATATGTCCAATGGAAAATAGCAATTATAAATTGGGAAAAAGTGGAAGCATATCAGCTCATTACACTGTTTGGGTAGATTCTAAAAGCGATACCGAGATACCGACTTTAACAAGTAAGGATAAGCTTTTGTTTTATAGTAAAACATATGTGCCAGATGAGTATAAATTTCTTCGTTTATATGAAAATGGTTATTCTTTAGGAATCACATCTCTTTTGCCAGATAAAAGCGATAACTATTATTTAGATTATAAAGAATCAAACAAAAATGCCTATAAACAACATATAAACGAGGATTCTGATGCAGGAGATTTGTTAGGGTTGGACGTGGGACGATTGTATCTAGATAAAGTCGGAGGCCAGAGGATAACAGAAAAAAATGTTACCGAAGATGGAATCGTTAAAGGTTTAAAGAAGGATAAAACATACAAGTGTGAGTTTTATATTGGTTCTTTATATCAAGATTATAACCTAAAGGCTAACCAACATACTTTCACTGAGTTTGGTGAAGAGAATTTTACATGTCATGGCTATGACTATTTGCACTCAAATTGTGTTTCAATAGACATTCCAGATTGGCTTTGTAGTGGGTACTACATTTTTAATGGAATAGGTATGTTCAGATATGTAGATGATACTGATGTAGCCAGTTATAATGGCGAGCCTTATGATGCGAACATAGATTGGAATGAACCTCTCATTCTTTATAATGAGCGTGGTGATGTGATTTTTGATCCTTCTAAACCTGTTGAAGATGAGACGGATGCAGAACAAGAGCAGGATTATGAATCTGAAGGAGCGCCTGAAGAGGTATCATCTGTAGATGCATCTGAATGGAAACGAGAAATTCCCGAGGGTGAAAAGTTTACGGCTGAAATAAATATTGCTAAAGTCGTAAATGCTGAGCCGGCTAATTTAACTGTTGTTGCACCAGATGGTTCAGAAGAAAACTATGTTGAAGAAGATGGAAAAATTCTTGTGGAAATATATGAGCCAAAGAAAGGTGATTATTCGTTTAAGATAGAACAACTTGGCGGTAGAACTTTTGATGTAAATTATTCTGATGGGGAAACATATTCTGGCCCAGATAACTAGAGGCAATTTGTTGAAACTCCATTGGGTTATAAGATATGTAACTATAATTTATGCATGAATTATTAATTTGTGTATACGAAAAGGGCATAAAATGAATTTTTTAAGATTAATTATGTGGGCATCGCCAAATGGCGCGGCTGGTGTTGGCGGGCAGTATACAGATTCAATGGGACGTTCATGGGCGTCTCAAGAGAAAGAAACTGTAGGTACGACAATTCTTGAAAGGATGTACCAACTCGCATATAAACTCTTCAATCATATATTGAATGGATTGGAGTTTCCTCATATGACAGGAGCGTCATCAGGGACTAGTATGCCTACACAAAAAGTTATTGAAACAGGGCTTGACGAAGTTGCTTCTCATAATTACAGTTCGTTATGGGGCGTGGCCGAAGGATATTTTAAGACAATGTTGCTTGTAGCAGTGCCTATCGCTACAGTATTCTTTGTAATAGCTATATATACTTCGGTGGTTAATAATCCACCAGAGGAGCATCCAAAGCATTTCATATTTAGTATCTTGAGATATTCAGTAGTTTTGATTGTTCTAACTAATTTATTTAATATACTAACTTGTGTTACAGAGATAACTGAGGGTGCAACAGACACTATAATAGAAACAGGGGATCCGGCAAACTCCAATTCATATGACTATAAATATGATGATTCACCAATAAAAGCTGCTATAGAGCGGCGTAAGGGACATCCAATCGATTTGAAAAAATTTACTCGTGGCGACGCAGTTATATTTTTTGATTCAATATTTGAATATATTACTTTATTTATTGGGGCGCTGTTTTCCATGCTCGTATTTGGAACCTCAGCATTTACAATAGTAATGACTGCAATTCAAAGGATTGTAAAACCCCTTATGTTACTGCCTTTCTCAGCGATAGTTTTAGCAATTAGTGCATGTTCTGGTGAAGGTGAACGAACGTTAAATCAGTATATAAAAACAATTCTTTCATATTGCTTTGCTGGTGTGTTTATGGTTATGTCATTAAAACTAGGATCTGAAATAGCCAAAATGAATCTTATTAGAGTTGGTTATAATTTTCGCTCTAATAGTACAATTGCTGCGTTAGCTGGTGTTATTAATATGAATTTACCGGTAATATTGACAACTGGACTTATAAAATCATCCGATGCGTTTATGAACAAAGTATTTTCTTAAAGGAGGTATGTAGGATGTTTTGGGTAGAGACATATTTAGCTTGTCGTATATTGTTTGGCTAATATACATGTATATATTTATATATAAAAGAAGGCTACAGTCCATAGCGACTGTAGCCTTCTTTGTATGATGTGAATTTTAATGCACTCAAGCTTGACGCACGTCAAGTTTTGATATTATAATCTGCATGAGAGGTATTCTTATGCAGATTTTTTATGATTTACAAGATTTAAGATATTTAGACTGGAGCAGAATTCGTCATAGCTCAGGCACTGCCGGCTCACTTTTGAAGGCTCAAGAAAAAGTTGATGGGAAAAACATTTATTATAAGCTTTCACAGTTTGATTCTGGCAGAGGTAAGTTTGGATTTGAAAGTGTGAATGAAATTATAGTTGATAGATTATTAGATGCAATGGGCATCAATCATCTACAGTATCAGCTTGTTCATGGTCTGATTAGTATCGAGGACAAAGAGTATGAGACGTATGTTTGTCGTTCCTCAGATTATAAAAAGCCTGGAGAAAAGAAATCATCCCTAGAGGCCTATTATCAAACTTACGCTAAGCCGGGAGAATCTGTTTTAGACTTTTGTATTGGCATGGGCTGGGCGGATTATATATATGAAATGTTGGTTGTCGATTACCTTATTTTAAATAGAGATAGGCACGGCGCCAACATCGAGGTGCTCAAATCTACCGATGGCACAGTGCGTTTAGCACCAATATTTGATAATGGATTATCCTTATTATACGATTGCAAGAATCCAAGAGCCTTGACAAAACAGAATCTTCTTGAAGATAAAAAGGTTATGGATTTTATTGGTTCTGGATATACATTTGAAAATTTGATTCTCATACCAAAGGATAAGCTGATAAAGCTGCCTAGCAACAGGAAACGGATTTTAAATGATTTATTTGAGGGAATCGCTGATTCAATATATCCCAAAGACTACCAAGAAAAAACTATTGAGATGATTTCCGAAAGGTGGAAGTTGTATGAAGTATTTCGAAATAAGAAGTGATTTGCCAGAGGATGAGAATCGTATTTACGGTATAGTAATCTACAACGAAAAAAAGGATGAATACATTGTAGAACTGCCAGAAGATTTAACCTACGAAGAGGCGCCGATTCTTCTTGACCGAGCAATTCAAAGGGGCTACAGGACAGTCGGGCCAGAGGTTGCGCGACTGTGGATAGAACAAAGAGTAGTGCCCTCTGATAGGCAAAATATATATTCAATTTTAAAAAAAGCAAAGCTAGATGAATACGATGAATTCGAACTACTTAAAATAGCTGATGGGCGCTGCGCGCAGGATGATTATTACTTAAAACCAATACCGGCCAATTCAATGCCTATTGATATTGTTCAGCGTTTACAAAAAAGGATACGTGATTATGTTCTTTTGCCAGATTTAATGATTCTAGTTTTTTTTGAGAATGGAGAGACTAAGCTTTGTGACCTAACAGAATTACAAGAATTATATTTTTGGATAAAGTATCTAACAATCAGTGATAATTATTATTATTCTATTCATCTAATCACATGTGGCTACGGTATAGCATGGGATGAAAGACGGCAAATTTCTTGCGAGGAACTATACGACATTGGACGCTCACAGGAGGTTAATTATGAAATGTTCAAAACATTTGTTGATCAGCGGACAATTACAACCTCCGACATATGTGAATCATTAAATTGCAGCAGGCAAAATATTAACGATTTAATTAAACGCGATAGATTACACCCAATCAAGAACTTGGAGCGCACCAAGCTATTTCTTAAAGCAGATATAGATAAACATCTCGAAAAATGATTTTTTGATACAAGGGTGGCGCTATTGTTGAATATAATGTAAAATCATCTAGAAACTGAAAACGTAACAAGGAGATGCAAATGCAAAACGACAATTTAGAATCAAATGTTAAAAACTGCCCTTCTAAAAAGGGCTTTCTTATTGTAACGATAATTGCAGTCTTAGCAATTGTGTTTGGAGCAATTGTCACCTTCAGACTAGTTAAAACAAAAGAAGCATATCAGCAAACAAACGACCAAAAGCTTATAAATGAATCAAAGGAACTAGCTAGAGAATCGCTTGAAGTATTAAAAACCGGTGATACAAAGCTTGCTGCACAGTTGGCTCTTGCTGGAATGCCTGATGGCAAGACCGATAGGCCTTTGGTTACCCAATCAGTATACCCTTTGTATCAGGCTATGAATCCATATGATATGGGAGAAAGTCTTGGGTTTGATTTTGTTCTAGAACATGATGCAAAAATTTTAGGCTATAGGGAAAGTCTCGATGGTAAAAAGGTCATTTCGGTTTGTGAAGGTGGGGCATTCTATATATGGGATTTAGAATCTGGAGATTGCTTGCATAAAGAGCAGCCACAGTACGAAGATAATATAAATGGCAGTGCACTTGAAATTTTATCTGCAGGCATCAGTAGTGATAAGGCAATTGTTGTATATAGAAATAAAATCAAAGCCTATAGTTTTGATGGGAAAGTATTATATGAAGTTCCAATCGAAGGGTTTATATCTGAGTGCGAGGTGGATCGAGAAGGTAAATATGTTGCTATAATAACTTCACTTCATGAATCGGATTTCAATGCGTGCGTGACTTTTTATGATGCTGACACAGGCGAAAAAATTAGCGAGCGTAAAGAAAATGTTTCGGCAAGTTATCATGCTCCAATAACTTTTTCTGAAGATGGAAACTATGCGGCTATAGCACATTTAGCACATTTGGATTATTCTTCATATCCTGTAGAGGAAATACCTGATTGTGTATCTGTTTTTGATATAAAAACAGGAGATCATATAGATCTTCCAGTAAAGGAAACTAGAGTCTTAGATTGTGCATTTACAAGTGATGGAGGGTTAGCAGTTAATTCGATTGAGAATAAGGATATTAATGCTAGTAAAATTACGCCTTTATATCTACAAAAGTTTGATATTACAAGTGGAGCGAAGCTTTGGGAAAAGTCGTATCAATACGCATCATCTGTTGCTGATACATCGCGAACTCAAATGATAAGTGCTAAATTTGAAGGCGCTGACAGTGAAGTTATAGCTATGGTTGGTACTCGAGAAGTATACGTAGTAAATTCTGAAACAGGCGAGGATATTTCAACTTTAATTGCTCAAAATTATATCTATGGAGTTGGAGAAGATGATACAGATATAATGGTAGCTACAGTTGATGGAGACATTAACTACTATAATTATGCTACAGGTGATATTAAAAAAAGGGATGCTGTACAAAAAACAGAACAACTTTCAGGTTTAAGCATGAGTGAGGATGTGCTTGTTGCTTACGATAAGAATAGCACTAACTTAGTGGTTATGAGTATACATAAAGATCACGATTGCTTCTCAAAAGCAGAAGTCGGTAGAGATTTAATTACTCAGGCAGCTGCTAGTCCAAGTGGAAAGACATATTTTTTACTGACTCATTACAACTTATACACTGACGATACTTATGAGTATGAGATTTTTGATACAAAGACAGGAAAGAAAAGGGGAAGCTTTATTCTTGATGAAAGTATAACCGGTAAAAGCAAATTTTACGTGGATGAGAACACCATAGCATTAATATCATCATATAGTGGTGAGATATTATATTACTCAATAGATGGTGAGCAAATAGATAGTTTTAAGGCATATGATGGAGTGGAAACGTATAAGCTTGGAGTTTCTAGAAATAATAAATATGCTGTTTTGTCAACTAGTAACAATTATTACGTGGTAGATATTGCAAAGAAAAAGACCATTTACAAAGGCAGTGCGAGTTTAGGTATGGACAACTATAGTATTTCTGATGATGGAAAAATTGTTTGTTACACTGCGTCAAATCATTCAAGTTGGATTATTAAGTGTGAAGAAGGAAGCTCAGAGAGTTTGCTAAATAATTATAAGATAAAGCATGCAGTTGTATCCCCAGACGGAAAAACTATTGTTGCAATATGTGATGATGGATACTTTAGAGTGGTTGATTCATCTACAGAAGATATAACTAATGAAATAAAATTTAGTGGAGAAACAGATTCGTTTTTTGAGTTCTCAGAAAACGGAAAACAGATTTATTTCCAAGATACAAGCGGTAATTTTGCAATATATGATTTAGAAGATAAAGAATTAAAATATATCACTAGTGGACCAATAACCGATATTAAAGAAGCGCATTTTGATAAGGAAAACAATATTCTAGCCTTATATGGTTTTACTAGGATATATTTGTTTGATTTAAATAGTTATTGTGGATTGAATTATATTGGCTGTGGGGAGTTATATCTGCCAAAACAAAACATTATAGTTGGTGTTAAAGGTAAAGTGGTCAAGGAATTTAAGATAGTATCAAAAGAAGAGTTAATAAAAGAAGCAAGAAAGAAATATGGTAAAGCTAAATTAACAGATGCTCAAAAGAAGAGATACAAAATAAACTAAGATAATCATCCAAGGGAGATACAATGAAATACGATGCATTTATAAGTTACAGACATCTAGATTGTGACATGTTCGTCGCCAAAAAATTACATAGAGAGCTTGAAACGACGCATATCCCTAAAAAGATTCGCAAGGAAACCGGTCGCAAAAGAATAAGGAGAGTTTTTCGAGATCAAGAAGAGCTTCCTGTAGGAAGCGATTTGGGAAGCAATATTGAGGCAGCCCTTCAAGAGGCAGAGTTTTTAATTGTCATTTGCTCGCCTCAAACCAAAGAATCTTATTGGGTAATGAAGGAAATAGATACTTTCATTTTGATGCATGGGCGTGAGAATATACTAGCCGTTCTAGTAGATGGCGAACCGGCAGATTCTTTCCCGCCGCAGCTTCTGATTGACGAATATGGTAATCCTGTTGAACCGCTGGCGGCAGACGTTCGTGGAAAACACAAGGGGCAAGTAAAAAAACGATTAAAGATTGAGGGCTTACGTATTGCAGCAGCTCTTTTAAGAGTAGATTATGACGATTTAAAGCAGAGACATCGAGAACGTCAAATGCGTCGTCGAGTTGGCTTTGCTGCTATGGTGGCTTGCTTAGCCTTGGCATTTGGTGCACTTGTCACATACAATTTGGCCAAGATAAATGAAGAGTATCAGCAGAAACTATTCAATGAATCAAAGGTGTTAGCGCAAACCTCGCTCGAAATATTGGAAGATGGCGATAGGGAAACTGCCGTCAAAGTAGCTTTGGAGGGGTTGCCTACTAAAGAACAGGATAGGCCTTTTGTTCCAGAATCGATGCAGGCTTTGGCTACTACTCTTGATTGCTATAGAATGGATTCTGGCTACAGGCATGAATATTTGTTGACACATGATTGTGCTATTTCTGAAATCACTATTAGTACCGATGGTACTAGGGCTCTTACTGTAGACAATTACGGCACATTATATTTATGGGATTTAGAATCAGGAAAAACTATATTCAAAAAAAATCCAGAGTATAATGATGACGGTCCAATTAGAGTCAGTGGAATAGGTTTTATTGATGATTTGGCCATTGTTATTGCAGGAAAAAAGATTACAGCATATAAGCCAGATGGTAAGGTCGCCTATGAAAAGGTGTTTCAAGAAAGTGCTGAACAAGCAAGTTTTGAGCGCGATGATAAATATATCTACGTTAGGCAACGGGTTCCCGATGGGGGAATTATATCCTCTACAGACATCGCGGTTATACTAGATGGAAAAACTGGCGAAGAGTATAAACAGTTTCCTAATCAGTTAGAGGAAGACTATGGTGGGGATGCTGTTTTTTCTAAGGATGGAACTTATTGCGCAATAGCGCATTATGCGCAAAATAGATATAGTGAAGAAGATGCCGATAATTACGTTACAATTATCAATCTTAGTAATGACACAATGATAGATGTTCCTGTCAGAGATAACACAATAGCAGATTTAAAGTTTACAAGTGATGGCGCACTTGTGGTTGAATCATATAATCAAAACGCATTTTCGAATAATGATTCATTAATGTGCTATTTTGAAAAGATAGATATTACATCTGGTGAGCGTCTTTGGGAAAGAGACATTGAGTGCAACAAGGAAGGCATTTTGGGACTCAATAGCGCTATTAGGTGTAGAGAATTTGAGCAAGATGGTAATTCATACAAACAAATTGCTACTTATCTTAATGGACGAATTTATTTGCTCAATGCAGAAACAGGTGAAGATGTTACGACAATAGCCCAAACCAGTCAAATACAGCAATTCTATTTGAGTGGAAGCGATGATCGTGTGTTTGTAGGCTGTGAAGATGGCAAATGCTATTTTTATAGTGGACTGACGGGGGAATTGTATCCAGATGTGAGTGTTGATTTTTCTAATGATCTTACTGACTTTGATTTTGGAGGCAAGTATTGCATTGCCAGTGGCTTTAGAGATTCTAATTTAGTTGTAATGCGTTATGCAGATAAAGACGATTCGCTTTATGCCAAAGAGATGGATGATGGGTATTATTATGGAAGTTCAGTTAGCCCTAATGGAAAATATTATGTAGTAGCAACACTTACAGGTGATTCAATAGGTGTTTCCTTAGAAGAAGAGAAAAATAAGTATGTAGTTTATGATACTAAATCCGGTAAGCAAAAGGGTAGTTTTATAGTACAAAACCCAGACATGGGTGAAGTATATTTTATTGATAATGACACGGTTGTTGCGTTAAGTTATAGTGGCGAGATGGCCTATTATTCCATAAGTAAAAATACTACAGAAAGCTTTTATCCATGCGGTGAAGGTAATCGTCCTGACGCCGGAGGTAATAGAATGTCATCAAACCGAAAATTTATGGCCTTTAATAATGGTCATAACGAGTATGTGGTTGTTGATGTAAAAAAACGTGAAGTTATAGCTAGTGGCCCTATGGAGTCTAGTATTACTTCACATGTGTCGATTTCGGATGATGGAAAGCTGCTTTGTTATTCTAAATCAAACGGCTCAGGTTGGATTGTAAATACTGACACCGGAAAATCAAAGAGTATTATGAACGGAATTGTTGTAAAACAAATTGCTATTGCGCCAGACTGCAAAACTATAGGGGCAGTATGTGACGATGGTAAACTTCGAATAATGAATATTGATGATAACAAAATACTTGATGAGATTGAGTATTTTGGAGGTGAATCTACATATGTTGAGTTTTCACATGATGGAAAGCTTGTTTATATGCAGGGCTCTGATTTGTATTATCATGTATATGATTTAGAAGCTAAAGAATTTAAATTTACAAGTGGCGATAGGACAATGGATATTCAATACTCAACATATGATTATGAGAAGAATTGGATTGTATTTTTCAATCAAAATGGAATGATTATTATGGATTTAAATTCCTATGGTGTTATTTCAGAGGTTGATAATGGAATAGTCTATGCTCCTGGAAAAGACGTTATTGTAGGTGCGAAGAAAAAGGATTTGGCAGCCTACGAGCTCAAATCCCTAGACAAACTCATCAAAGAAGCGCATAAGAAGTATGGCAATGAAAAGCTCACAGATATCCAAAAGCTAAAATATCGTATCAATTAATATAAGTGCTAAATTCGATTCACTTTAACTTGCTAAAGCAATATGGTACAATATCAACTAGTTTCTAGAGAATTCTAGTAGGAGGTCGGATATGATAAAACGTATTTTTTCTTTGTGCATGGTAGCAATGATGGCGTGCGCAATGATGTTTGGATGTGGCAAAGATTCAACATCAGGCAAAAAAGCAAAAGCCCCTGCATCTGCAGAGGGACAAACCTACAAAGTAGGTATAGTTCAGTATGTTGATGATGCATCATTAAATCAAATAGTTTCTAATCTCGAGTCTCGTCTTGACGAGCTAGGCGAAGAAAAAGGCTGCAAGTTTGAGTACGAGGATTACTATTACAACGGTCAGGCTGATTCTACAACCATCAACCAAATCGTTACCGAGCTTATTAACGACGAGGTAGATATCATTGTTCCAATAGCTACTCCAACTGCACTTATCTGTCAGTCAGCTACAGAGGACAATCAGATTCCAGTTGTTTTTGCGGCAGTTTCAGATCCTGTTGGTGCTGGCCTTGTTGATAGCCTCGACAAGCCAGGTGCAAATGTTACAGGTACATCAGATGCACTTAATACATCAGCAGTTTTTGATTTAATGCTTGCTCAGAATAGAGATTTGCAGAAGGTCGGCTTGCTTTACGACAAGAGCCAGGACGCTTCAACAGCGCCTATTGAGGAAGCCAAGAAATACCTTAAGTCAGCAGGTATCGATTACGTCGAAAAGACAGGTACCAAGAACGACGAGGTTATGCTTGCAGCAGATGCCCTCGTTGCAGAAAAGGTAGAGGCTGTGTTCACACCTACCGACAACACAATCATGACAGCGGAGCTTGGCATCTATGAGAAGTTCATTGATGCAGGCATTCCTCATTATTGTGGCGCAGATTCATTCGCTCTTAACGGAGCATATCTTGGATATGGTGTAAACTACGCTACTCTCGGAACTGAGACAGCTAACATGGTTTCAGAAATCCTTGTTGATGGCAAAAAGCCAGAATCACTTCCAGTTAAGACTCTTGATAACGGAACAGCTACAGTCAACACCGAAACAGCAGAAGCCCTTGGTTTGGACTACAGCAAAATCAAGGATATGTGCGATGGCTTCGTAGAGATTCAGACTTCAAAAGAGTTCGAATAATGGTTATCAGATTCGTCAAAGGAGAGTAATCAATGGACTCTATTTTCACAGTTTCGATTTTTCAAAGTGCTTTAGAGCTCGGGTGCATTTATGCACTCGTTGCTCTAGCACTTTTTATTTCTTTTACAATACTTAATATTGCAGATCTTACCACAGATGGATGCTTCACCTTAGGGTGTGCAGTGGGAGCTATGTTTACAGCTGCCGGTCATCCGCTTTTAGCGCTAGTGATGGCCCTTGTGGCAGGGGCGCTTGCAGGATTTTTGACAGCCCTTCTTCAGACTAAGTTTGGAGTGGAATCCATCCTCGCAGGTATTATCGTAAATACGGGATTATATACTATCAACCTGATGGTGATGGGATTCTCATCCCTGGTAAATCTATTTGGATGCGATACAGTTTTTTCTTTAGGAAAGGATTTGCTGGGAGACACCTTCATCGGTGGATGGTACAAGGTTGCCATGGTAGCAGCGATAGTGATTATCATCGCTCTTGCATTGTGGTGGTTCCTTGGAACAACCCTTGGTATGTCAATCCGTGCTACCGGCGACAATGCTGAGATGGTCAAATCATCATCTATCAACCCAACCTTTACTATCACAGTTGGGCTTTGTCTTGCCAACTCACTTACAGGTTTATCAGGAGCTTTGATTGCCCAATACCAAAAGTCTGCCGACATCAACATCGGTACAGGCATGGTTACAATCGCTCTTGCATCTCTTATCATAGGCCAGACACTAATTGGCAATAAGGGGTCCATGAGCCGACGTATTTTTGGTACAATTCTAGGCTCAGTTCTCTACAGATTTATCGTGGCAATCGCCCTTAGGATGTCAGTGCCAGCGGAGGCGTTAAAGCTAGTATCTGCAATCATCGTAGCAGTTGCAATCGCTACTCCGTATGTACGTAAAAAGGTGGCACTCAAAAAGCGCCAGTATGCAAACTATCAGCGCAATCGTCAGGAGGTAAAGAAAAATGCTTAGATTAGATAACATTTCAAAGACCTTCAATCCTGGCACAGTCAATGAAAAGGCTGCTTTGACCAAGCTCAGCCTTGAGCTTAAGGATGGCGATTTTGCTACAATCGTTGGTTCAAATGGTGCTGGTAAATCCACAATGTTCAATGCTATTGCAGGCACCTTCATTGTTGATGAGGGAAATATTTATTTGGGCGACGAGGATATTACCTTTAAAAAAGAGCATGTTCGAAGTCGATATATAGGACATCTATTTCAGGATCCTTTAAAAGGCACTGCGCCCAATATGACAATCGAGGAAAACATGGCGTTGGCATATCTCAGAGCTTCTCGCGCATCAAGCAAGCTCTTTTCTCGAATCAGTGCCAAGGACAAGGACAGATTCCGCCAGCAGCTTCAACTGCTTGGCATGGGTCTTGAGGATAGAATGAAGCAGCCCGTGGGCTTGTTGTCTGGAGGTCAGCGTCAAGCTCTTACGCTTCTTATGGCGACATTTGTCACACCAAAGCTTTTGCTTTTGGATGAACACACAGCAGCTCTCGATCCGGCTACCGCGGAAAAGGTTTTGGAGCTTACAAAGAGCATAGTTTCTGAGCGAGGCATTACCTGTCTGATGGTTACCCATAACATGCATCAAGCTCTCGAGGTTGGCAACAGAACTCTTATGATGAATGCAGGTCGTATCGTGTTTGATACTCAGGGCGAAGAGCGCGCCAAGCTCACAGTTCAAGACTTACTAGAGAAGTTTAGAGCAGGAGCTGGAGAAGAATTAGATAATGATAGAGTGTTGTTATCATGACTTTCTATTGCCAATAAAGGGAATTGTTAGTAGGTTGGTACTATTCTTGTTAGCATTATCCTTAAGTTGTTGGCGAAAGGGGCAAATTTTTGTTAATAATGGCACTTTAATTGAGTGAAGCGGTGTTGTAAAATATTTTCTTGCGAATAGAAATAAATATAAGTATGAAAATATATATAGGAAGAGGATTTAATTCATGAAAAAGGTAGTTAAATTTGGTGGTAGTTCCCTTGCTGATGCAAAGCAGTTCAAAAAGGTAGGCGACATTATCCGCGCAGACGAGACAAGAGTTTTTGTTGTTCCATCTGCTCCAGGTAAGCGCAATAGCAAGGATACCAAGGTTACCGATATGCTCATTGGCACATACGAGGATGCCAAAGCAGGCAAGGATGTCAGCAAGAATCTCGAGGCTATCAAGGCTCGATACGATGAGATTATCAACGGTCTCAAGCTCAAGAACTTCTCTTTAGACGAGGATTTCAAGCAGATTGCTGCAGATATCAAGGCAGATCTTTCACTCGATTATCTTGCTAGCCGTGGTGAGTTTTTAAATGGCAAGATTATGGCTGCTTACTTAGGCTACGATTTCATCGACGCCAAGGAAGTTATCTTCTTCAATGAAGAGGGTTACCTTAATTCATACAAGACAGAAAAGACAATGGCAAAGGCATTAGAAGAGCATCCACATGCTGTCATCCCTGGTTTCTATGGATGTGGCAAGGATGGTCGTGTTAAGACTTTCTCACGTGGTGGTTCTGATGTTACAGGCTCAATTGTTGCAGGCGCTGCAAAGGTTGATGTTTATGAAAACTGGACAGATGTTTCAGGCTTCTTAATCTGCGATCCACGCATCGTTGACAACCCAGTTGGCATGCAGACAATCACATATCGTGAGCTTAGAGAGCTTTCATACATGGGTGCAGGAGTTTTACATGAGGATGCTATTTTCCCTGTTCGTTCTGCTGGTATTCCAATCAACATCAAAAATACCAACAGGCCAGACGACGACGGCACATGGATTGTTGAGAGCACAGCTCAGCGCAACGAATACGTTATCACAGGTATCGCCGGCAAGAAGGGCTTCTGTACAGTTCTTATCACAAAGTCTCTTATGAACTCAGAGGTTGGTTTTTGTCGTAAGGCACTTCAGGCTTTCGAAGACAACGGTATCAACATCGAGCACATGCCTTCAGGTATCGATACAATGACAGTTGTTGTTCACGAGGATGAGTTCATCAACAAAGAGCAGGCAGTTGTTTCAGCAATTCACCGCAACTGTTCACCAGACTCAATCGAAATCGAGTCAGACCTTGCACTTATCGCAGTCGTTGGTCGTGGTATGAAGAGCACACGTGGTACAGCTGGACGTATTTTCTCAGCCCTTAGCCACGCACACGTAAACGTTCGTATGATTGATCAGGGTTCTTCCGAGCTCAACATCATCATCGGTGTACAAAACGAGGATTTCGACACAGCAGTGAAGGCTATCTACGATATCTTTGTTACAACAAAGCTTTAATCACATAACATATCAAGCTCTGGAGTTTGATATGTGTCTAGGATTCTAGATACATATCAGTTGCCTTCGGAGCTTTTTGTATTTTTTAAACTTTGCTATAATATCTAAAAAGGAAAGGGAGGTTTTTTATGCTAAAAAAGAAAATACTATCATTATTATTAATATTTGTAATGGTCTTTTCCATTGGCTGCGGTTCGTCTGGAAAAGGCGATAGGTCAACTGATTTTGGTGATGCATCTGCGGAGAGACGCACTTCACAGAGTTTAGATACAAACGAAGCTGAGGTGGCTGATGCAGGTTCTGCTGTTGCGGATAAAGAAGCAGACAATCCTGTTGAGGGCTCAGATGTAGACCGTAAGATAGTTTACACTTCATATGTAAGCATCGAGACCAAAAAGTTTGATGACGACTTGGCCAAGATAAAACAGATGGTTTCAGACAATGGTGGTTACTTCGAAAACACATCTGTTAATGGCAATCAGGATCAGGGAAATCGTCATGCCAATTTGACAGCTCGTATTCCAGCTGACAAGTACGATGGATTTATGAATAGCGTCGGCGACGTAGGGTCACTCACATCCAAGGATGAAAGTGTTGATGACATTACATCTAACTACGTTGATGTAGAGTCTAGATTAAAGAGTCTTAACACCAAGCTCGAACGCTTGCAGGAGTTAGAGCAATCTGCAGATAATGTCACAGATTTGCTAGAGATTGAGGATAGAATTAACGACGTTCAGTATGAAATCGAAAACTACACAGCTCAACTCAAGGTATACGACAACGAGATTGACTACAGCACTGTATCTATCAATCTAAACGAGGTTGCCACCTATACACCAATCAAGAAGGAAAGCTTTTGGCACAAGCTTGCAGAAGCATTTGGTGGTTCCTTTAGAGGATTTGTTGCATTCCTGCAGCAGTTGGTAATTTTTATCATTTATTTGATACCATACATCATCATCGTTGGAATCATATTGTTTATTGTAATAAAAGTTAGAAAGAAGAAGGGAAAAGGCCCACTTTTTAAGCGAAAATAGTTATTTAATACACGCAGCGCTTATGCTATACTAGTTGCAGTTTGAAACATAGTAATTGAGAGGTATAGCATGAGCCTAATAATCAAAAACGGTAGGGTTTTAAACCCACCTACAAACACAGATGAAATATTAGATATCAAGATAGACGGGAACATTATCTCAGCTGTTCAGGCTGGTATTGTTCCCGTTTCTTCTGATACGGTGGTTGATGCGCAGGGATGCTTTGTGTTCCCAGGTCTCATCGATATGCATGTTCATTTCAGAGATCCAGGTCAGACCGCCAAGGAAGATATCGAGACTGGTTCCAAGGCCGCGGCACGAGGCGGCGTGACAACAGTGCTTGCCATGCCAAACACCAAGCCGGTGGTTGATAACCCAGAGCTTGTAAGGTATGTTCATGACAAGGCTAAGTCAGTGGGACTTACAAGAGTGCTCCAGGTTGGTTCGGTAACCAAGGGTATGGAAGGCAAAGAGCTTTCAGATTTGCAAGGCATGATTGATGCAGGAATCCCAGCCATTTCCGAGGACGGCAAATCAGTTATGGATTCAGGCTTGTATCGTCAGGCGATGAAGATTGTAGCCAAGGCAAATGTTCCTGTCCTTGCTCATTGTGAGGATATCAACCTTGTGCAGGGAGGCGTTATGAATCTCGGCGCCAAGTCTGATTCCATGGGCGAAAAGGGAATCAGCAATGCTGTTGAAAACATAATCGAGATGCGAGACATTATGCTTGCGGAGGAGACAGGCGCAACACTTCATCTTTGCCATTGCTCCACCAAGGAAAGCTACGACATAATCAAGGAAGCAAAGGCTCGCGGTGTAAAGGTTTCTGGCGAGGTATGTCCACATCACTTTACACTTACCGAGGATGACATAGTGCCAGGAGATGGCAATTACAAGATGAATCCACCAGTCAGAACTGCAGCAGACAGAGAGGCTCTTCGAAAAGGGCTTGCCGATGGAGTATTCGAAGTGATTTCTACCGATCACGCTCCTCACACTGCAGAGGAAAAGTCAAAGGGATTTGCATCGCCATTTGGCATCGTCGGTCTTGAGACCTCAGCTAGCCTTACATACACAGAGCTTGTTTTATCAGGTCTTATCACACCGCTTACTATGGCGGCATACATGAGCAGCAACCCTGCTCGCATCCTGGGTCGTGATGACCTTGGCAACATTTCACCAGGCAAGGCTGCTGATTTAACAATCTTCGATCCTTCAATCGAATACGAAATTCATGCTGCTGATTTCGTAGGCAAATCTAAGAATATGCCTTACGAAAATCGCAAAGTATGCGGCAAAGTAGTAAAAACAATATACGATGGACGCGTGGTTTATGAAGAATAATGAAGGCTTCCCCCTCTGAGGGGAAACTAAATAGAAAATATATTTATGAATATATATAAAGAAAGGAACACTATGATTCAAAAACTTATATCTCAAATTCAGGAGAAAAATGCCCCTATAGTTGTGGGCCTAGATCCTACAATGAAGCTCATGCCAAAATCTCTTATAGAAAAATACACTTCAGAGATGGGACAAACTCTTGAGGCAGTGGGCGAGGCAATGTTTGATTACAACCGCCAAATCATGGATGCAACAGCAGATTTGATTCCAGCTGTAAAGCCACAGATTGCCATGTACGAAAGCTATGGCATCCCAGGCATGATTGCATACAAAAAGACAGTTGATTATGCCAAGGAGTTAGGACTTGTTGTCATTGCAGATATCAAGCGCGGCGACATTGGTTCAACATCTACAGCATATGCACTCGGTCATCTAGGCTCGGTTCAGGTTGGAGATTACACATATAAGGGATTTGATGCTGACATGGCAACGGTTAATCCTTACCTTGGAACAGATGGAGTGAAACCATTCGTTGATGTTTGTAAGGAGGAAGACAAGGGTATCTTCGTTCTCTGCAAAACATCTAATCCATCATCTGGCGAGTTCCAGGACAGACTTATCGACGGCAGACCACTTTACGAGCACATGGCTGAAAAAATAGAAGAGTGGGGCGCTGAAACTAGAGAGGGCAACTATTCAAATGTTGGCGCAGTTGTGGGAGCAACTTACCCAGAGATGGGCGCAAAGCTTCGCAAACTCATGCCACATACCTATATCCTTGTGCCAGGATACGGCGCACAGGGCGGCAAGGGCGCAGACCTTGTAAACTTCTTCAATGAAGATGGACTTGGCGCTATCGTAAATTCTAGCCGAGGTATCATCGCAGCATATCAGCAGGAGAAATACGCAAGCTATGGTGAGGAAAACTTCGCAGGAGCCAGCCGCGCAGCTGTTGAAGATATGCTTGCAGATATACGCTCTGCATTACAATAAATATAGAGTCTTCCCAAAGGTTTAGTGCATAAGTTTGCCTTCAAATGGAAGCTTGGTTTAGTGCAGATAAATATATAGCCTTCCCCCAGGGGGGAAGGTGGGCCCGAAGGGCTCGGATGAGGGGGAATCTCAAAAGGAGTCTAAAAATGAAAGTAAAAGAAACTGCGAAAGTTTTAGAATCATCAAATCTGGCTCAGGATGTATACAGCCTTCGCTTTAGTACTACAGCTGCTAAGTACGCTGTCCCAGGCCAGTTTATAAATATATTTTCCAAGGATGGAAGCAAGCTTCTGCCACGTCCAATCAGCATCTGTGAGATAGACAAAGAGCAGTCTGCTCTCAGAGTCGTTTTTAGAGTGGTTGGTGCTGGCACTGAAGAATTCTCGAAGCTTGTAGCAGGCGATGAAATCACTGTTATGGGACCTTTGGGAAATGGCTTCCCCCTGGAAGGAGAAAAATCCGTCGTAGTTGGCGGAGGAATCGGCGTTCCACCAATGCTTCAGCTTGCCAAGGAGCTACCTGGCACAGTTGTTGCAGTTATGGGCTATCGTAATGACGATATGTTTTTGAACGAGGAATTCACCGACGTGGCCTCAGATCTTATCATCGCAACGGATGACGGTTCTGTGGGAGTTCACGGTACAGTGGTGGATGCTATGAAGGAAAACGATTTGCAGGCAGATGTCATCTACGCCTGTGGACCAAAGCCGATGCTACGTGGAGTTGCCGAGTACGCCGAGGAAAAGGGCATAAAATGTTACGTTTCCATGGAGGAGCGCATGGCATGCGGAGTTGGCGCCTGCTTGGGGTGTGTTTGTCAGTCGACTGACGTGGATGACCACAGTCACGTGCACAACAAGCGCGTCTGCAAGGACGGTCCAGTATTTTTATCTACGGAGGTGGAATTATAATGAATACAAAAGTTACCATCGCAGGAGTAGAATTTCAAAATCCTATCATGGAGGCATCAGGAACCTTCGGTTCTGGAATGGAATATTCTGAATTCGTAGATTTAAATCAGCTTGGAGCCGTTGTTACAAAAGGTGTAGCAAATGTACCTTGGCCGGGCAATCCAACACCTCGAATTGCCGAGGTTCGTTCAGGTATGCTCAATGCTATCGGATTGCAGAATCCGGGGGTCGAGGTATTTTGTGAACGAGATTTGAAATTTCTTGAACACTATAAAGACACAAATGTAGTGGTTAATGTTTGCGGACATTCGGCCGAAGAATATATTGAGGTGGTTAAGAGATTGGCTACAGAATCTAGGGTTGATATGCTAGAAATCAACATTTCCTGCCCTAATGTTAAGGAGGGAGGAATTGCTTTCGGGCAAGATCCTAAGGCGGTAGAAGAAATCACTAGATTAGTAAAGACCCACGCAAAGCAGCCAATTATTATGAAGCTTTCACCAAATGTCACCGACATCAAGGTTATGGCCAAGGCAGCAGAGGCAGGTGGAGCAGATGCCATTTCACTTATAAACACACTTACAGGAATGAAAATCGATGTTGAGCGTCAGAGCTTTGTTCTAGCAAACAAGACCGGCGGTATGTCAGGTCCAGCAGTTCACCCAATTGCAGTTCGAATGGTTTACGAATGTGCCAATGCGGTAAAGATTCCTATCATTGGAATGGGCGGTGTTTGCACATGGGAAGATGCAGTAGAGATGATGTTGGCAGGTGCTACAGCAGTTTCAGTTGGCACAGCAAACTTCTTCAATCCTACCGCAACCACAGATATTTTAGCTGGCATCAAAGACTACATGATTCGCAAAAATATTGAGGATATCAATTCTATCATAGGTGTTGTACAATAGTAGTAGGAAGAGTTGTATATACAACAAGGCGATGTTCACATAAAATTCAGATAAATTACTTAGAATATTCCGTGACACATTGACTTTGATTTGCTACACTTTACTTACCTCGAAAGACTGTGAAAGGAGGGGAGCTGATGAAGTTCAAAAAGATAGGTGAAGACAAGATTCGTTGCGTCATTACCAAAGAAGAAATGGAACAGAACGGCATGGAGCTTGGAGATTTCGTCAGTGACCAGGAAAAGACCCAAAGCTTTATCCG
>JAEEGJ010004853.1_pt1 | contig 44034 bp, 24 predicted proteins | sample 8958761 | NCBI WGS metagenome assembly JAEEGJ01 (sample SAMN16246546, study PRJNA631951) | gut metagenome | biome: gut microbiome; feature: rumen; material: RS-attached | host: Bos | place: Iran: Karaj | collected 2018-10
CCTACCTCGCGGCCGCCCACACCGATGTCGCCAGCGGGAACGTCCTCATCGGGACCAATCACGCGATAGAGTTCGTTCATGAAAGCCTGGCAGAAACGCATCACCTCGGCGTCGCTCTTGCCACGGGGCGAGAAGTCGGAGCCACCCTTGGCACCGCCCATGGGCAGCGTGGTGAGTGAGTTCTTGAACGTCTGCTCGAAGGCGAGGAACTTCAGGATACCCAGGTTAACGCTCTTGTGATAGCGCAGTCCGCCTTTGTACGGGCCGATGGCGTTGTTGTGCTGGATGCGGTAGCCCATGTTGGTCTGCACCTTGCCTTGGTCGTCTACCCATGTGACACGGAACTCGAGGACTCTGTCGGGGATGCACAGACGCTCGATGAGGTTTGACTTCTCGAACTCAGGGTGCTTGTTGTACTCCTCCTCGATGGTGGGAAGAACCTGACTCACGGCCTGAATGTACTCGGGCTCGTTGGGAAAACGCTGCTTGAGCATTTCTACTACTTGTTGAGCATTCATAATCTTTTTACTTTAGGTTGAACTATAATGTGATTTTTGCGTTGTCTTTCTCTTTGGCGGAGCAACGATTTGCGTCGTTTTTTCTTTTGACGGGTGCAAAGGTAAAGTAAAAATCAGAATTACGCAACAATTTATCCGATTTTTTTATAAAAAAGTGTCTTTTTGTTATCTTTTATTGATTTTTGTCATCTTTTTGATATAATTGCGTTGTCGCGGCATCGCATCGGCGCAGATATTTCCTGCCTCCTGCTATGTAGATGCCCTTGCTTTGCGGCCTGGCGTGCAGCCGGCGGCCCTGCAGATCGTAGTAATGGTGCGGTGCTGGCTGGCGGCTGACGGTTTCGCTGATGCCGTCGCTGCTGCCGAAGGGCTTCACGTGGGCGACGGCGGCGTTCACCACCGAGCCATCGCGTGTGTCGATGAGCATGACCACCAGATTCAGCTTGTCTGGATGCTGTGCCAGCGCGTTGCCGCCGATGTTGAAGGTGCAAGCATAGTGCTGGGGCGCGTTACTGCGCAGCGGGGTGCTGATGCTGCCGCTGATGCCGCCGTCGACGCCCATGATGTCGATGGCTACGTGGTTGTAGACCATGTCATAGAGATAAGCGCCGCGCCCGGCGTAGGCCAGCAGTGCCGCGTCGGGCCCTGCATAGTCGTTGTAGCCGTTGCTTTGCCGCCACTGGTTGCCCTGCCCCGTCAGGCTGTCGGCCGTGAGCACCGTGATGAGGCTGTAGTGCGCATCGGAGCTGTTGTAGGCAAAGTGTGTGGCTATGTCGCAGCTGATTTCCGTCGTGCTGGCAAACTGCGTGTTGACCGCTATGTCGGCCACGGCGGTGCGCTGCAGGGCATAGGCCACCAGCTGGTCGGTGGCAAAGCTGCCCGTTGTGGCCATGCCGCAGTAGGGGTCGCAGTCTATCCAGCGGTCGATGGTGCATGAGGGCAGCCCTCCCAGCACCCGTTGCTTCTCGCGGTAGAAAGTGCTGTTGCGATATTGCGGCACAATCATCGGGTCGCGTGGGTTGTTGAGGTCATCGCTGTGCATGGCGATGGGGATGAATTGCTCGCCAAACAGTTCCTGCAGCAGTTCGATGCCGGCAATGCCGCGTATGCAGTTGTGGCACCACGTGCCGGTAAACTCCTCCATCACCGAGCGCTTCGTCGGCTTTCGTGCCAGGGTGGCTAAGTTGGTGGACTGTGGCGCGGAGCCTATCGGCTGTCCGTTCACTCGCGTCAGGGTGATGCTGAGTTGGTGCTCCTGTGGCGTGGCGGGGGTGGTGTAGCTGACAGGCATGTCGAACACCAGGCCCAGCTCGTCGACGGTGGCGGGCAGCTGGTAGAACTGTTCGGGCTGTGGCTCGCCGTCGATGCTGACGATGTAGGCCACGTCGGTGACAGCAGCGGCTCCACTGTTGCTGACAGGCAGCGTGAGGGTTGCAGGCTGTCCGGCCATCTCTACCTGCTCGCCGATGGTCATGGGTGTGGCGCCCTCTGCGGGCAGCAACGGACCGCAGCCCAGCACTTGCAGGGGCAGTGCGCCATAGGCAGATGACATGTCACGGCTGTTGAGGAAACAACTGCCCGAGGGGCCGCTGACGCTGCCTGTGAGCAGTGGCATGGCGCGTCCACCGGCAACCTGTATGGTCAGCCCCACGAGGATGTTGGCGTAGGCATTGCCGGCCGGCAGTATGCCGATGTCACCTTCCAGCGACACCTCGGTTGGCAACCCGTCGTGCTGCATGTCGCGCAGCGCGCTCAGTGGCACGTCGCGCTGCACTGTCACTGTCTGCGGGCCGTTGGAATAACGTGCTGCCATCCACACGCTGAGGGCGGTGACGGCCGTCTTGTCGCTGATGAAGAAACGGAGCCCGCTGATGCTGCCTCCCACCAGCAGCGCACTGTTCTGTGCCGTGAGGCGCACATAGAGGTCGTTGCTGCCTTCGAGTGTGGCAGACGTGGAGGTGCCGTGGGCAGTGTTCCACAGTCCCCACCACGTGTGCTGTGCCTCACCTTCGGCGGCATGGCAGATGCCGGTGCCCACAGCCAGGGCCAAAAATGCAAGTATGAGTCTGCTGCGCATTGCTTTCTATTTGATGATAGTAAAAAAAGCGGGCTGCGCAGCCCTTGCATGCGCAGTCCGCATATGAATGAATTGTATAGGGGAATTACTTCACCACTACTTTCTTGCCGTTTACGATGTAGAGTCCTTTCTGCATGTTGTTCACGCGGACACCCTGCATGTTGTAGATTGTTGCTTCCTGCTTGCCGGCGGCCAGCTCGCTGATGCCAGTGGTGATGCTGCCCATGGCAACAGGTATGAACTGGTAGGCATCGTAGCCATATTGCAGGAGAATGCTTCCTTCGCCAATGATAAATGCAAAGCCGGTGAGTTCGCTGATGACGGCACCGTTGGGAATGTTCTTCAACGCACTTTCACAGACTTGGAAATCATCGTTGAGATACACCTCTGCGCCGTCAGCGTCGGAAAGGTAATAGTCGCTGCTCCATGTGCCCTTATTCATTTTCAGGATGACGTTGTTCAGCTTCACAAGGCGCATCACGTTGGCATCCTCGTATGCCTCGGCCAGAGCACCGAGCTTCTTGCCCTCGGGAGCCTCACCGCCTGTGACCACCTCAATAGTGGAGGCATCGCTTGCACCTGAGGCAAGGAGCTGCGGGAACATGTAATTGAGGTAGGAGGCGGTAAATGAACCTTTCAGCTGGTCGCCAGCCTTCACCGTGACATCTTCGGGCAGCATGACGAGCAGGCCTGCCGTGTTGTCCTCGATGAGGGCATATTCACCATCGGTCCATGTGACAGTGGTGGGCTCGGCAAACTGCAAGGTGGCGTTGATGCCCTCCATGTCGTTGATGATTTCCATTGCGGTGAGCTCTGCAATACCATTGAACGTAGCCACGTTGTCAGCAAAGTTGAGCTTCACATAGCCGGTGCCGTAAGCATCCCACTCGCCTTCCTCAATGTTCAGATAGGCACTGCCAGCGTTGATGTAGCCCATGCCGGCGCTGGTAGGTGCGGGATAGGGGAAGAAGCCAAAGGCAAAGTCATAGATAGGCTCGAGGGTGTCATAGTCGAAGTCTTTGATGTACAGACCCATAGTGAGTTCTGCCGGTCCGGAAACGAACTCACCCCATCTGTTCAACTTCACAGCATCGAAGAGGTCGATGTCCTCATCGACAGCCACGAAGGCGTTCTCACCCTTGATGGGCTCAACTTCTTCTACGATGGGAATGGTGTACTCTTTTATCTCGTCAGCCTTGACCAGGATGCCGGTTCCGGCGGGCACTTTACTGATGGGCAGCAGGGTGACGCTGATGATGGCGTCGTAGTTGTCGTAGTTCTTGGTGGCGGTGTATGCCTTGATGCCCTCAATGCCGGTGAAGTCGAGGTTGCAGGGCAGACCCAGCATCACGTAGTTGCTGGTGCCGTCAGTAACGGCAATCTGGTTCTCCAATAGCTCTTCGAAGTCAAGGGTGATTTCGTCGGCGTCCATCATACTGGCGGTATAGACAACAATTTTCTTCACGCATTTTCCCTTGTCAATCTCGAAGCCCAGCATGCCGTCTTCCTCCATCATGTAGATGGCGTGGCCTATGCCGTCGTTCCACGAGGTCTTCAGTGCGCCGTCATCCTTGCGCTTGGCGTCTTCTCTGTTGCCGGTGTAGAAATGGTCGCCAGTGTAGAAGATCTCCACTATCTGGCCTTCCTTCAGGTTTCCAATGGCAGCACAGCGTCCGGCACCCGAACCGAGGGTGAGTCCCTGTCCGTCGACGATAGACCATCCTTTGTTGCTGGACAGAACAGCCTGCACAGCTATATCCTCCAGGCCTTCGTTGGTGCAGTAGTACACAGCGTTGGTCTTGTTGTTGCCCTCATTCCAGATGTTGGCTGCAGCTTCCGATTCTATGGTCAGTGTGACATCGCCCATGGCTGTGAAGTCAAATGCTTTGTCCACCTTATAATCGGCGGGGTCGAAGTCTATCACAGAGACATAGGTAGCACCATAGACCGACGCGTCGTCGTTCCACACATTGCTGATGGTGGTGAAGCCAGAGGCCACAGCCGTTACCAGTCCTGTCTCGCTGACGGTGGCTATGTCTTCGCCCATCGATTCCCAGTGGGTGGTGAACTTTGCGGGGTCAACCTTGGCATTGAGCTGATAGGTGGCACCGGGAATGAGCGTCAGCTCGTCGGGTGTCACTGTAATGGTGGGTTGCGTGGCGTCAGGCCGGCTCCACTCTATGGCCCATGAGGCATTGATTTGCGAGCCTTTGGAGTCGCCGTTGTCAAAATAAATGGCAATGCTCTCCTTGGCATTGATGCCGGTAATGGTGAGTGTGCACGACTCGCCAAGATCTCTGTACTTGAAAGCCTCACCGCCAGTGAACTCCACCTCTTCGCCGTCGGCTTCCACCTTGATGACAGAGACGTCTTTGCCGTCTGCTGAATTCAGTTCATAGTTGGAAGCGCCTGTCAGCGTCAGGCTGTGGATGGTGTAGGGCTGGTTGACGGTGAATACCACACGCTTGCCATCCTGGTTTGTGCGTAGCTTGAATCCATTGCTTGTCATGCTGCCAGTCTGTTTAGAACCCTTTCCGGCAATGTAAGTTCCGGCAATGAAATAGCTCTGTCCATCGACTTGAGCATTTGAAGAACCGCCTCCAGTGGCGTCCTTCTCAGTCTCTGAGCCGGTCTCGGCAAATGCCGTTCCGGCGCACAACAATGCTGCCACGAGGAGCACTGCTGCTTTCATGTTAGTAAAAAACTTCATAAGCATCTGATAGTTTAAGTGTGAATAATAAAGATGTTTGTTGTAATAGTTAAGATGTTTTCCTTTCTCGTTGCAAATGTACGCATTTTCTGCGAAATAGTAAAGGTAAACGGCAACAATATTCGACTTCAAACCTGCCGGGCTATTTTACGGAATGTTTTTTCCCGTCAATGATGTAAAGTCCTCTGTTCGGCTTTCCCTGCACGGGGCGTCCCTGTAGGTCGTAGATTGCTGGGGCACTGCTCTGTGCGTTTGCGGTTGGCGTGTCTTCTATGCCATCCATGACCTTGTCGTAGGTCTCAGGCGAGAGACCGATGACGGTGGGAATGTTGCCTTGGTCGTCAACGAGGTCGAAGGCGTCCATCTTGAAATAGGCCGTGTTGGATGGCACGCTGATGGTGGTTGACACCTCGGGGTTGAGCATCTGGTCGCTGTTGCCAATGGTGACGAAGGCTCCCAGGTCGGGCCGGAAGGCATAGACGTAGAGGTTCTCGCCCTTCACGTTGGTGCCTCGTGCGGTGCTCCATTGCACCAGGGCCTCGCGGGTGTTCTTGCGGGCATAGCCGTAGTCGAGTTTATAGGCGAAGCGGACGGTTCCTTTGCCGTAGATGATGGTGGGCATGCTGTTGCCCTGAGCAACGTCGAAGTGGCTCTCCTCCTTGGTCATGTCCAGGTAGGCCTTGCCGTCGGCGGTCCTCACCAGGTCCTCCGCCTCCATGACCAGCACCATCGCCCCGGCCCGGCGAGCATCGTCGGTCATCACCCACGGGCCGTCGAAGGTCATCACGGTGAAGCCGCCCTCCTCGGGCAGGTTGACCACGGGCGCATCGATGGCGGTGAAGTAAGCATAGAGGCGCTCGCCGCCTCCTACGGTGAAGGTGTAAGGATTGTCTCGGCTGACGATGTTGCCCATGTCGCTGGCATCCTGCCAGTATTCAAACTGGAAGCCGTCGTTGGGCAAGGCACGCACAGTGACCTGGTCGCCAGGGGCGTTGACAGCCTTGTCGATGAACACGGAGCCGCAGTTGCCGCGGTCTTCCCCCTGATGGTAGCTGACGGCCACCTTGGCGCCACGCGTGAAGTAAGCAAAGAGGGTGGACTGTGAGGCAGCAGGCTTGGTGCCGGCGCTGGCCTCGGCCTTGGTGGCGTAGATGGCGATGTCGTCATCCACAGCGGCAATGACCATGAACTGCTCTTGCTCGCTGAGCTGCTGGTCGATGGTGATGTCAAGCTGTCCGTCACCGTCGGTGTCCTCATACCATCCGCCGAAGGAATAGTCGTTCTGGGTGCGGGCATAAACATTGTAGAGGACGACATTGAGGCCCATGATGGAGCCCACCTCAACGGTCTGCTGGAACTCCACGATGTCTTTCCATACGGGCAGACCGCCTGAGAGCAATGAAGCTCTCACCTGACCGCCCTCGCCGGGGACAGCCTTCACAGTGGTCCAGATGTTAGCATAGCCAACGGTCTCCACTTCTTGTGCCGCAGCAGGCAGGGCGGCCGTGAGCAGAGGAACAATTAATAATAAGGTAAAAAGTTTCTTCATTTGTCTTATCTGTTTTTAATGTATTTGCGGTTGTTCATGATGTAAAGTCCTTTGGTTGGCGTGCCGCTGAGGGTTCGGCCCTGCAGGTCGTGAACCAGGTCTGTAGGTTGCGATGGCATAGCCACTGAGGTGACGGCATCGCTGCCGTAGGGCAGGATGGCGGCTTGGGCGGCGTTCACTATCTCGCCCGTTTGAGTGTTGAGCAGCAAGGCCACGGCGCTGAGGCGGCTCTTGTCCTGTATCACCTTCACGTTGAGCGTGGTGACGAGGCTGGAGTACACCTGCGGGCTGTAGGCGGTGATGGGCGTCTTGATGCTGCCGGCGATGCCGTCCTTGATGCCAAGGGTGTTGACAGCCACGTGGTCGTATTCCATGTTCTCCACGCGTGGTGCCGCGTCGCGCCAGAAAGTCATGTCGTCGTCGGTGTAGTTCTGACTGTCGGCGTATCCTGACGCGGTGCTGAAATAGTTCTCCTGCATCCAGTTGGCTCCAGTGCCGCTGAGACCGTCTTCCACGAGGATGAAGGCGAGGCGGTAGTGGGCGTCATCACTGTTGTGGTCGAAGGTGGTGGTGGCCGTGAAGCGCACATCCCACTGCTGCGTATCGTTCCACTGCGCCGTCAGTTTCACGTCGGCTTCGGCCTTCTGCTCCAACTCGTATGCCACCTCCACATCGATGCCGTAGTGGAAGGCGCCGCGCGTCCCGCCGCCGCTGTAAGGGTCGAGGTAACCCTTGCGGTTGAGGTTGCACGATGGCACGCCGTGGCCTGCAGGCACGAGGCTGGGGTAGGTGGGAATGACCATTGGCTCGGCATCGCCGCTATGCACGGCTACCAAGATGACCCGCTCGCCAAACTGCTCGTCGAGGCGCTGCAGGCCCACCATGCCGCGCGGACAGTTGCCGCACCACGTGCCCGTGAACTCCTCCACCACGGCACGGCGCTCAAAGCTCTGCGCCTGTCCGACAGCGGGAAAGCATGAGAGCATCAGAAGAGCTGTGGTGAGCATCGTCAGCATTGGTTTCTTTCTGTTGTTTCTTCTTCTCATACACATTCTTTATTCTGTGATTTTCATAATAGCAGGCGATGCTATCTGTGCCAGGGTGTTCTGCACGAGTCCGTTGGCCCTCACCGAGCGTATGATGAATCCAGCCAGCTTATGGCCTGGCCAGTTGGCAGCGGTGAGGACGGACGCCACGGCGCCTATCTCGTTGCTGTAGTCTAATCGGGCCAGTGCGCCCCGGCTGTCGGAAACGGCTATGATGCCTTCGGTGTCATAGAAGTAGGCCCTGTCATAGTTGCCGCCGTTGTCATAGAGATGCATGGCCGAGGGGAAGGTGATGGTGCATGAGGCGGCATCGAAGGCGAGCGGGATGCTGGCGTCCTTCCACTGCTCCTGTGTGGGCCAGGTCATGAAGAGTGCACCATTGCGCTGCTCCACTGTAAACCTCATGGCGACGGGTACGCCTCCGGTGCCGCCGTTGTAGCCCATCAGATAATAGGAGCCGACGACATCGGTGTCCATGTCATACTGTACGATGGCGAGCGTGTCCCTTAGCTGGTTGCACTTGCTCACCAGCCGTCCGCGGCGTAAATGACCCTCGCTGCAGGCATCGACAGTGACAGTGAGCACATCGCCCTGCATCGTGGCGTGTATCCAGTCCTCGCCGGCGACGAAGGTCATGGGCATGTCGTGGCTGATGGTCATGGTCAGGCTGCCGCCCTGCATGGTGGCTGCATAGCTGTCCATCGGCATGGTGCCCACGATGACACCGCGCTGCTGCAGGGGCAGCTGACGAGTGGCAGTGGGCGTGCTGAGGGTGAGCATGGCGGTGCGCCCCTCATAGCTGGTGTTGGGCTGGGCGGTGACGCTGACGGTCTGTCCGCTGACGGTGGCCGTAGCCCACGGCGCATCGGTGTGGGCGGTGAGGGCCTCGTCGGTGCGCACTTCCACGGTGGCGGTGCTGCCTTGTGAGGGGAAGAGCAGGTCGTTTTTCACGATGGTGAGCGTCTGCTTGGCGGGCACAAAGCCTGTCAGCTCGTCGTCGCCGGAGCATGATGAAAGGAAGACGAGGCTATGCGACAGCAGCAGCAAGAGGATGGTGTGGATGTATTCTGTTTTCATGTGACTTCTGTTTACGACGATGTCAAAGTCTTGTCTTGCGGTTCAGCGACTTGAGGTTGAGAAACTGCATGGAGCCGTTGGTCATCCACTCAGCGTCGTCGACGAGCGAGGCCATCACGGTGCCCCCCTCGTCGGTGTAGAGGGTGATGAGCAACGCGCCGGTGCAGTTGAGCAGGCGGGGATTGGTGGGCGCAAAGTTGAACATGGGGTAGAAGCGGTTCTTGTTCCAGCTGATGGTGAACTGTCCGTCGTCGGTGAGCGACAGCGAGCCTTTGTCGGGGTCGTAGCACACCCAGTAGACCGGTCGTCCTCCCGTCTCGCCCACCATCTGCGAGCCCAAGGTGAGGTTGCCAGTGGCGCTGTCGTAGCGCAGGGTGAGGTCGTAGTGGCTGCTCAGCCCCTGCAGCAGGTAGGTGCCCTCCAGGCGGTTGGGCGTGAGGTGAACGGCGACGCTGCCGCCTTGATAAATCATGTTGTAGTCGCCCTCGTACTTGGCATAGCTCATGGTCTGGTCGTTGTAGGGAATGCCCTGCAGGACAATGTTCTCACAGCCGGCATCGGTGCATGTGAGCAGGCAGGTTTCCTTGTCGAAAGCGAATGACTGCACGCTGACGCCTCCCATGGTGAGTGGTTGATAGAGGCGTATGCCGTGGTTGGTGTAGGCATAGGCCATCTCCATGCTGTCCATGATGATGCGCTTGTCGGCCGGCCGGCACTTGGCCTTGATGTGCTGTGTGCCGATGTCGCCTTGCAGGGAGTCAACGAAGTGGTCGAAGATGTCGATGGCCTGTCGGGCATAGTCGTCGGCAGTGTTGGTGAGGCGTCGCAGTGTCATGCGGTTGCGGCTCTTCTTGCCATAGAGCGTGATGCAGTCGTTTGCGATGCTGTCGATGACAAACTCGAAGTCGCCGCCCTTCGCCTCATACTCGTTGCTGCTGGGCGTGGCATAGTAGTGGAGTAGGGGATTGTAGGTGTCGAAGGTGAGCACTGGCCCGTTGTCGTTGGTCAGTCGATAGAGCGATGTGGCGGTGCTGTCGGCGATGAGCGAGCAGGCCACGGTGGCGTGGAGCGAGTCGAACTTCACGGTGTAGACGATGCCGCCGTAGTCGAGGTCGGCGCCGGGATAGTATTCCAGCTCCCAGCCATACGCACTGCTGCGCAGCACCTGCCGTGCGTGGTCGAGCACCGCCTGCTGGCGCTGCGAGGCGGGCTGAGTAAAGAGGGAGTCGTCGCTGTCGTGGCAAGAGCTGAGGGCTGCGGCGATGCCGCAGCATAGGAAACAGAGGCGGAGGGCTTTTGTCATATTTTTTCTTTTCAATGGGACTTATGGGACTTATGGGCCTTATGGGACTTATGGCGCCTATGGGGCTTATGTCAGTTCGCTGAGGTTGATGCGGCCTTGCTGTACTTCCTGCTGACGTCGCTGCAGGGTGGTGCGCAGCTGGTCGATGTCGATGCCGAAGGTGTCGCGCATGTAGGAGCGGACGATGTCGAGCTTGGCGGTGATGAGGCGTGCGCCGTCGGCACCGGCCTCCTTCATCCATCCGTCCCAGCGGCTCACAGGGTTGCACACATAGGTGGAGAGCATCTCGGCAAAGTCCTCCTTGTCGCTGTGCTGAGCGTAGGCGCTGATGAAACCCCGCTGCAGGTAGTTGGTGTCGTGGGGACTCTCGCTCCACTTGTCGGCCACGTAGAGACTGCCGGTGATGAGCTGGAAGTCGGCTGGATAGTCTTTGGTCTGGTTCAGGATGTGGGTGAACTCATGGTGTATGGTCTTCAAGTAGTATTCATTCAGGTCGTCGGCGCTATGCAGATACTGGCTCAGGTAATTGGTGCCTGAAAGCAGTATCTTGCGTCCTCCCTCCGCCGTTCCGAGGATGTAGGTGCCGTTGTTGCGATATTCCCACTCGCCGATGGTGAAGATGAGCTTGGGGAAATAGGCACGTGTGAAGTCGATGCCTCCCACCTCGTCGTAGGTCTCCAGGCAGAGGTACTTCACCAGATGCGCCAGCACGACGGCGTCGTCATAGCGTGAGGGCACGGTGGTGTAGTTCATGTCGCTCTCGATGTCCTCGTAGCGATACTTGAAACGTATGTTGTAGGCAGCCACGAAGTTGCGCTGCAGCCAGTAGTCGAACTCCGTGTACTCCTGGCGGTCGGCTGTGATGACACTCTCGGGGCTTAGCTTGTCGTCGTCGGTGCAGGAGGAAAGGGCTGCGGCGATGCCGCAGCTGACGAGAAAGCTTGCTATGATTTTTTGTGGGATGGTCATGGTGATGAGGATGGGGTGGGGGTTAGGGCTTGGTTTATCTGGGGTTGGGGGCCACGCCGGCTGTTCTTGCCTTCAGTGGTATCTGCAGGGCTCGGCGTGGGTCGCTGACGGTGAGGATGTCGGTGCGACGCTCCGGGTCGCCATCGGCGTTGATGACACGCCGTATGATCTCTATGCCATAGCGCTTGACGTCATACCAGCGCAGTCCGGTCTGCAGCGTCTCTATGCGTCGGAAGCCGAGTACGCACTGCAGCATGGCCTCGCGGGTGCCGCCCTCCTGGCCTATGTCGAAGCGGGGGTGCAGGTGCTTCTTGATGGTGGAGGCGATGCCTAAGGAGTCGCTGTAGCTGTAGTCGGCGCTGTTGTAGAAGTTGACGATGAGCTGCGGGGTGAGCGTGAGGTCGGTCTGGACGATGTTCTGCATCCAGGTGGTGAGGTCGCGTGCGGCAGCATCATATTGGTTGGTGAGCACCAGCGCCTCGGCACGGTTCAGCAGACATTCGTCGGCGGTGAAGGCCGGATAGACGGTGCGGCTGTAGCCCGTGCCGGCCACGGCGTCGTAGTATTCGAAGAGATAGGGCAGCTTGTAGAAGATGGTCTTGTCGAGGTTGGTGGCAGCAAACGTGTGCATGCCCTGATAGTAGGGAGCACTGCCCCAGATGTTCTGCGCCTCTCCGTCCTCATGGGTGGCCAAGTACTTGCCGTGTGCATAGCGCGACAGGTAATTGTAAGGCCCGAAGACGAGGCCCATGGACGAGTAGGCTGTGAGCAGCAGGAGGTTGGCATTGAGCGTAGCATCGATGTAGTGCTGCGTCAGCGCAGCGTAGGTCTGTGTCATCGTGGCCATGTAGCTCCAGTCGCGCAGCATGGCTTCGGGTGCTGTGCCCAAGCACCGTGTGGCATAGTCGATGGCTTTGTCCCACTGCTCGTAGTAGAGGTAGAAGCGTGCCGCAAAGGCATAGGCCGCTTTCTGGTTGAAGTGATATTTGGGCACACTGTAGTCGCTGCCTACCAGTGGCAGTGCTTCCTGCAGGTCGCGGTCTATCTGCCGGTAGACGTCGGCCACGGTGCTGCGGCTGGGGTTGGCGTCAAGCTCATCGGCCGGGGCCGTCATATAGACAATGCCGAGGTCGGTGTCGCTCGTCTGACTGTTGTATGCCTGGCAGAAGACGTTCACCAGCAGGAAGTGGCAGTAGGCCCTGCAGAGCAGTGCCTCGGCGCGAGCCTCCTGCCTGCTGGCCGTTGTCAGGGAAGTCCCGTCAGAGGCTGACAGCTCGTCGAGGGCTTGCAGGGCCAGATTGGCCGAGGCGATGGCGGCGTAGGAGGCGGCCCAGAAGTTCTCGGTGCCTTCGTTGGCTGCCTCGGTGATGTCGCGCCAGTGGTATATCTGGTCTACAAAGCGGCTGGTGTTAGGATTCTGGTCACCGTAGTTGTCAACATTGTCGCTGCTGTATTCGGCCACGAAGATGGGCGCGTTGGCCGGGTAGGCACTGACCAGCAGCTTCTGCACCTTTTCCACGGTTGACAGCTCCATGCGGTTGTCGGGCAGCTCGTCGAGGTAGTCGTTGCAGGAAGTGAGGGCTGCAACGATGTTGCAGCATAGCAGACAAGTGATGAGTTTTTTATGTAGCGTCGGTGTCATAGGGCTGATGAGGGGTTATAGTCCTAATCTTAGGGTCATGGTGAACTGCTTCGGCATGGGCACTGCCACGCCGCCGCTGTTGGTGAACTCCGGGTCCTGTCCGTTCAGCTTGTCGTCGCTGTAGATGAGGAAGAGATTGGTGGCCTGCAGCTTCAGGCTGAGGGTCTGGAGCCCGGCTTTGGCTATGAGTGTGTGGGGGAAGTCGTAGCTGAGCGATATCTCCTTCATGCGGATGAAGTCGCCCTTGGCCATGCGTGCCGTGGAGTAGTTATAGGCCGAGTAGGCGTAAGACAGGTCGGTGTCATTGCGGTTCTGCCGTTTGCTGGCTATGACGGGTATGACGGTGTGGGCCTCGTCGCCAGGCACCATCCATCGGTTCTTGAACTCGCGTGGCATGGCGGTGAGGTCGTTGTAGCGGTTGGAGAAAACGGGATCCAGGCGGATGACGTTGCCCATGGAATAGGTGACGAAGAGATTCAGCGTCAGCTGCTTGTACTTGAACGTGTTGCCAAGCGACCCCATGTCGGTGGGCTCGGCGCTGCCTGAATAGTTGAGAAACGCCAGCTCCTCCGGCTCGCTCTCCTGGAAGTAGATGCCCGTGGTGGTGGTTTTCCCGTTGGCAATGCGGAAGGTGGGCAGTCCCTCGTGGTTCAGTCCGGCGAAGGGTATGCTGAAGATGCTCCTGACAGGATAGCCCTCGAGCGTGAATCCGCTGCCGGCCACCAGGTCGATGAGCCTTTCGGCACTCTGCAGGCTGGTCACCTCGTTGTGGGTGTGGGAATAGACGAAGGCGGTGGTCCATGTGAAGTCGGGGCTCTTGATGTTGACGCTGCTGAGGCTCAGCTCCACGCCGCTTGACTTCATCTCTGCCACGTTGGCATACTGTCGGATGCCTGACGCATAGCCTGGTGTGAACATGGGGCCGATGAGGTCGAAGTTCTGGCGCTGGTACCAGTCGAAGCCGATGCTGAGGCGCCCGCTAAGCATGGCCGCCTCAAGGCCCAGGTTCAGTTCGTGTTTCTTCTCGTAGGTCAGGTGGGCGTTCTCCGGCAGGCTGAGGTCGATGGCGCTCTCCTTCACACTGGTGAACGGCCGCCACGGCGAGTCGGGCACGAAGATGTTGGTGGAGTTGGTGACGCCGGCAGGTCCGCGGTCGGCGGTGAGCGAATAGCTGGCTTTCAGCGTCAGGCTGTTCAGCCACTGCTTGCCTATGTGTTCAAACCACGGCTCCTCGTGTGCGTTCCAGGCGGCAGAGACGTTCCATGTGGGCAGCCAGCGGGCCGAGCGTGAGCGCCCCAGGCGGTTGGTGCCCTCATAGCGGTAGGTGCCGTTCAGGGTGTAGCGCCCCTTGTAGCTGTAGGTGGCGTTGGCAAAGAATGCAGCCGAGCGCTCGCGGGTGTTGTTCAGCGAGTAGTAGCTGTTGTTGCGCTCTGACATCTGCTTGAAGGCCAGATAGCTGAACGATGATATCTCGCCGTCGTCGAAGAGCACTCCCCAGTCGCGGTTCCATGTGGCATGGCGGTTGACGTAGTTGATTTCCATGCCGGCGTAGGCATTGACGATGTGGATGTCGCTAAACACGTCGTTATAGCTGGCAGCGCCTCGGAAGTCGTAGCCGAACATGGAGTTGTCGGTGCGCTCGAGGATGCCGCCTTCAGGCAGTACCGATACCGGCAGGGCATAGATGTTGTCGGGGTCGGTGTAGAGATAGCGGTTTTGACCTCGGATGACCGATGTCTCCATGGCTCGGTAGGCCATGGCCTGGTTCGACTGGTCGAGGATGCTGTGCTCCTGGCGCGTGGCGGAATATTTCACGGCTCCCAGTGCGCTCAGCTCCACCTTGCGCAGCGGCTTCCACGTCAGCTTGCCCTGCAGGCGGAAGTCGGTGACGCCCAGGTCGATGTAGTTGTTGTCCAGTTCGTGGAAGATGTTGAACGGCGCATAGTTGCGGGTGTAGTAGGCATCGGGGTCGAGAGCCCGGCTGCTGTTCAGGGCATACGAGTAGGGGTTGATGTCGAATGAGCGTGTGACCTGTCCCTGCACGGGATCCACCTGCCGCGCCAGTGTGCCGGGAGCCTCCTGACTGCGGTAGCTGGCGCTGGTGATGATGCCCAAGGAGAGCTTCTTTGTGATGTTGAACAGCGTGTTCATGTTGGCCGTGTAGCGTTCCACCTCGCTCTGTCGTGTCCAGCCGGGGTCGAACATGGCGGAGACGGAGGCATAGTATTGTGCCTGCTCCGTGCCGCCCTGCATGCTGACGGAGTGGGTGTGCTGTATGGCGTTGGAGAACAGACGGTCGAACCAGTCGGTGTTGCGCCACTCAGCGGCTCGCAGATAGGCGGCCAGGGCTTCGTCGGTGTTGTCCAAGGCGAAGGTCTTCGTCACAGGGTCGTACTCCGACAGCATCTGGTACATCTTGCCGTAGACACCCGTCTCGGAGGCGTTGGCCGTCTCCGCGTAGTTGAGGTAGCCCTTCTGCTGCAGCTCCTGATAGACCGACATCTGATCCTGCGAGTTCATGATGTTGAAGTTGGTGTACGAGGGCTTCAGCCTCATGGTGTACTCGCCCGTGTAGTTGATGCGTGCCTGTCCGGCCTTGCCCCGCTTGGTGGTGACCACGATGACGCCGGCCATCGCGCGCGCGCCATATATAGATGTAGCGCTGCCGTCCTTCAATATCTGGAACGACTCTATGTCGTCGGCATTGAGTCCTGCGATGGCACTCGAGATGAGTGTGTTGGCATCGCCCGAAGCCAGGTCGTCGGCCGAAACGTTGACCACGTCCTCCATGATGACGCCATCGACCACCCACAGCGGCTTGCTGCTGCCGTAGATGCTGGTGGCGCCGCGCACCCGTATCTTCGGGGCCGCTCCGAAGGTGCCGCTGACATTCTGCACGGAGACGCCGGCGGCCCGGCCCTCCAGCGAGCGGCTCACGTCGGCCACGCCGTCCAGCTTGCTGTCGCTGCCGCTGATCTTCGTGGTGCTGCCGGTGAAGAGGCGTTTATCCATCTTCTGCATACCGGTCACCACCACATCGTCGAGCACGCGCCCGTCGGCCTCCAGCTGGATGCGCTTCAGCTGCGAGAAGCGCGACAGCGACATCTCCAGCGTCTTGTAGCCTATATACGACACCTGCACAGTGCCCTCGGTGACATGGGGACGGAAGGTGTACGCTCCATCGATGTTGGTCACGGTGCCGGTGCCTTCTCCTTTCATCTTCACCGTGGCTCCAATCAGCGGCTCGCCCTGTTCGTCCACCACGGTGCCGTGTATTTCAGTGCCGGTGCCAGCGTGCTGCGCCAACAGGGGAACGGGGGTGAGCAGGAGCAGGACGATGGTGATGAACCGACGTACTCGCAGCGGAATATGGGGGTGCGTTTGCATGGCTTAGAAAGAATGTTGAAACAGATAATGTAGTTTAGCCTTCTTTTGAAGATGCAAAGATACTGCTTTTTTTTATAACCATCAAATTTTTTGCCTTCTATTTGTGATAAATTGTGACTTGCTGCGGTTGAAAAGTTCCTTTTGCCTAATTCCGTCTGCACAGCACAAAAAAGTCCGAAGGCTTCGGACTGTTTGTCCGAAGGCTTCGGACGCTCTGTCCGAAGGCTTCGGACTCGTCGTCCGAAGGCTTCGGACAAAAAGTACGAAATGTAAAGAAAAAAAGCGGACAGTTTTAAATGGCTAAAACCGACGGGGCTTCAAACACTTCGGGCTATGCTCAGCGAAAAAGCGAGCGCACGGCAAACCAGCCATGCATGAAGAAGGTGCTCAGCTGACCATAGTGGTGGGCCATCACCCGGTAGCGCTCGCGCAGCGACTCGCGGTGATGGCGCGTCGTTGCGCCCTCTTCCGTATAGTTGGCCACCACCATACCAATATTGAATAAGGGCAAGCCGAGGCGTTCGGCTTCCTTCATCACGCGGATGCACCAGTCCACATCGGCCGAATACTTATACTGCGTGTCATACTGCAGGTTCTTCGCAATGTCGGTGCGGGCGTAGAACGCCTGATGGCACACCAGCATGCCTTGGCGGAAGGAGCGCCACGTCAGCTTCGCGGGCGGCTGCAGGCGGCGCGGGTGCAGATATTGGCCGTGGCTGTCCACAATGTCGGTATTGCCGTAGAGCACGGCGGGCAGCGAGTCGGTTGGCAGCTCGTTCAGGTGACAGCGGTGCGCTATCTGTTCCAGCGTGTCGGTATGCGGGAAGCTGTCGCCGGCGTTCATAAACATGACATAGTCGCCCGAGGCCTGCGTCAGCCCTTTGTTCATCGCGTGGTAGATGCCGTCATCGGGCTCTGAGCGGACGATGACCTTGTGCCCGTTGTCCGAGGCGTCGCTGCGTGCCTTGTAGGCTTCGGCGAGGGCCAGGGTGCCGTCGGTCGAGGCACCGTCGATGATGAGATGCTCCACGTCCTCGTAGGTTTGGGTCTGCACGCTGTCGAGGGTGCGCTGCAACACGTCCTCTGCGTTGTAGGTGATGGTGACGACGGTGAACTTAGTCATTTTTGCGGGATAAGGGATTGGTAAAGATTCATATATTGGTTGGCCACCACACTCTCGCCATAGCGGCGCACCACCGAGCGTCGCAAATCCTTGCGCAGCGCGGCACCTTCGCTCTCCGACTTCTTCAGGCCCCACTCCATGCCGTTGGCCAGGCTTTCAGCCGACAGCCGCCGGGCTAAGTAGCCGTTCTTTCCGTGGGTGATGATGTCGGCCTGGCCAGAGCCGTCGAAGGAGACGGGCACGCAGCCACAGGCCATCGCCTCGATGAGCGTCTGGCCGAAGGTCTCGTAGAGCGACGACGACACGACGATGTTGGCCGCAGAGTAGACCTCTGACAGCCGATAGGTGTCGTTGATATAGCCAAGGTGAGTATAGCTGACGGGCAGGCTGTCGAAGATGCTGGCGTCGCGCACTGTGCCGAAGAGCAGCAGGTGCACGTCGGCAGGCTCCTGACTTCCCTGGGCCGGATGGGTGTCGTTCTTCGTAGATGCCAGCGAGTGGGCCAGCAGGTGCAGGGCTTCTGTCAGATAGCCAAAGCCCTTGATAGGATCGTCGAGGCGTGCAGCGCCGAAGGCGATGACAAACCGCGCATTGACCTCAAGCGCGGTACGGGCGTCGGTGCGGTCCACGATGGTGAACTGCTGCAGCGAGAGCACGTTGGGTATGACGCTGATGGGGAAGTGGCCTATGAGGGCGCTGTTACGCGCTTTCTCGGCCAGCCACTCACTGACGGCCACAAAGTGCAGGGGAGGGGAGGGGGACGGTAGGCGCTGGAGGCCGTGCAACACGTTTTCCTTTCGGCGGAACACACGCGCCGAGAGGTCGTTGCTCGCTGGATGGCGCAGGAAAGGACAATGGCTGCAGCCAGTGCCGTAGGCTTCACACTCGTAGGCGTGGTGACAGATGGACGTCAGCGGCCACATGTCGTGCATCGTCCACACAACGGGCTTGCCGCTTTGCAAGATTTTCTGTAGTCCGCCCAGTGAGAGCAGACCCTGGTTCACCCAGTGCAGGTGGATGATGTCGGCTTTTTGAAACTCCGGCGTGCCGGTGATGTCTATCCCCGCATTGGCTATCGATACCTTGAAGAGGTTTTCGCGGCTCAGCCGGTTGTTCAGCCAAATGACGAGGCGCTCCCAATAGAAGCACCATTTCTGCTTCAGCTTTCCTCCGCCGCAGGTCACCACGGTGCTGTCGTCGGTCTGCCTGTCGCGCACCATCATCATGGCTTTCACGCCGTTGTTGTTCAGCGCGTCGCACAGACGCGAGGCCGCCACGGCAGCACCGCCATTACTTTCACTGGTGTTGACTATCAGTATTCGCATTGCGAGGTCAAAGGTACAAAAAACTATGAACTAAACGCCCCAAAAGAGACTTTTTTTCATTGTTTTCGTGCACAAGGCTTGATTTTTGTCAAGAGAAGGCGTTTTTTCTACACTTTTTCTTCGTAATATTTGTGCGCGCACAAAATTCGTTGTACCTTTGCACCGTCAAAAGGTTAATAGATTGTTTTAGGTTAGTAGTAATATTTATAGTTTTAGGTTTTTAGTTATTGGTAAAAGAAAGTTTTCAACTGTGGATAACAGGTGGTCGCTGTGAAGCTCCCATTTAAACTTTCAAATTTTTAGCCCTGTGGGCTGAAAATTTCTTTTAGAGAAAAGGATTTTTAGTTAAACATAGGCTTGTAAGTGTTGCGGCTCGTGAGGGTCGCAGCACTTCGTTTTTGTGGGTAGGTAGGGTAGGTTTGGTAGGTAGGAAAGGTTTAGTAGGTTTAGTAGGTGTAGTAAGTAAAGTAGGTTTAGTAGGTGTAGTAAGTAAAGTAGGTTTAGTAGGTAAAGTAGGCTAAATCTCTTCTCTTTACCTACTTTACCTACCAAACCTACCAAACCTACTAAACCTACTCAACTCCTGCTACGCCCACTTGCTGAGGTCTTGCTCGGCAATGAACTTCAGGTTGTTGAGGATGATGGTCTCGCGGGCTTTCTCGCGGTTGTCGGTGCGGAAGACGAGGATGCCCTTGCCGTTGTAGAGGAAGGTGTACATATAGGCGATGCTGATGCCAGCATCGCTGAACAGCTTCACTGCATCGGCGCAGCGGCCGGGCTCGTCATCAAGCTCCAGGGCCAGCACATCGCTCAGGGCGACGGCCACACCGGCTTTCTTCAGCTCATCGTATGCACGCAGCGGCTCGCTGCAGATGAGACGGTAGATGCCATACTCAGCCGTGTCGGCAATGGTGGAGGCAATGATCTGAATTTTCTGTTCCTTCAGCACTTCGAGCACCTTGATGAGCGTGCCCGAGCGGTTCTCGATGAAAATGGAAAGTTGATGGATTGTCATGGCTTTTTTCGTTTTTGCGTTATTTCGTTATTTCGTTATCACGTTATTACGTTATCACGTTATCACGTTATTACGATGGCCGTTATCACGTTATCACGTTATTACGTTATCACGATGGCTGTTATCACGACATTATTGATAAACCTTGCGCTTATCAACGACGCGCACGGCCTTGCCCTCGCTGACGGGCAGGGTGCCACGGGGCACGAGCTTGACACGCGGAGTGAGCAGTATCTCGTCCTTCAAGGCACGGGTGATGTCCTTACCGAGCTGCTGCAGACGGCCGTAGTCGTCGGTGAACATCTGGGCCAGCTCCACCTCGACGGTCATGTTGTCGTTGTCCTCGTCGGTGGTCAGGGTGATGAGGTAGTTGTTGCCCAGCTCCTTGAACTGCATCAGAATCTTCTCTATCTGAATGGGGAAGATGTTGACGCCGCGCAGCACCATCATGTCGTCGCTGCGGCCGCGCATACGGTCGAGACGGATATGATTGCGCCCACAGGGGCAGCTGCGTCCTAAGACACGGGTGAGGTCGCGGGTGCGGTAGCGCAGCAGCGGCATGGCCTCGCGGCACAGCGTGGTGAGCACCAGCTCGCCAATCTCGCCGTCGGGCACCGGCTCCAACGTCTCGGGGTCTACTATCTCCACGATGTAGTAGTCCTCCCAGAAGTGGAGTCCGTTCTGCTCCTTACATTCGAAGCCCACGCCCGGGCCGCACATCTCGCTCATGCCGAAGGAGTTGTATGCCTTCACGCCCATCATGTCCTCGATGCGCTTGCGCTGCTCCTCGCTGTGAGGCTCGGCGCCGATGGCCAGCACCTTCAGCTTCGTGTCGCGGCGCGGGTCGACGCCCTGCTCGCGCATCACCTCATAGAGGCGGGTGACATACGACGGCACGGCATGGATGGCCGTAGTGCCGAAGTCCTTGATAAACTTAATCTGTCGCAGAGAATTGCCGGCAGCAGCGGGCACGGTGAGCATGCCCAGCTTCTCGGCACCATACTGGAAGCCCAGGCCGCCAGTGAACATGCCGTAGCCGCTGGAGTTCTGGAACACGTCGTCGGGCCGCAGGCCCACCATCCACAGGTTGCGAGCCACCTGGTTGGCCCATTCGTCCAAGTCCTTCTTCGTGTGCAGGATGACGGTGGGATTGCCAGTGGTGCCACTCGACGAGTGCAGGCGCACGCAGTCCTTCAGGGGGACGCACGACATGCCGAAGGGATAGGTCTCGCGCAGGTCCTGCTTCGTGGTGAACGGCAGCTTGCGCACATCGGCCAGTGTCTGGATGTCGTCGGCGGTGATGCCGGCCTCCTTGAACTTCTTCTGATAGAACTCGTTGGTCAGGCAGTGGCGTACCGTAGCCTTGAGGCGCTCCAGCTGGAGCGCCTCAATCTGCTCACGACTCATGGTCTCGAGTTCCGGATTAAAGTAGGGTGAATACGTTTCGTTCATTGTTGTTGATTACTTGATCACAATCTTCTTGCCATTCTTGATGACCAGGCCCTTGAAGCCCTCGCTCACCTGCTGGCCAGCCATGTTGTAGACGGCTGTCGTGGTGGGCTGTGCCTTGACCTGAATGGCCTCGATGCCGCTGGCATACTCCTCCCAGCCGGGGAAGTCGGCCGTCATCTGAGCCTTGATCTCGCCCTGAGTCATCTTCGTGTTCTTGATGAGCAGGCGGGCAAAGCGGAACGGTGAGTCGTTGTCGTTCCAGTCCCAAGCCTGGTTGCCGCCAAGGCACACATACTTCAGCTCGGCACCGTTGTTGAACAGTCCGCTGACAACCTGTCCGTCGGTGACGCCGTCGACGTTCCACTCGTTCTTCACCTCGCCATCCATGAAGATCTTGACGTTGGTGTCGGTGAACACGGCGGTGTAGTAGTGCCACTTCTGGTCTTCCAGCCAGTTGTCCACGAACTTGAAGTTAGCGTCGCCAGCCTCCCATGCGTTCTTGTTGTAGAGGTTGTTCTTGCCTTCCACGTTGTTGGCGGCGGTGAAGTCACACCATCCGGCGTTGTTCACCTGTGCGAAGCCGCGGCTCTGCAGGGCCAGCATCGGGTAGGTGTTGGGAGAGTTCTTCTGTGCGTAGGCAGTGAACATCGGTGCGTAGGTGTACTGGTCGGGTGTGAATCCCTCGGCGCTCACCCAGAAGGCGATGGTCAGCTCGTGGGTCTTGGCTGAGTGTGCCAGCACGTCCTCGGGCAGCAGGCAGTAGCTGGTGCGCACGGCGGTGCCGTCGTTCTGGAAGTAGTCGCCGAAGACGGCTCCCTCTTCCTCAGTGCTGACAAACTGTCCCTTGCCCACGGCTTTCTCGCCCTTCCATGTCACGCGCTCACCGGTCACGTCATCCTCGTAGGTAGAGAAGTTGGTGGTGTAGACATACTTGGCCTCGATGCCGGTGATGAGCTCCTCGGCCGTCTTGCCCTCATGGAACTCGAAGCCGCCGAAGCCTATCTGACTGGAGTGCTGGAACACCCAGTATTCCTCGCCCGGATCCACGTCGAAGGTCAGCCAGCCCCAGAAGTTCTGGTTGCCGTTGCCTATGACATACTGGCGCTCAATGGCCATGGCCTCAGCGCTGGCCTTGGCTTCAGCCAGCTTCTCTTCGCTGTTGGGCAGCTCCTCGCCGGCAGCGGCGGCGTCCTCATTCTGCTTCACCATGTTGTCGTAGTTGCCCCAGATATAGATATGGTGCACCGAGTCGACCTGCTCGACAGTGAGCAGCTTCTTCTTGCCGTCGGCATCGTTCACGCCGTTGATGTAGCCGGAGGCCAGCAGGCGCTCAGCCTTCATGGTCTTGGCATTGACGACGAAGGTCTTGCGGTTGCCCTTGTTGGCCCACACCTTCACCTTGAAGGCACCCTGAGCCGTGGCGGTGAACTTGTAGTAGAGACCCGTGATGGGCATACCCAGCGAGCCGTCGGGCTCGTAGTAGACATAGTCGGCCTTGTAGGTGCCGAGCCAGTCGCCGTCCTTCGAGTTCTCCACTGCGTTCATCTTCACGTAGGGGTTGCCAGTGCCGGTGACATACCAGAAGTCGATGTCGCCCTGGTTCTTCAGGCCCCAGTTGATGTCGTTCCATGCTTCGACCGACTGCACCTCGTAGATATGGTTCTCTGCGTCGATGACCTCGCCCGGAGTGATCTGCTGTGCGCCTCCATCGGCATTGGCCGGCGTCGTGCCGCCCACGGCAGTGACGGTAGCCTTGCCGGCCGTCATCGTAACAATACTCTTGCCGTCGGCAATGTTGTTGGCCACGCCGCCACCCTCGCCGGCTACGGCAGCAAACTCGGGAGCCAGCTTGCCGTCGACGATAGATTCGTAGATGTCCTGTGCGTTAGCACTCATGGCCATGAGCGTCACGCCCACTAAAGTAAAAATTTTTTTCATACGCTTTTGAAAGTTGGTTTAGTTAATAAGAATGTTATGTAGTCGTTGTTGACGCGTTTAACGTACAAATGTAACGCTTTTATATGAATATGTTTGCAAAAAGCAATAAAAGTTTATATTTATTTAACGTCCTGTATGCCGAAGTCCTGCTGTTGGCGCTCTACTTCCTCTAACATGCGGCGGCGCTCGGCCTCGGAAGTAGACCCACTGGCAGACCTACTCCCAGCAGACCCACCCCCGATCCCTCCCTGTGAGGGAAGGAGGTAATTACCTTGCACGCCATGATTGTCTATAGAGGTATCCTCTCCCCTCCCTCGCAGGGAGGGGTCGGGGGTGGGTCTGATGGGTCTAACGGTCGCGGGCCTGCTCTCTATGACCAGCGTGTCGGCCGTCGGGGCGTGGATGCCCTCAAAGGTGGGCCGTGCGATGATGCGTATCTTCCCTGCCGTGTGTGTCGAGCGTATGAGCACCGGCGCCGAGCCCCATTCCACCACGCGCGGGTTGGCCATGATGTCGGGTCCGCCGATGATGGAGCCTTCGCCTTCGACGGTGAAGGTGACGTGCTCGCGGGCCTGGCGCCGCACGTTGCCGTTGTCGTCGGTCACCTCGGCGACGACGACGATGAAGTCTGAGCCGTCGGCGACAAGCTGTTGGCCCATCTCATCGGCATACAGCCGCAGTTTGGTGCTGCGCCGCGCCGGCATCTTCTCTTCGCGGCACACCACCTGTCCGTCCACGATGCCCTCGGCCACCAGCTTCACCTTCTGCCACGAGCGCTGGGTGTAGCTGAGCGAGCGCGCCTGCCAGAAGTCCCAGAAGCCTTCGAACACCACGGGTGCGTTGGGCATCCCCTCGGGGTCGTGCACCACGGGCAGCGTCGCCGTCTTCCAGCCATCGAGGGCCGTCAGCCTGACGCTGTCGCAGTTGCTGAAGATGGTGACGTCATTAGGCGACGACTGCGTCATCTCATGGGCGATAAAAAGATGAGGTGAGGTGAAAGATTGACTTTGGATGGCCTCGAAGGCATACTTCTTCTGCCGGAACGCATCGTAGAGGCCGCCGAAGTAGGCATCGGGATGATAGCCGCGCTGGTGGTCGAAGGGATGCCACTGACAGCCGCCGATGAACAGGCGCTGTCCGCGGAACATCATGCCGTAGGTGTTTGCCAACGACAGCGCCTGCGCCAGCTGTGCGTGCTCGCCCCAAGCGCGGCAGGCACGGTTCAAGGCGTTGTGGGCATACCAGTCGTCCACGTACTCGCCCCATTCGCGGGTGAAAATACACGGAGCCCCCCCTACGGCCCCCGAAGCCCCCCCTACTGCCCCCGAGGGGGCTTCATTACTCTTTAGGACATTTGTGTCCCCCTCGGGGGACGAAAGGGGGGCTTCGGGGGCAGTAGGGTGGGCTTTGGGGGACGAAGGGTGGGCTTTTATGTTATCCGCCCAGTCGTACACTACCTCGTAGTTCTCCTTCACGCCCTCGGAGTTCAAGTCGGCGGCAGCCACGGGACGGCCAGGCCATGGGAACTCATCCCGCGTGATTTGCAGGGCCTCTAATGCGAAGTCCTTGGGATAGCGTGTCTCGTTGAGGATGGGCTCCCACATCAGCACACAGGGGTGGTTGCGGTCGCGGCGGATGATGCGGCGGGTGTTGTCGTGCACCTTTGCAGCCCAGCCCTCCTCCTTGTTCCAATACTGCCAGCCCGGCGTGGGAACGATGACGAAGAGGCCCAGCTCGTCGCAGGCATCCATAAACGCCGGGTCTTGCGGATAGTGGGCGGCACGGACGATGGTGAAGCCGGCGTCCTTCAGGCGCTTGGCGTCGCGCCACTGCTGACTGTTGGGCAGGGCGTTGCCAACGTATGCAAAGTCCTGGTGGCGGTTGGCACCCACAAGCTGATGATAGGGCTTGCCGTTGAGCCAGAAGCCGTCATAGCCGCGGAACTCCGCCTTGCGGATGCCCATGCGCACGATGCCGCCGTCCAACCCACCCCCTTGCCCCTCTCTGCGAGGGAGGGGAGAGGTTACCTTGTCCCTTGTGGTGACCCTCAGTTCTACGGTGTAGAGGTAAGGGTCTTCGGGCGACCACAGGTGAGGGCTCTTTAGTGAATAGTGAAAAGTGAAAAGTGAATGGTTTGCTACCGCCTTTGTCTGGCGCAGGGTCTTGACGACGCGCCCTTCAGCATCCTTGATGGTCACTTCCACCTTAGTGGTGATGGCTCCCCTCGCTGCAGGGAGGGGCTGGGCCTTTCCCACCTCCACGTCGATGAACACGTCGGCACTCTTTTCGGTGATGTTGTCGTAGTGCAGGAAGACACCGCCTCCCGCCACCTGGCCCCGTTCCAGCGGGTCGGTGATGTGCACGGCACTGCGGCCGATGAGCCACACGTCGCGGTACATGCCGCCGTGGTAGGCAAAGTCCAACTGTGCCTGTTTCTTGCCCGGTGGGTAGCTCTTGTCGTCGCTGTTGTCGGCCTTCACCGCGATGAGGCAGCTGTCGCCCGCGCTGACACCGAGGTCAGAGAGGTTGACGATGACGGGCAGGTAGCCGCCCTCGTTGGTCGTAGCCAGCTGTCCGTTGACGAAGACCTCCTGCTTGCCCATGATGGCCTCGAAGTGGACGATGACCTCTTTATGCTGCATGTCGGCAGGCACCACAAACTGTTTCCTGTACCAGCACACGCCTTGGTAGTTGCGGCCTCCGCTGGCCTCGGCGGGCACGAGCTGGGCGGTGTGCGGCGCGCAGACCACGGGCCAGCGGCTGTCGTCGAAGCCTGTGGCCTGGGCGTTCTCTGCATCGCCGAGAAAGAAGCGCCAGCCATCGTTGAAGTTATAGATGATGCGGCCGGAGTTCTCCAACGGGAAGAGGCCGGCGACGGAAGGGGGCGTTAGGGCGGCTGCCGGGGAGGCGGGGGCGGCCACACTGTGGCCGCATAGCAGACAGAGGGCAGAGAGAAGGAAGGGGAAGAGTGCTTTCATTTTGGGGCTAAGGCATGATGGAGGTTTGGGCTTTGTGCAGGTAGTTCTTGTCGGCATCGATGGCGATGAGCACACGGTCGCTCTGCCGCAGGTAGGCACCGTCGAAGGTGAAGTCCTGCGCTTTCCGGCTGTCGTACTCGCCCAGGAAGGACAAGGAACCGTCGGCGGGGTTCATCAGCCACACGTTCTTCTTCTTTCCCGTGATGCGGGTGAGGTCTATCTGCATCGGCCTTCCGCTGTAGTTATAGACCATGAGGTAGTCGTTGCCGCGTGTGGCGATGATGCGGTCGTAGCGCTCACCGTTGGGGCTGGCGATGACACTCTGGTCGTTGCGTCCCTCGGTGAAGGGCACGCTCAGCATCAGCTGCTTCAGGTATTTCATCTGCAGGTAGCCCGGATCTCTCATGGCGTCCCACCACGCCTTCTCTGCGCCGAAGGAGCCGAGTACGCCGGGCCGCATGAACTGCATGATGCTGTTGTGGCCGTAGGTATGGCCGCAGCTGCCGGCAAAGACCGACCAGTAGGCATAGCGGCGCACGTCGTAGTCCTGCCAGCGGGGTGCGGAGAAGTCGTGCAGGCCCTGCGGGATGTCTTCATAGCTGGGCTCGCCGTCGAGTACGGGCTTCATCGCCCCCTTCACCTCACGCCCGGCTATCTGCTCCTGCCGGTCGCCGAAGCTCATGGCCACGAAGCGCCAATTGTCCTCCTCGGTATTGTCGCGGATGGTGTAGTCGCCGTCGCCGTTGCGCTGGCCGTAGCGCCGGTGCCCGCTCTGGAACATGTTGAAGTCGAGCCACTCACGGTCGTTGTACCACCAGGCGCTGGTGGTGCGGCCCCGTGGGTGGAAGGTCATCAGGTGGTTGGGGTCCTCGGCCTTAATGGCACGCGCCAGGGCGTCCCAGCTCTCCATGCCCTTGTCGCCCATGATGTCGCCGCCAATCATCCAGATGATGTTGGGCTTGTCCTTGTAGCGCTGGCCGATGAAATGGCCGTATCTGGCCGCCCCCTCGGGCGTGAGGCGCTTGATCTGTCCGCCCCAGATGCAGTCCATGGCGATGTAGATGCCCTGCCGCTCGGCCATATCGACGATATAGTCGAGGTGATCCCAGTAGCCATAGACGCCGGCCTTGGTGTAGGGCGCAAAGTCGAAACTCTCGTCGAAGGCCTGCTGCCCGAAGACATTGAACGTGGGATAGTTCGAGTCGAGCACCTGTATCTGCTCCACGTTGTAGCCCTGCTCGTGCTCGCGGGTGAGGAAGAACTCCACCTCGTCGCGGTTCAGCCGCTCGGGCATGAGCCAGGCCGTGTTGCCCAGCCAGAAGAACGGCGTGCCGTTGTCGTGTACGAGATACTGGTGATTGGCTGATACGCGCAGGCGTCCGTTGTCCCACGGCTTCTGCGCCGTCGCCGTCATGGCGAAGGAGCCCGCCACGGCCAGCGCGGCAATGATGATTCTTTTCATGGTCGATGCTGTCATTAAGTAGTTAGGGCGCAAAGTTATCACATTATTTTTAATTACGCAAACATACGACATCTTTTTTCGCACAAAGCCCGGCAACTTCCTCTGCGTTTTGTTTTGAACTTTGCGGGAAAAGCATTATATTTGCACCATGAAAACAAAGACGATGCTTAGGACGGCCGCCCTTGTGCTGGCCGTCATGATGTGCGTTCCGCTGAGCGCTGACAAGAAGCCCTATATGCCGAAGGACGTGGTGTGGACAACGCAGAGCCGCAACAGCAGTGAGTCGATGCCCTGCGGCGGCCACGACATCGGCATGAATATCTGGGTGGAGCAGGGCGACCTGCTGTTCTACGTGCAGCAGAGCGGATGGTTTGACGAGAACAACACGCTGCTGAAGGCGGGCCGCTGGCGCCTGCACATCGACGGCGACCCCTTCGGCCGCAGTGACTTCGAGCAACGCCTGTGCTTAGAGGACGGCGCCGTCTATGTGAAGGGCGGCGGCGTGAAGGTGCGCATCTGGGCCGACGTGCAGGAGCCGGTCGTCTTTGCTGCGATAGTATCGCAGCATAGCAGGCGGGCCGTGCTGAGCTACGAGAGCTGGCGCTATCGCGACCGTCCCGTGACAAAGGCCGAAGGGCAGCAGTGCTCGTATAAGTGGACGGTGCCCAAGGACTGCGTGACCTACGCCGACAGCATCGAGCCTGATGACTACTGGCTCACCTTCACGCACAAGAACAGGGAGAAGACCGTCTTCGACTATACCGTGGAGCGCGAGCACTTAGAGAGCATCAAGGACTCGCTCTACAACCCCATCGGCTCGCTGCTGAACTATGGCGAGATGATGGCGCCGGGCTTCCGCTACACCGGCACCACCGACGGCACGTATGCCGGCACCGACTACCGCAGCTGGAACTACGTGTGCGACGGGCTGAAGGACAACGTGGTGCGCATACGCCTCAACCAGCTGCCGCTGGTCACTGCCGAGGAGTCGCAGCGACGCAGCGACAACTGGTGGTACATCTACTGGCAGACCAGCTACATACAGTTGGGCACTAAAGACAAGGCGGCGCAGACCATGGTGCGCAACTACGAGCTGATGCGCTACATGCTGGGCTGCAATGCCTACGGCGAATGGCCGACGAAGTTCAACGGCGGACTGTTCACCTTCGACCCCGTTTTCGTCGATTCCACCGCTACTTTCACGCCCGACTACCGCAAGTGGGGCGGCGGCACGATGACGGCGCAGAACCAGCGGCTGGTCTATTGGCCAATGGTGAAGAGCGGCGACTGGGACCTGCTGCTGCCACAGCTCGACACCTATCTGCGCATGATGCCCAACGCCAAGCTGTGGAGCCGCCACCACTGGGGCCACGGCGGTGCCTGCTTCAGCGAACAGATAGAGAACAGCGGGCTGCCCAACCCTGCCGAATACGGCAAGCACAAGGAAGGCGACGACCTGGGCGTGGAGAAAAACAAATGGCTGGAGTATGAGTGGGACACGGCCTTGGAGTTTGGTAAGATGGTGCTCGACATCATGCCGTGGTACCCTGACACGACGTTAGAGAAATACCGTGCGCTGGTGGAGGAACCGCTGCGCTTCTTCGCCGAGCACTACACCTGGGAGGCGCGCCGGCGTGGTCTCAGCTGGCAGGACCGCCACGACACCCTCGTCATCTTCCCCGGCTCCGGCTGCGAGACCTACAAGATGGCACGCAACCCATCAAGCACCGTAGCTGCCCTGAAGGCACTCAACAGCGATCTCACTCTTCTGGGCTCTGACTGCAGCTATGTTCCACGTATTCCCCTGTGTGTCATCGACGGCGACACCTGCATCGCGCCGGCCGAGAGCTGGGAGAGGATACAGAACACGGAGGTGCCGCAGCTCTATCCCGTGTTCCCCTGGCGCATCTACGGCGTGGGGCGTCCGCACCTGAACATCGCGCGTAATACCTATTATAAAGACCCACATGCCTTAGAGATGCGCAGCACGAAGGGCTGGAAGCAGGACAACATCTGGGCAGCGTGCCTTGGTCTGACCGATGAGGCGCGCCGCCTGAACACCGAAAAGCTGAGCGACGGGCCCTACCGTTTCACGGCCTTCTATGACGCGGGCTTCGACTGGGCCCCCGACCACAACCGTGGCGGTGCCGGCATGATTGGCCTGCAGGAGATGCTGGTGCAGGAAGATGCCGACAACAACCCCGTGCTCTTCCCCGCCTGGCCACGCGACTGGGACTGCTCCTTCCGCCTCTACATCTCCGGTCGACGCTGCATCGAGGCCACCCTCAAGAACGGCGTCATCACCTATACCGAAGACGGCATCTCACCTGAGTAAACCTACTCCACCTACAATACCTACCTCACCTACCTCACCTACTAAACCTACTAAACCTACCTACCAAACCTACCAAAAAAACACGGATTCAGCCTCGCAGCTGAATCCGTGTAATTCGTTAGATCAGTAAGAATGTGTTCTCTTACTTCACCATCACCTTCTTGCCGTTGACGATGTAGAGGCCGCTCTTCAGCGTGCCGCTCATCTTCTGGCCGTTCAGGTTGTAGATAGCGCCGTTGGTGGTGTCGAACTTCACAGTAGCGATGCCGACGGTTTCGTCGCTCAGGCCAACTTCGGTAATAGGCTCCACATCGGGTCCCCAAGCGTAGTCGAAGCCGTAGAAGCCAAGCTTCGAGCCGTCGCACCAGAACTTGTAGGACTTACCAGCCTCAACATTGAAGGAGAAGGTGCCGTAGTATTTGTTGGTGAGGGTATTGCCGTCAAAGACAGGATTCTGCACACCGTCAACGGTGAGGTGGAAAGCCTTGCCTCCATTCAGAACGATACCTGCAGAGATGACACCGTTGTACTTCGGAACGATGGTATAGAAGGTGCCGCCGGCCTTGTTGCCGTTGGTTCCGTTACCCTCGGTAAAGGCGGTGAAGCCTTCAACTTGTCCGTCAGCCTTGGCAGCCTTGAAGTCTGCATAATCTTCACCGGCCTCACCATACTGGATGGTAGCTACGGCCTCTTTGTTCTCGTCCATTACCTCAACCACCTGGCCGCTGGTGAAGGTTTCGCCCTCGGTAAGTGCATAGAGTACCTCACCGGCAGCGTTCAGGCTCTCCCAATACTCAGGATACATGAATGCCCAGTAAGCATCGTCCTCAAGCTCCTCGGTCAGAATCAGGTTCTTCAGCCAGTTGTTGTCGATGGCCACATACTTCTTCACACCGTCGATGACAGTGCTGATAGTGAAGGTGAATCCCCACTCGTCGGGCTCAACGGTCCACTTCTTGTCAGCGAAGAAGTCGTTGCCAGTGATGGTGTAAGCACCATTTTCGAAGGCGAAGGCCAGGCGGACGCCCTTCTCATTGACCTTCTCACCATCAGCAATCAGCAGGGGTTCGTCATAAGCCACGTTCAGCACATAATACTCGCCATCGGGAATGGCGGGCTCAGCAGGTGCCACATAAGTGATAGTCCAGCGGGGGTCGCCCAGTCTCTCAGGAGCCTCAGCGCCCTCGGCCAGCTCAAATGTACCGTCGAAGTCGCCAGCAGCGGCGTCGGTGAAGGTCAGCAGACCATCGACGCTGTTCTTCACGATGCCCTCACCGGCCTTAGAAGCCTCTTGCTCATTGACGCACTTGCCACCCCATGCGAAGTAGTTGCCGTCAACATCCCATGTAGGATTAGCGCTGGTCTGGCCCTTGTTCAGGCCCACCACCACCTGGTTCTCCTTGCCGCAGTCTACGAAGATGCTGTTCAACAAGCTGTAGCGATTCTGTGCGGTGCCATTCTGCTTCAGGTCACACATGTTCTTGCCATTGGCAATGTTCACGATGGTGCTGTTCACGAAGAGGAAGTCCTGGGTCAATGTTTCGTTGACGTTCTTCGGACGGCTGCCGTACTGAGCAAAGAAGCCAGTGTTCATGCCCTTAGCCCAGATGGTGGAATTGGTAACGCTGACATTGCCGACATAGCCCTTGCCGTTGAAGTCGATGACGTTCTTGCTGGAAGCAGGCATCTCGATGTTGCAGTCAAGAATAACCAAATAATTCAAAAGGGTCTTCTGGTTGTCCTTGACGATAGCGTTCTGCAGACCTTTAATGGTAACATCGGTCAGGATGACGTTTTCAATCAGCTTATGGTCAGAAGCCTCCGTCTCGTTCTTCATGGCAAATTGCTCAGTGCCGTCGAGTGTGATAAAGGGAGCTGTCATTCCCTCTGCAACTGTCAAGGTAGCATTGTTACCCCAAATGGTAATGTTGTTGGGAGCGGTGATGGTGCTGCCAACGGTGCAGTTTGCATCCTTTGACATATAGACAGTGATGTTGCCCACCTTGTCGCCTTTGTTCTCAATCTCAGCCTTGGCAGCAGCGATAGCTGCAGCAATGTCACCCTCGCTGAGGGTCAGCTCGATGTTGGTGATAACGGGCTCCTTGTAGAGCAGCAAGTCGGTCACGGTGACATTCTGCCAGTTGGCACCCTTGATAGCATTCAGGTGAGCAAATTCATACTGAGTGAGGTCAACCTCTACAACACCGTCGACAGGAGCGTCAGTAATCTGTACATAAGCGCCACCGTTGGCGTCATAGCCTTCGGAACCCTCGGGCAGAGGCTCGGCACGGTTGAGCATGATACGAGGAGTACCGGCAATAACGCCAACAATCAGCTTATCGTATTTCGAGATGTCGGCATAGTTGAAATACTTCACGCTGGGATCGCCATAAGGCTGGCCTGTTGACTGGAACAGCACTGTGGCAAGGTTAAGAGCGACAGGATTCTCAGGATCTTCCCAGTTCTTGAACATGTCGGATGTCAGGGCGGTATAGCCCTCAGCCAGTGTAAGGCCAGTAACGGCATCATCAACGCTCGTCTTGGCAGCTGTCAGTGACTCCTCGGTGGCGTCAGCAGCGGCAAGTGCACTTTCTGCGTCTGCAATAGCCTTCTGAAGGGCATTCCAGCTTTCCTCGGTCTTACCAAGGGCGGTGCGCATCTTGGCAGCGTTGATGGCGTTCTTCAGATCGGTCTTGAAATTGGCCAGCGGGTCGGCAGGCTTCACCAGCTTGATAGCGGTGATGGTGCCTGAGGGGCTACCCCAGCCAGTCTTGATGGCATTGAGGTGAACATAGGGCAGCTCGGTGAGGTCAAGCTCAGCAGAGCCGTTGTCACCAATGGTGGGGTTCTTCTCCACCAGAGGGCCATTGTTGCTCTCCTGGCGGTTCATCAGCACACGCAGCTGAACGCCTGTCGTGCCTTCGAAAATCATCTTTGTGCAACCTGTCAGGTCAGCATAGATGAGGTAGTCAACAGTGCCTGTACCTGCAACCAGGGCACCTGCACCTAACTCTTTGCCAACATTGAAATCAACAGTAACCTGGCCTGTGCTTGAAGCGTCAGCACCAAAGCCATTCCAAGAATAAAACATGTCGGCGGTCAGGTCGATAGCGTCGTCCTGAGCACTTGCACTCACGTATCCACCTAAAAGCAGGAACGCTGTGCAGAACAGTTTCGTAAATTTTCTCATAATGTTAATGGTTTTAGTTAATAAAAAAAGAATTGTATAAAAAAGGTTTGATGTTCTATTTGTCGTTGTAGTGTCCCTCTACTTCAATGACCAGCACGGTAACAACGTCGTCGTAGATGTCGTAGATGATGCGGTCGTGGGCTGTGATGCGGCGGGAATAGGTGATGCTGCTACCGCCTATTAAAGGTTCTGGATGGCCTGTTCCTGTACGAGGATGGTCGGAAATCTCGTGGTAAAGCTTTTGGTACTTTTTAAAAAGCTGCGGATTTGATTTCTTCCATTCCCTTAAGACCTTGTCAGCCAGAGGTGATACTTTGATTTGATAGCTCATAGTGAATTAAAATAAGCATCAATCTCTTCATGTGTCTTTAAAGAAAGGCATTTCCCCTCGCGCCACTCTTTGCGTGCCTGGTCAATCTTTGCTTGCAGCTCTGGTGTGATGACATTGTCGTCATATTGCGGCGTGAGCTTTACGCGCCCTGCACGGGTGCTCAGCACAACATCCTCGCCGTTGAAAGCCATGCCGATATACTTCGTCTGGTTGGCTCTGAAATCTCTTGCTGTGATGACTGTCATAATAGTTGTTGATTTAAGATGTTTTTTCTGATTTTCTCCATAAGTAGCATCACGGGCTTTCTCTTAGGGCAGCACTGCGCCTGCTGTCTGACTGATGCTGTCAATGATGTTTGTCCGCTCCATCTTAGGTTTTTGATTTGTCTTTGGCCGCAAAGTTACAAAGTTTTTTTCTATTCGATTAAGTTTTTTTGAAAAAAATGAGGGCAAAGAATAAAAAATGGTTAACTTTGCGCGTGAATTGCACAAATAAAAAACCTATTAAAACAAACAGAAAAACTAATTAAATGAAATGAATCAGAAAAAGGTTGCCTCATTGATTATAATCGTGGCATTTTTGTCCGTCATGTGTGCTCGGGCCAAAGATGTTTACGTGTCTACCTCGTTCCATGAGCCTGCCACCGAAGGGCTGCGTTTCATCTACAGCTACGACGGTCTGCGGTGGGACAGCATCGAGGGTGTCTTTTTGCGGCCGGAGGTAGGCGCGCAGAAGGTGATGCGCGACCCGTCCGTGGTGCAAGGCCCTGACGGCACGTTCCATCTGGTATGGACATCGTCCTGGCGCGGCGACCGCGGCTTCGGCTATTCGTCATCGCGTGACCTCATCCACTGGACACCGCAGCGATTCATCGCCACCGGCATGGACACCACGACGGTGAACAGCTGGGCGCCGGAGCTGTTCTATGACGACGTGAAGCGGCAGTTCCTCATCGTCTGGGCATCATGCGTGCCGGGCAAGTTTCCCGACTATCAGGAAGACCCGAAGAACAACCACCGCCTCTACTATATGACCACGCGCGACTTCCGCCGCTTCTCCGAGGCCAAGCTGTTCTATGACCCGGACTTCTCGGCCATTGACGCCACGCTGGTAAAACGTGGGACGAGAGACTACGTGATGGTTGTGAAAGACAACTCCCGTCCCATGCGCAACATCAAGGTGGCCTTCGCCTCATCGCCCTACGGCCCGTGGAGCAAGTCGTCAGAGCCTTTCACCGAGAGTTTTACGGAGGGGCCAAGCACGGCAAAGGTGGGCGACTGGTACTACATCTACTACGACAGCTATCAGCATAAGATCTACGGTGCCCACCGCACGAAGGACTTCAAGACCTTCCAGGACCAGACCGGCGCCGTGTCGTTTCCCGTAGGCCATAAGCACGGCACCGTGTTCATGGCCCCCGAGGAGTTGGTCGACGGTCTCATCAAGTACAACCGTGACGTGGTGCACTACAGCGGCACGACGATGGCCCTCACTGAGCGCCATGACGGCGGTCTGAAACCTGTCGTCGGCGTCCACTCCATCCAAACCATGCGTGGCGGCACGGCGGGCGGCGGCATCAGCACCGCCTCTCAAGACACGACATGGCTCTATAACCACCAGCCCATGCTCACCTACTGCAACGGCAAGTATTACATGCACTATCTCACCGACCCGCGCCATGAGCACGAAGCACCGGGCAAGACGATGATGCAGACCAGCAACGACGGCTACACGTGGACGCCGCCCGTGGAGCTCTTCCCCGAATACCCCGTGCCAGAGGGCTGGACGAAGGAGAGCCGCCCCGACTTGCCCCCCGCCCACAACCTCAAGGCCGTGATGCACCAGCGCGTAGGCTGGTATAGTCCTACCCAACCCACCACGCCTACCCCCATCCTTCTCGCCACGGGCAGCTACGGCATCTGCCTCACCATGAAAGATGACCCCAACGACGGCAACGGCATCGGTCGTGTGGCGCGCCGTGTCTTCGAGGACGGCACCCTCGGGCCCATCTTCTTTATCTATTACAACCACGGCTTCTCAGAGCGTAATACGGAGTATCCATATTATAAGAAGAGCAAAGACAAGGCTTTTGTAAAGGCCGTTGACCAGATGCTCAAAGACCCGATGCAACTGATGCAGTGGGTGGAGGAGGCCGACCGCGGTGACACGCTCATCCCGCTGACCAAGCCCTACAAAGCCTTCTCCGGCTACACCCTGCCCGACGGCCGCAAGGTGGCGCTGTGGAAGCACGCCGTCACCTCGCTCTCGGCCGACGGTGGCAGGACATGGCGCCTCACCGATGTCAACGGCAATCCGGGCTGCGACCGGGCGCCGGGCTTTGTCAACAGCAACGCGAAGATATGGGGACAGCGACTCAGCGACGGCACCTACGCCACGGTCTACAACCCCTCGGAATATCGCTGGCCCTTGGCCATCTCGCTCTCGGCCGACGGTCTCGACTACACCACGCTCTCGCTCATCAACGGCGAGGTGACACCGCTGCGCCACGGCGGACAGTTCAAGAGCTACGGCCCGCAGTATGTGAGGGGAATAGAAGCCCCCCTGCCATCCTCCGAGGGGGACACAGATGTCTTAAAGAGTAATGAAGCCCCCTTGGGGGCCGTAGGAGGGGCTTTCCCTCTCTGGCTCACCTACAGCAACAACAAAGAGGATATCTGGGTGAGCCGCGTCCCCGTGCCCGTGCGCCTCAATGCCGCCACCCATGCTTCCGCCCCGTTCAGCATGTTCACAACGCTGTCGCAGCTCACCGACTGGAACATCTACTCGCCGCTGTGGGCACCCGTCGCCCTCGATGGCCAATGGCTCACGCTCAGCGACAAAGACCCCTACGACTACGCAAAGGTGGAGCGCGTCATCCCCAACACTCGCGAGCTGCAGGTGGAGTTCGACATCCGCGCCGACCAGGCCAGCCACGGCGAGCTCGATATCGAGTTCGTCGACGACCACGGCACCGTCTGTTCGCGCATCGTCGTCGACTCTACGGCGATGTTCCGTGTGAAAGGCGGCGCCCGCTACGGCACCCTGCTGAAGAAATATGAGCCGGGCACGACCTACCATGTCACTGCCACCCTCTCCTGCTCCTTACACCGCGCCACCTTCGCCGTCCGTATGCCCGACGGTTCAGCAGTCGGGAAATGCACCCGCCAGTTCGACACCCCTGTGGAGAGCATCTCGCGCATCGTCTTCCGCACCGGCCCCCTCTTCAAGGAGCCTGACAGCGACACACCGGCCGACCAGCTCTTCGACCAGCCCTTGGCCGATGCCTGCCTTCCCCTCGCCCGCTTCTCCCTCGCCCGCATTTCCTCCCGTTCCCTTTGCTGCGACAGTGTCGCAGCCCCCGCCGTCCTTTCCTACGACGCCTTCGCCCACTACGCCGACCGCTTCAACACGATGGAGGACGAGAACATCGTCACCACCATCCCCAACGCGCAGGCCTCTGAGTGGATGCGCGAGAACATTCCGCTCTTCGACTGCCCCGACGAGCAGATGCGCGAGATGTTCTACTACCGCTGGTGGACGCTGCGCAAGCATATCAAGCGCACGCCCGTGGGCTATGGCATGACCGAGTTCCTCGTGCAGCGCAGCTACGCCGACCGCTACAACCTCATCGCCTGTGCCATCGGCCATCACGTGATGGAGAGCCGTTGGCTGCGCGACACCACCTACCTGCACCAGATCCTGCGCACTTGGTACTTCGGCAACGACGGACAGGCCATGACAAAGATGAACAAGTTCTCCTCCTGGAACCCATACGCCATCCTTGATATGTGGAAGGTGCAGGGCGACACCGCCTTCCTCTTCTCCTTAAAGCCCCGCCTCGAAGAGGAGTACGCCCGCTGGGAGCAGACCAACCGCCTGCCCTCCGGACTCTACTGGCAGGGCGACGTGCAGGACGGCATGGAGGAGAGCATCAGCGGCGGCCGCAAGAAGCAGTACGCACGGCCCACCATCAACAGCTACATGTATGGCAATGCCAAAGCCCTCGCGTATATTAATAAGATGTATGGCGACAGCGACAAGGCCCGCCTCTACGAGCAGAAGGCCGACACGCTGCGCCACCTCGTCGATAGTCTCCTTTGGAACAAGGAACACCTTTTCTACGAGACCCTGCGCGGCGACACCTTGGCACAGGTGCGTGAGGCCATCGGCTTCATCCCTTGGTACTTTAATCTGCCGGTGTCTGATTCTTTATATTCTATGCTTTCCCATCGGCCAGACTTCTTGCACGATGAAGCATGGCTCCAGATAAAAGACGAGCAAGGCTTCTCCGCCCCTTACGGTCTGACGACTGCCGAGCGCCGTCATCCCGAGTTCCGCACGCATGGTGTGGGCCGCTGTGAGTGGGACGGTGCCATCTGGCCCTTCGCCACCAGCCAGACGCTCACGGCATTGGCCAACTACCTGAACGAATATCCCGCTCCTTGTATTCGTGATTCCGTATTCTTCCACCAGATGCATCTCTACACCGAGAGCCAGCACCACCGCGGCCGCCCCTATATTGGCGAGTATCTCGATGAGACCAACGGTGCCTGGCTGATGGGCGACCGTGAGCGCAGCCGCTACTACAACCATTCCACTTACAACGACCTCATCATCACCGGCATCTGCGGTCTGCGCCCCCAGGCCGACGGCAGCATCGTCATCAATCCGCTTGTCCCCAAGGATGCCTGGCCGTATTTCTGCCTCGACGGCATCCGTTACCGCGGTCACACCCTCACCATCATCTGGGACCAGGACGGCCAGCGCTATCACCAAGGCAGCGGCCTCACGCTCCTGGTCGATGGCCATCCCGTAGCCAGCCGCAAAGATTTAGGCGTTATCTCGTTATCACGTGATAACGGGATAACGTTATAACGAACAGTCGTGATAACGTCATAACGTGATAACGTGATAACGAACAGTCGTAATAACGTCATAACGTGATAACGTGATAACGAACAGTCGTAATAACGTGATAACGTCATAACGTGATAACGAAAAAAAACGAAAAAAAACAAAACCCCATGCAAATCTCTAATTTCGGATACTTCTGGCTCGACACCTGGGTGATGGCCAACATCATTCAATTGGCGACGCAAGACTTTTGCGCCCGCTTCCTTAACCGCACCAATGACCCTTGTGGACGCCAGTATGACCAGATGACGATGGCTGCACGGGCAGCACCCGCCAACATCGCTGAGGGCAACTCCCGCCACTCCACTTCGAAGGAAACAGAAATGCGCCTCACCGACGTGGCTCGCGCCACCCTGGCCGAGCTGGCCAACGACTATGCAAACTGGCTGCTACGGCACGAACAGATTCCGTGGTCCATTCATTCGGCTGAATACAAGCAAGTGGCCAATGTCCGTCTCGACAAGCCCAACTACCAGGACGATGTGCTGCACCAAAGCAGCATACACATCCTCAGTCAGAAACACCGCTTCGACACCTGGCTGCTTTCCGACAACTCCATGACAGTGGCGAACTGTATGCTGGTGCTCTGCAACCGTCTCATCCTGATGCTGGGTAAACAGATAGAGAATCAGTTGTCAACCTTTAAGGTGGAAGGCGGTTTTACAGAGGCGCTGACCGCTGAGCGTCTTTCCTATCGTGCCGAGCAGAGCAAGCAGGACGAGTCCCCGCTCTGTCCCTTGTGCGGCAAGCCCATGATCAAGCGTATGGCAAAGAAGGGAATCAACTCCGGCAGGGAGTTCTGGAGTTGCTCTGCCTATCCGCAATGCAATGGAACAAGAAACATCATATAGAATCATTTCGTTTTCAAGTTATCCCGAAAGAGTCGTTATAACGTTATAACGTGATAACGTTATTACGAAAGATTCGTTATAACGTGATAACGAGATAACGTTATAACGAGGGTTCGTGATAACGTGATAACGAAATAACGAAATAACGAAAAAAACAATGAAACCTTTATCCTTTATCCTTTTATTCTTCAGCCTCAATGCTGCCGCCCAGACCTACGAGACGCAGTACGCCCGCCCCGTGCACCATGTCATGCAGGACGTGGCAAAGCGCTTCGGCGTGAAGTTTAAGTTCGATGCCAACGTCGACACGGCGGGCGTCATGCTGACCTACGCCGACTTCCGCATCCGCCCCTATTCCTTGGAGCAGACCTTGGACAACATCTGCAAGCACTTCGACTGGAACTGGTGGAAGCAGAGTGGCAACAGCTACAAGATCAAGCTCTACGAATACCCGCGCCGTCATGAGGACGAGGGACGGCAGATGCTCGACTACCTCTCTACATTATATCATAATAAGGAGCAGTGGGAGCAGCGCCGTGCCGTGCTGAGGCAGGAGGTGCGCGAGCGCCTGCAGATCGACGCCTTCCTCGACTCCTGCGTGAAAGATGCTCCCGCCATCCTCTCGAAGGTGACGAAGCACGACGGCTACACCACGCAGAACATCTGCCTCGAGCTGACGCCCGGCCAGCATGTCTTCGGCACCATCTATAGCCCTGCCCCCTCTAAATCCTCCCGAGGGGGGACTTCCGGCCGCGCCGTCTCTCCCCCTCGGGGGAGCAGGAGGGGGGCTTCCCCTCTCATCATCTGCCCCGACGGCCACTGGCCCTCGCGCTACCGCGACGATGAGCAGCAGCGCCTGGCCACGCTGGCCCGCATGGGCGCCGTCTGTGTGGACTTCGACCTCTACGGCTACGGACAGACGGAGGCCGAGGTGGGCGACCATCACACCGCCCGCGCCCATATCTTCCAGGCGGCCTGCGGCCTGAAGCTGCTCGACTGGATGCTGGCCAACAGGAAAGACATCGACACCACGCGCGTTGCTGCCTGCGGCGGCTCGGGCGGCGGCACGCACACCGTGCTCCTCGCCCTGCTCGACCCGCGTGTCAAGGTGTCTGCCCCCGTGGTGCATGTGGCCAGCCACTTCGACGGCGGCTGTCCCTGCGAGAGCGGCATGCCCGTGCAGCTGGCCGCCGGCGGCACCTGTGAGGCAGAGCTGGCCGCGCTCATCGCCCCGCAGCCCCTGCTGCTCGTCAGCGACGGCGGCGACTGGACCTCGACCACGCCCGAATTAGAGTATCCCTTCATCCGCCGCATCTTCGCCTTCTACGGTGCCGAGGACCGTGTGCGCAATGTCCATCTGCCCGATGAGCGCCATGACTTCGGCCCGAACAAGCGCCAGGCGGTCTACGACTTCTTCGCCGACGTCTTCCACCTCGACCGCACGATGATAGACGAGAGCAAGGTCACCATCCAGCCCGCCGAGGCTTTGCAAAGCAAAATAGTGAATCGTCGTGATAACGTGATAACGAAATAACGTTATTACGAGGCATCGTTATAACGTGATAACGTGATATCGTTATAACGAAGCATCGTTATAACGTGATAACGTAATAACGTAATAACGAAGCATCGTGATAACGTAATAACGTGATAACGAGAAAAAAACGGAAACCATGAAAAGAAGCGCCTTCACACTGATAGGTTTATCCTTTATCCTTTGTCATTTATCCTTTAGCCACGCCATGGCGCAGCAGCTGTGGTACGACCGTCCGGCGGCGACATGGACGCAGGCGCTGCCCCTTGGCAACGGCACGCTGGGTGCGATGGTCTATGGCACACCCGCCGTCGAACACCTGCAGCTGAACGAGGAGACGCTGTGGGCAGGACGCCCCAACCAGGTGCTCAACGCCGAGGCACGCGAATACCTGCCGCAGGTGCGCCGCCTCATCTTCGAGGGGCGCTACCGCGAGGCGCAAGAGCTGGCCGACGCGAAGGTGATGCCTTTGGGCGCCGGCAAGAACTGCGGCATGCCTTTCCAGCCCTTCGGCGATGTCTTCATCGCGCAGCCCGGCCACACGGCCTACAGCGGCTATGAGCGGTGGCTCGACCTTAGCGAGGCCCGCCACATCGTGCGTTACACCGTCGGCGGCGTGCAGTACGAGCGTGAGACCATCGCACCGTTGGGCAGCAAGGTGGTGGCCGTGCACTTCAAGGCCTCGCAGTCTGGCAAGGTGACCTTTACGGCCTCGATGCAGACACCGCACGACTATCCCCTCGTAGGCATGACTGACCTCACCCCTACAAGGGAGGGGAGTGGCAGCGCCGTGTATCTGCATGGTGTCACCGGCAAGCATGAGGGCGTGAAGACTCAGGTACGTTTCATGGGACTGATGACGGCTCAGGCGAAGGGCGGCACGGTGACACAGGCCGACGGCCAGCTATCCGTCGTTGCTGCCGACGAGGCCACCCTCTTCATCACCGTAGGCACCAACGTCATCAGTTACAACGATGTATCGGGTGACGAGCAGGCTCAGGCAAGACAGCGTCTGCAAGATGCCCTCACCCTCGGCTACGACAGCCTGAGAGTGCGCCACGGCAAGACGTACCACCGTTATTACGACCGCGTGAAGCTAAGCCTGAAGACCCAGCAGACCCAGCAGACCCAGCAGACCCAGCAGCCCCAGCAGACCCACCCCCTGCCCCTCCCTGCAGGGAGGGGAGTTAATACCTCTATAGATAATATGGGCGTGCAAGATAATGGCAATATGGGAGTGCAAGGTAATGCCTCCCCTCCCTCGCAGGGAGGGGCAGGGGGTGGGGCTGCCCTCATCGAGACGTTCTTCCAGTATGGCCGTTACCTGCTCATCTGTTCTTCACAGCCCGACGACATCAACCCTGCCAACCTGCAGGGCTTGTGGAACGACCGTATGTGGCCGTCGTGGGACTCGAAGTACACCACGAACATCAACCTTGAGATGAACTACTGGCCGGCGGAGGTCTGCAACCTCACGGAGCTGAACGGCCCGCTGTTCCGTCTCATCAGTGAGGTGAGCCAGACGGGCCGTCAGACCGCCCGCGACATGTATGGCGCCGACGGCTGGGTGCTGCACCACAACACCGACCAGTGGCGCATCACCGGTCCTGTCGACCATGCCGCCACCGGCCTGTGGCCTATGGGCGGTGCCTGGCTCTGCCGTCATCTGTGGGAGCATTACCTCTTCACCGGCGACAAGGATTTCCTGCGCCGTGTCTTCCCCATCATGGCCGATGCCGCCCGTTTCTTCACCCAGACGTTGGTGGAGCATCCCTCTCACCGCTCGCCCCTCACCGCTCGCCCCTATCTCGTCGTCTGTCCGGGCGAGTCGCCCGAGCATGGCGGTCCCGGCCGCGGCAGCTCGCTTGACGCTGGCGTGACGATGGACAACCAGCTGGTCGCCGAACTCTACACCGAGGTGCTGCAGGCAGCAGAATTCACCCAACACTCAACACTCAACACTCAACTGTTAGACACCCTCCGCCACCAGCTCGCCCTCCTCCCGCCGATGCAGGTGGGGCGCTGGGGACAGCTGCAGGAGTGGCTCGACGATGTGGACGACCCGAAGGACGACCACCGCCACTTCTCACATCTCTACGGTCTCTTCCCCTCCAACCAGATATCGCCCTTCCGCACGCCGGAGCTGTGGCAGGCAGCGAAGACCTCCTTAGAGGCGCGCGGCGACATCAGCACAGGGTGGAGCATGGCGTGGAAGGTGTGCTCCTGGGCCCGACTCTTGGATGGCGACCATGCCTACAAGCTCATCTGCGACCAGCTGACGCTCACGCCCGACACGTTCCTCATCATCGGCACGACGAAGCAGCGCGGCGGCACCTATCCCAACCTCTTCGACGCTCATCCGCCCTTCCAGATTGACGGCAACTTCGGATGCACGGCGGGCATCGCCGAGATGCTGCTGCAGAGTCATGACGGCTTTGTCTTCCTCCTGCCTGCCCTGCCCCAGGCCTGGCCCGAGGGCAGCGTCACTGGCCTGAAGGCACGCGGCAGCTTCGAGGTGGACATGCAGTGGAGCGACGGACACCTGCAACAGGCCGTCATCCGCTCTGACCGTGGCGGCGTCTGCCGTCTGCGCTCCTACGTCCCGCTGAAAGGCAAGGGTCTGCGCCGCGTCCGCGAAGCCCAACCCGCACCGTTCCTGCCCAAGACCTACCTCTATGAACTGACGACGAAGCCCGGCGGCATCTACACACTGCATGATTAGGCTTCGCAAGTTTGGGAGTTAAAGGAGTTAAAGGAGTTAAGGGAGTTAAAGACAATAGCTTTGCTATGGATTAAAACAACGAATTTTACGTGCTGTGCGCATAGTTACGTCGCTATTTAGGTCTGTTTGTTCCGCGAAGCGGACTTAGAAAAAACAAATAAAAACAAGAAAAACAAATAAAAACAATTTGGTACAATAGCTATCGCCTTGCCCGCTGCAAGGACTCCGTGAGGCAGCAAATAGTCCCGAAGGGACGACGGATTGCAGGCAGGGGCAACGCCCCTGCTAATAGGCGACACAAAAATAAGGGCAATGATATAGCAGTTGACCTATTCATGCGCAGCCATCCCCTCCCTTCAAGGGGAGGGGTTAGGGGTGGGGTCTGTAATATCAGTAATATCCTGTCAGCGAAGAGTGTGGGCGAAGAAGTTTCAGCGAAGAGTGGGCTGCAAAGAAGTGGCAGCGAAGGAGTGGCAGCAAAGAACATTACTGACATTACAGACCCCACCCCTGCCCCTCCCCTTGAAGGGAGGGGATGGCTGCGCATAAATCCTTTCTGCAAAGGGTCAACTGCTATATCATTGCC
>JAEEGJ010004855.1_pt1 | contig 44018 bp, 35 predicted proteins | sample 8958761 | NCBI WGS metagenome assembly JAEEGJ01 (sample SAMN16246546, study PRJNA631951) | gut metagenome | biome: gut microbiome; feature: rumen; material: RS-attached | host: Bos | place: Iran: Karaj | collected 2018-10
ACATCGAGACAATATCCCTGTAAACTATATTATTGGTGTCGGGTAGCATACGTAATGCTTCATTGTAATAATATGCTGCGCTGTCATTTTGGTTTAACTTGTCATATTGTTTGCCCAGTAAGAACAACAGGCTGGATTGGTTTAACGGAGAACCGGGCTCAATCTCTTGGAATTCAAGGGATTTTTTGCAGCACACAATAGCTGGTTCCTGCATATACTGTCCGGAAAACAGCTCGACAAGGCGGCCGTAAGCCAGTCCCATGAGACGTGGCAGATGTATTGATCGCAGTGCTGCAAATTGTTCTGTCTCAAAACCCGGGTAATGCGTCTCGACGATCTCAATCGCTTTAAGGTATTCGCCACAAGCTTGCTCAATGCTGTCGCGCTCGCAAAAACCAACTCCATTTATATAATGCGCCCGGGCGGACAAAAAAGCATTGTCGCTGTTGTCGAAATAATCTACCGCCTTCAGCAGATCCTTTCGGTTACTCTGCCTATAATAATTCTTATACAGCAGCTCCGAAATCAGTACCTGGCAGTAATGCCCGTCAAACTCATCCAGACTATCAGCCTTGCCACTCTCGGCAAACTCCAACATCACCTTCAAGGCATTGTCGGGCTGATGCCACATCAGGGTGTCGATGTTGGAAAGATCGGGGCAGGGGATTTCTACATGCTCCACATTCGTGTTGCAAGCTGCCAGCATCGCCAGCCATAAAAAGCATATGATGTGCAAAATCCGTTTCATGGGGGCAAAATTACTTAAAATCCGTCAAGATACAGTAACATTCAAAACTTTTTCCAAAGGCTTAAGGATGTCTTTGTTCTTCTTGCGTATAACGCCCATGTCGAGAGTGGCCACAACATCCTTTATCTGATAGCCTTTCTGGTAAACCTTATTGGCTTTTCCAAAAAGATCGTTCAGTTTCTCGATTCCGTTGTTGCCTTTGAGCGTTTTTGGAACACCTTTCAATTTCAGAAAACGGCAAATGCCTTCCTGGTCACAAAGTATCCAATCTTCAATACAGCTCTTGATGCCGAGGTTGGAAAACGAGCGTGCAATCCATGCTGTGTCATTAGCCATGACGGCATTGTCAAGACCGAGCATTGCAAAACGCTTGCAACTTCTGCCATCAGAGAAATTGAACGCTATCTTTGAACTGATGTAATGAATTTTGCTGCGTTGTAAAGACGCACGGCCGTGCGTCTCAATATCGTCATAATCATCCAAAATCTTCAACGCCTCAACCAAATGTTTCGCCGCCATTTCGGATACATGATTATCGCCAAACTGTAGCGCACCTATGAGATAATGGCATCGGGCCTGCATCCAGAGGTTGCGCCGGCTGTTGTTTTTCTTGTAAAATTCAAATGCCGGCAGAATTATTGAATCGTTGAAATCGTAGTAATAAAAGCCGGTGATGAGAGAGTCAATGGAATCGAGGGTTTTTGTATAGGCGAGGTCTTGCGGAGAATTGGACTTTGGCTCAAAAACATTGTCATTATGGTTGCAACTCGCAATAAATGCAAGGGAAAATGCAATTGACAATATAACAAAAATTCTTTTCATAATAAAATTATTAGCCATTAGTCTTTAGCGAAACTGCTAATGACTAATGGCTAATAGCTAATGGCTGATTATTTCACCAAATCAAAAGTATCCTTGGCAATCATATATTCCTCGTCTGTAGGATATACGACCACTTTCACCTTTGAGTCGGGTGTCGAGATGACTGCTGCGTCGCCCATGATGGTCTCGTTCAGCTTCTTGTCGATCTTGATGCCGAAGAACTCCATGTTCTCGAGGATGGCCTCGCGCATGAACCATGCGTTCTCACCGATGCCGCCTGTCATCACGAGGACGTCCATGCCGTTCATGATGGCTGCGTATGCTCCGATGTATTTCTTCACGCGGTGTGCGAACATGTTGAAGGCGTAGGTGCAGCGTTCGTCGCCGGCGTCACGGCCAGCACGCACGTCACGCATATCCTGTGAGTTGCCGGTGATGCCGATGAGACCTGACTTCTTGTTCACCAATGTGTTCATCTCCTTGGTGTTGTATCCTTCCTTGTCCATGATGTACATGAAGGCACCGAGGTCGAGGTCGCCGGTGCGGCTGCCCATCACGAGGCCTTCAACAGGGGTGAAGCCCATTGATGTCTCCACCGACTTGCCGTTCTCGACTGCCGCGATAGAGGCGCCGCTGCCGAGGTGGCATGTGACGATCTTCGTGTTTTTCCAGTCTTTTCCGACGTATTCAGCGGCTTTCTCAGCGACGTATTTGTGGCTGGTGCCGTGGAATCCGTAGCGGCGTACGCGGTATTTCTCATAGTATTCGTAAGGGATGGCGTAGAGATATGCCTCTGGTGGCATGGTGGCGTGGAACGATGTGTCGAACACCGCTGCCATCGGGATGCCCGGAAGCACTGCCTGCATGGCTGCGATGCCCTGCAAGGCGCCAGGGTTGTGCAATGGAGCGAGGTCGCAGAGGTCCTCAATCATCTTGATGACGTTGTCGTCGATGCGGACGCTGTGTGTGAACTTCTCTCCGCCGTGAGCCACGCGGTGACCCACTGCCTTGATTTCCTTCAGATCTTTGATGACACCGTATTCTTTATTTGTAAGTGCCTGAAGCACAATCTTGATGCCTTCGGTATGGTTCGGGATAGGAAGCTGCTCGTAGTGCTTCTGACCGTTCCATTTGTGAGTAAACTCGCCAATCTCGAGGCCGATGCGCTCGAGGAGGCCCTTCGCCAACACTGAGTGGCTCTTCTCGTCCATCTCAATCAGCTGATATTTGATTGATGACGAACCGCAGTTTAAAACTAATATCTTCATAATTCAATAAATTTATTTCATGTTACACCGTCATTCCGAGCGCAGTCGAGGAATCACCTGCATTTGAAATTTTATGTACATTTGACATTATTTGGCGGTGATTTCTCCATTTCGCTCCGCTTCAGTCGAAATGACGAGTGGTTTGTTATTTCTTCTGTGCGATAGCCTGGTTGCAGGTTATTGCCACTAATTTATAAACATCATCGATTGAGCAGCCGCGGCTGAGGTCGTTGCACGGTTTTGCCAAGCCCTGGAGCACTGGTCCCACAGCCTCCGCACCAGCCAGACGCTGCACGAGTTTGTATGCGATGTTACCCACTTCGAGACATGGGAACACGAGTGTGTTGGCTTTTCCTGCCACTGGGCTGTTAGGAGCCTTGCTCGAGCCCACCGATGGCACGATGGCGGCGTCGGCCTGCAACTCACCGTCAAGGACGAGGTCAGGACGGCGTTCCTGTGCGATGCGTGTGGCCTCGATGACTTTGTCGACGACCTCGTGTTTCGCCGAGCCCTTTGTCGAGAAGCTCAAGATGGCGGTCACTGGGTCGATTTTGGCGATAGCCTTGGCAGTGTCGGCGGTGCAGATGGCTATTTCAGCCAGCTGTTCTGCTGTCGGCATCGGTGTCACTGCGCAGTCGGCGAACACCATGCGTCCGTTGGTGCCGTAAGGGCATCCTTCTGGTAAGAACATCGTGAAAGCTCCTGACACACATGTCACGCCAGGCACTGTCTTGATGATCTGGAGGGCAGGGCGGAGCATGTCGCCCGTGGTTGAGCGGGCACCGCTGACGAGACCGTCGGCCTCACCGGCTTTCACCATCAAAATGCCGAGGTACATGAAGTTGCCTGCGAGGTCGTAAGCCTGCTCAGGTGTCATGCCTTTAGCCTTACGAAGCTCGAAAAGCAAGTCGGCATATTTCTGGCGGTCAGGGTTGGCCTGCGGGTCGATGACGCGAGCCTTGCCTATGTTCTTCAAACCGAATTCCTTCACCATGTCGGCGATCTTCTGTGCCGGTCCGATCAATATCATATCGGCGATGCCGTCGGCAATGATGCGGTCAGCTGCCTTCAATGTTCTCGGTTCGTCTCCCTCAGGGAGCACAATGCGCTGTTTGTTTGCCTGCGCGTTGGCAATGATTTCTTCAATAAGTCCCATTATTCAATTATTTATAGATTTAAAATTTCCAAAAAATTATTTCGCAAAAATACAAATCTTCTCTTAAAAATCCAAATTTTTTCAATATTTTTGCAGAATAAAATTTAAATGTTTTTTGATGAACGACAGTATTGATTATCAGATTGTTACGGAAAGCCTCGCCTCGATGCTCGAACCGCAGCCGCGTGTCGTCGACAATTTGATACCCACGTGGAACTTCGTTATCGTCCTCCTGTCGATGCTCTTCCTGGTGCTTAACAAACAGCTGTTCGCCATGCGTTTCCGCATGTTTTCACTATCCACCAAGCACGTCGACGTCGACAAGCTTACGCGCGAATGGAACCCTATCGCAAGCCTCAGCGGACTGTCGGTCATCGTCATATACATAGCCCTGCTTTCATTGGTGATTCAGAAAATAATATTGGTGTTTTCGGGCAACCACATACTTTATTCCGGCACCGGTTTTTACCTCGATATATGCGCTTTTGTGGCATTGTATCTTATTCTGCAATACCTTTTTGTGATTCTCGTCGGATGGGCTTTCGGCTTTGAAAAGGCCGCCATGCACCATGAGATAGCACATCTCACCATAGCCGCATCACTCGACGTTATACTGGCTGTTTTCGTGTTCGTCACATTTTTCTACCCTACAAAATTAATTTTAATAATAACAATTTCTATTATATTGATAATCACAATAATTAGAATAGTAAAGACATTTTTTGAAGTACAAATTTTATCAAAGATGAATTTGATAAATAATTTTTTGTATTTTTGCACCCTCGAAATCATACCAATAACAGTGGCCATTACAATGATGTGTCGACTAATTGCAACTGATTGTGTTTTATAGAGTTAACGAAAAAAGTAAAAATGAAGAGCAAACACATTCTGATATCACAACCTGAACCTGCTGACGTTCAAAAGTCACCGTATGCGAATCTTGTCAACAAATACAAAGCGAAAATTGATTTTATAAAATTTATCAAGATTGAGGGTGTCGAGGCGTCAGAAGTGAGGCAGGATCATGTGAAACTCAATGAATATACGGCAATCATCATGACAAGCCGCAACGCTGTCGACCATTTTTTCCGTATCGCAAAAGAGATGCGTTTCAATGTGCCTGACGACATGAAATATTTCTGCGTCAACGAGGCTACGGCTTTGTACCTTCAGCATTACATACAATTCCGTAAACGTAAGATATTCTTTGGAAAACAGAGTTTTGCCGACCTCATCGAGATAATGAAAAAACACAAGGAGGAGACGTTCTTCCTTCCAAGTTCGAATATCATCACCAACGAGGATTACACCGCTATGATGAACGAAGCTGGCCTCAACTTCAAGAAATCGATGCTTTTCCGCACCGTGCCAGCCGATTTGCATGAGATAGATATCAAGAAATACGACATGCTCGTGTTCTTCAGCCCTGCAGGTATCGACTCATTGAAAGTCAACTTCCCTGACTTCGAACAGGGTGACACCATCATCGGAGTGCTCGGTGGCTCGACAGCCAAGGCAGTCACCGACGCCGGACTCACACTGGGATTCAGCGCACCGACAAAGACCGCCCCTTCTATCACGATGGCCATCGAGGAATATCTCGAAGCCGAGGCAAAAGAAGCTAAAAAGAAATAATTTGGAGGCGAAGGAAGGATTACCGAAATCGCAGCGTATCTATCTTAAAAAAGCTGTCCAGACTTTATTTGAAGAAGGAAAAGGATTCTCATTGTATCCTTTTCGTGTTATTGTGCATCTGTATGACGCTGAAAATCAAGAAGATGCGCTTCCAAGGATACTCGTCTCCGTTTCCAAGAAGAGATTTCATCATGCCATAAAACGCAACCGCGTGAAGCGACTGATTCGCGAAAGCTGGCGGAAAAACAAGGCTGAGCTGATGAAATTATGTAAAGAACACAACAAAACGCTTGATGTTGCGTTTGTATATAATGCCACAGTCATCCTGAAATACGGTGAGATTGATGAGAAAATGAAAAAGGTTGTCGAACGACTGGTCGAAAAATTATGAAAAAAGTTCTGAGATTAATAGTCAAGCTGCCGGCTAACTTCCTGATTCTGCTGATAAAGATTTATCAGTACACGCTCTCCCCATTCATCGGGCGCAACTGCCGCTATACCCCGACATGCTCCAACTACGGCATCGAGGCGATACGCAAATATGGCGCCATAAAGGGCGGCTGGCTGACAATAAAACGTGTGGCATCGTGTAACCCCTGGGGCGGCTCAGGTTACGACCCGGTGCCATAACGACTTGTCATTTCGACTGAAGCGAAGCGGAATGGAGAAATCTCCGCCAATCAATGGATACGGATTATTCAAATGCCGGTGATTTCTCGACTACACTTCGTTACGCTCGAAATGACGTTAAAAGTGATAAAAAATAAAGAAACATGAAATATCTAAGATTATTCCTGATTTTATTGGTTTTCACTGCATTAACCGCAGGAGCCCAGACAAAAAAGAACAATTTTGAGATCTCAAAAAGCATCGATATATATAATAATGTGTTGAGGCAGCTCAACATGTACTACGTCGACGAGATTGAACCGGCTGAGCTTAACGAAAACGCCATCAACGCCATGCTCGAAGGTCTCGACCCGTACACCGTGTTCATCAGCGAATCGCAGATCGAGGACGTGAAACTCATGACCACCGGCGAATACGGCGGCATCGGCGCCATAATCCAATATTTCGACGGCAACTCACAGATTTCGGAGCCTTACGAAGGATTCCCAGCCGCCAAAGCAGGTCTCATCCCCGGCGATATCTTCTTGGAAGTCAACGGGATAGACGTGACTGGCAAAGTCACCAGCGAGGTGAGCGAGCTTCTGAAAGGCACCCCTGGCACAGTGGTGAAACTCAAGATGCAGCGTCCTGGCGAGAAAGAGCCATTTGTCAAAGAACTCAAACGCGAGAAGATAAAAATCGACAACATACCGTACTACACCGTGTTTGACAACGGTGTCGGATACGCCATCTTATCACAGTTCACCAAGGATTGCGCACGCGAGCTGAAAGATGTCTTCGTCGAGATGAAGAAAGAACACGAGCTCAAAGGTTTCATCCTCGACCTCCGTGGCAACGGCGGTGGCTTGCTGGCCGAGGCTGTCGACATCGTGAATATGTTCGTGCCTAAGAATAAACTCGTTGTGTATCAGAAAGGTAAGGTCGCCGAACATAACTACAACCACTACACACAGCACGAGCCTCTCGACCTCGACATCCCACTGGTGATTTTGGTCAACGAGGGCAGCGCATCGGCATCAGAGATAGTCTCGGGCTCAATCCAGGACTTCGACAGAGGCATCATCATGGGACAGCGCACATTCGGTAAGGGCTTGGTACAGAACATCTTCCCGATGAGCTACAACACCCAGATAAAGGTCACAGTGGCACATTATTACCTGCCAAGCAACCGCTGCATCCAGGAAATCGATTATTCGAAAAAAAAGAAGAATGTCACGGATACATTGGCGAAAAATGACACTTTGGGTAAGGCGTTCCACACCGCAAACGGCCGCGTCGTGTACGAAGGCCACGGCATCCAGCCCGACGTGAAGATCGAGCCTACAATGGCATCAACGATAACGATGAATCTTTATTCAAAAAATCTGTTCTTTAAATACGCTAACAAATATTACAGAGAACATAAATCGATAAAATCGGCAAAGGATTTCCAAATAAGCGACGCTGAATATGAAGATTTTATGCAATATGTTAAGGATGAAGGCTTTACGTTTACTTCGCAGAGCGAAAAAGAGATCAAGGAACTCGAGCGTATAGCCAAACTTGAGGGTTATCTCGAGGACATCCAGCCGATGCTCGACGAGGCTAAGGCCAAGATAGAGGTGGAGAAAACCAAAGACCTCATCGACAACCGCAGCGAGATCGAGGAGATGCTCGAGGCGGAGATAGTGAGCCGTTACTATTATCAGAAAGGCCGTATCATCGCCACGTTGGACGACGACCCTGAACTCGCCAGAGCGTTCGAAGTCATTCTGAATCAGGAGGAATACAACAATATCCTTAAGGGGACAAAATAAAAAAACATGAAAAGACATAAAATTACACTCTCTTTTTTGGAATTCAATTCGGTAGACGAGCTAAACGACGATGACCGCAACTTATTGTTAAAAGCGAAAGAGGCCGCCAAAAATGCCTATGCTCCTTATTCGAAATTCAAGGTCGGTGCTGCTGTCCGTCTCGCCAACGGATTGGTTATCATCGGCTCAAACCAGGAAAACGCCGTTTATCCGGTTGGCTTGTGCGCTGAGCGTGTCGCATTGTTCTCCGCCCAGGCTCAATATCCCGACCAGCCTATTGTATCGTTGGCGGTTACCGCTATCGGCAGCGACAGCACGATAACCCAGCCTGTGCCTCCGTGTGGCAGCTGCCGCCAGGCGATGATTGAGGCGGAGAGCCGTCACAACACCACATTGCGCGTAATCATGCAAGGGGAGGAAGGCCCCATCATCGTCTCCGAAAAAATGGAGGACATGATGCCTCTGACCTTTGCCGAGGATTTTTTGAAGAGATATACGGCGACAATATAAAACACGGTAAAATACCAACACACATGTAGAGACGCACGGCCGTGCGTCTCTACAATATATGTATTACAAACGATTATTACGATCCCGTTCCCAAATCAAAGGATTATCAACGATATATCCTGAAATATTCATGTATTCCTTTTCTGATCGAATGATATGGTCATAATAATTTGCCTGCCATAATGGATTACGTTTGTTGAATTTTGCCATTTTGATTTTATTGACATCAATCCAATTGTCAATTTGTTTTATTGTTGCCGATTTGAAACCTGCAACAAATGATGAAATTGATTTTGGTTTACGGATCAATTGTGGTAGAGACGCATGACGGTGTTGGGGTAGAGATGCACGGCCGTGCGTCTCTACATATAGGGACAATGATGTATCCATACAATTTGTTTGTTCCAATGTGATTATCGCATGAATATGGTTGGGCATCAAAACAAATTCACCTAAATATAATTCTTCACGGATTTCAAATGATTTAAAAAATTCATCACAAACAATTCTTCCGAAATCATTTGGAATCATTACACATTTTTCAATTTTACCAAATAATTCTTCTCTATTTGCGGTAACAATTGTTATAAAATAATGACCATCGCTTGCGTAATTCCATCCGCGCAAACGGTTTGACGATATTTTGTATTTATGTTGAAAAACAGATTCCATAAAAATTAGAGTTTTTTCACCGCAAAATTACAAACAATCTCCATTCCCGCAGCCTCTTTTCTAAAATTTTTTCAAACATTTTTCAAAATCTCTTGCATTTTCGTTCTCCTTTTTCTAATTTTGCATCGTTAAAACTTACTACTATGAAAAAAGTGATAAAACCATGGACAATCTTCTTTTTGCTAATGTTAATTGCATTAACAGGCTGCAAGAAATCAGATAGTGGAACAAATTCAGAGAATCCATCAACTCCAACCATACCAACAGGTGCGATAAATGGTCTTTTTACCATTAATGAAAATGGAGGGCAAGTGTATTTCTCGCAAGGCAATCTTCAATACCAGGCTTCAACTGACACTTGGCGTTTCGCCGAACACCAATGGGACTATATTGGTATGGATAATGAAAACATTTCTCCAGAATACAACGGTTGGATTGATTTGTTTGGATGGGGTACGGGCAACAATCCAACAAACTCATCGACTAACGATGAAGATTATGACACATTTAACGACTGGGGATATAATGCGATAAGCAACGGTGGTAACACTCTAAACCAGTGGCGTACACTGATGAGAGACGAATGGCGATATGTGTTCTACACAAGAAGCACGCCATCAGGAATAAGATTCGCCAAAGCACAAGTAAACGGGGTTAATGGTGTGATACTCCTGCCGGACGACTGGAGCAGTTCACACTATGGTCTGAATAGCACCAACACTTATAATGAGAGTTACAGCAGCAACACTATCTCTGCCTCGCAGTGGAACACATTAGAACAACATGGCGCAGTCTTCCTGCCTGCTGCAGGCGGCCGCTACGGGACGAATGTCTACTACGTCGGTTCCCTCGGCTTCTACTGGTCGGCTACGTACAGCAATAGTGACTGCGCGTACTTCGTGGGCTTCCACGACAGCACCCTCCACACTGACAATCTGGACCACCGCAAGGACGGTAACGGTGTGCGCCTCGTATGTCCTGCCGAGAATTGATGCCTTATTTAAACGTAAACATCAGATTTGCGAAGAAATTCCACAGCGTCGCCATGCCGATGGCGAAGATCTTGCTGAGGTAGAAGTTCCATTTCAGTTTGTCGGTCAAAAGATAAAGTGTTAACGAATTGATTCCCAATCCGATGGCGGATACAAGCATGAACTTTCCGTATTCCGTCGCCACATCGGCATTGTCGCTCTGAAATGTCCAGATACGGTTTAGGATGTAGTTCGAGGTGGCGGCGCAGATGAAACCGATGGCGTTGCTGACGTATTTGTTGATTTTTATCTTTTCCTTGCATAGCCACGTGATGCCGAAATCAACGAAAACGCCAGAGAATCCTACGACTCCGAACTTAAGGAATTTTAATATGAAGAATTTATCTATAACCATATTTTGTTTTCATTAATTCGTCATTTCGAGCTTGTCGAGAAATCACCGCCATCTGAATATTTCCGAATCTATTGAGTATCGGTGATTTCTCCACTTCGTTTCACTTCGGTCGAAATGACATTTGTTTTTAAACGATTGCAAATGATAAATATTGTCACTGTCACCACCAAACTTAAAATAATCACAAAAACGCTGTCGGTGCTACCGAAACTGTCCACATCGATGTTTATTATCTCTTTTTTGTTCAAAAAATACAGCATCACTATCGTGGTGTTGTTGGTAAAATGCATGATGATGCTCGCCCAAATCGAGCCCGACATCCAGAACATGTAACCAAGCATCAGGCCGAGGATGAAACGAGGGAAGAATCCGTAGAAATCGCCATGGAAAGCCGAGAAAACCAAGGCTGTCACGATGATTGCGACGTGGGCGTTTCTGAATAATTTTATAAACGCTCTTTGTATCACCGAGCGGAACAAAACCTCCTCGCTGATGGCAGCCAACAATCCGAAAATCAGGATGGCGACAAACAGATTGCTCTCGTTCATCATCCTTTCGGAAGCGCTGTCATTCACTTCCTTGAGGTTACGCAAAGTCGTCTCAATACCCTTCATCGACTCTGGAAACACTATGCTGTCGTTCCATTCCGATACTGCCGCCACAAACGGAATTACTGCAAACATGGCGAGGATGCCTAATAGCGACCATTTTGGTAAATTATTGAATCCCAAATAGTTAAAAGGCTTCTCTTTGACTAACAAGACGTATAGCAACGGTGGCAGCAGAAATCCCACGAGCTGGCTGCATATCTGTGTGATCTGCAGGTTGGTGATGTCGGTCATGCCTCCGCCTCGCATGGAGGTTATAAACATCCCCAAGATGCCGCTGAAAATCAATCCAAAGGCAAATAACAGTAAGAAAATCAATAACTTACTGGCGGTGGTTGTGTTTTTTATCCAAGGAAAACTCATATTCTATATTTTATATCGTCATTTTGAGCGTAACGAAGTGACGTTTATTTGCAAGTTTTTTAATTATATTTATAAGTTTCTCATTTCCAATGAGTTCCTCCAAGCTCTGATGCATTCTGTATTTCCACTTCTGATTGGGGTTGCTTGGCTCGTTGATTTGCTCTTCCCAGGTACAGTCCCATCGGAAGTCGCCGTCCATGGCTATGTAGTCCTGAATCGGGATGATGACCCACTGCGAGCTGCTGTTAAAATGCTGCTCAATGATTTCCTGGCACACGTACGGCTCACAGAAATACGGCGCATCGTCGGTATGATGCAGCATCTCGTGATAATAACGTGCCGAGAGCTCCCTGTCCTGTTCCCACCATCCGCGTATCGTGGGCATGTCGTGAGTCCCCGTGGTGTCGACGCTGAGATAAGGGTTCTCGCGCGGGTCGCTGAACGGCCTGCTGCTGTTTTTAGGCATGCGTTGCACCTCAAGGCTTAGGATGCCCAGTTCGCGCATCACGCCAGGCACACACGGCGCCACCATGCCGAGGTCCTCGCCACAAATTAACAACCGTCTCGGTTGTTGCCGTAGAGACGCACGGCCGTGCGTCTCTACGGTGGCATGCGGTAAATCGAATATTTTGGACAATCTCTTTCGTCCCTCAATCTCCCATAGTCTCGGATTTTCAGGAGAATAATGCCCATAGCTTGCATCCGGACTGCCTTTCGGGATCTCCCAGATGCGGAAAAATCCCAAGATATGGTCGATTCTGAGCGCGTCGAAGTATTTCTTGAACCAAGCCACACGGTCTTTCCACCACTGAAACCCCTCGGCTTCCATAGCAGCCCAGTTGTAGGTCGGGAAGCCCCAGTTTTGGCCTTTCGCCGCAAAGGCGTCGGGTGGCGCGCCTGTCTCCATGTCGAGGTTGAATAGATGTGGCAGCTTCTTCACGTCATCGCTCTCGCGATTCACGCCTATGGGTAGGTCGCCCTTTAGCATGATGCCTCTATCGTGCAGATAATCAACGGCTTCCGTGAGCTGTTTGTCACATTGCTGCTGCAAAAACTCATAAAAATCGGGTTTCTTGCCGCGTTTTTGGGCGTACACATTTTTAAGATACCACATCTTCGTCTCGAAAACCGCCGGATAGTCGACAAATTCCTTCGCGTTGAGCTCTTTTTTCAGCTCTTGATAACGCTGTCGGTCGGCTTCGTCTTTTAAAATTCCGACCTTTTCAAGATTAAGATAAATCGGATGTAACGCCTTGGTACTGATTGACTTATAAGGATATGAGTCGCTCCATCCGCCGTCAGTGGTGGTGTCGTTGACAGGCAGAATCTGAATGAGTTTCAGACCTGTCATGACGCACCAGTCGGCAAGCTTCTTCAGGTCGGGAAACTCACCGATGCCGCAGCTTTCCTCACTTCGCAGCGAGAATACGGGCACAGCTACGCCAGCATGATATGGGAATGCAGCATTCATATAAGAGCCGTCATTTCGAGCTTGTCGAAAAATCACCGCCATCTGAATAATTCTGAATCAATTGTATGCCGGTGATTTCTCCATTCCACTCCGTTTCAGTCGAAATGACGTTTAAAGCTTGTCTATTTCAGCACAGAGTGATTTGAAGATGTCTGAAATCTCTCCGACGCCGTTGATGCCCACGAGGTTACCTTGTTTTTTGTAGTAATCGAGTACCGGAGCGGTCTTCTCCTTGTATTCCACAAAACGGTGTTTGATGCTGTCGATGTTGTCGTCGGCTCTACCGCTTGTCTTGCCTCGTTCGAGCATGCGGTTGATGAGGATTTCCTCAGGAACCTCAAGACTATATACGGCATTGATTTTCAATGAGAATGACTTCATTATCTCGTCGAGCATCTCGGCCTGTCTCACTGTGCGTGGAAAGCCGTCGAACAGGAATCCTGCTGATTTGAGGTTGGCAGCCACTCTTCCTTTGATAATCGAAACCACGATTTCGTCCGACACCAATCCGCCTTTGCTGATGATGTCTTTCACTTTTTTGCCGATCTCGGTCTCGGCAGCCATCTCTTCACGAAGGATGTCGCCCGTTGAGAGGTAGGTGAGACCATATTTTTCCTTAAGTTGTTGTGACTGAGTGCCTTTACCGGCACCTGGAGGTCCGAAAAGTATGATATTCATTATTCAACAATTTTATATATTTCCTTTAAATTTCTACCGTATTCATTGTAGTCGAGGCCGTAGCCGACGATGAAGTCGTTGCCGATGTTCATCCCGATATAGTCGATTTTGTAATTGAATTTGAATGCGTTAGGCTTGAACATCATGGTTGCGATGCGGATGCTCTTTGCACCATTCGCATGTAGGTCTTTAAGAAGCTCATTCATTGTAAAACCTGAATCGACAATGTCTTCCACAATGACGATGTTTCTGTCCTTAATCTGTTGAGCATCAAGGCCTAAGAGTGCATTAGCCTTGCCTGTGCTGTGTGTTCCCTCGTAGGTTTTGTACTTCACAAACGCCATCTCACACGCCATGTCAAGGCTCTTGAACAGCTCGGAGGCGAACATAAACGCACCGTTGAGCATTACGAGGAACAGCGGCTCCTTATCAGCCACGTCACGCTTGATTTCAATGGCGATTCGGTGAATTTCAGTTTCAATCTTCTCCTGTGGGATAAAAGGTGCAAAATCCTTGTCGGAAACTCTTATGATGCTCATAATCAAAGTGTTATAAATTTATGTCAAATACATTATTAATTTTGCAAATATAAAAAATTTATTTAGTAACTTTGCAAAAATTAATTTTTTAATATGAATCCGTTAGTAAGTGTGATAATGGGAAGCACCTCTGATCTCCCTGTTTTGGAGAAGGCGCTGAATTTTTTCGATGAGATGGAGATTCCGTTCGAGATGAATGCCTTGAGTGCTCATCGTACCCCTGAATTGGTTGAAGATTTTGCCAGAAACGCCCAGAAACGTGGCATAAAAGTCATCATCGCGGCAGCCGGCATGGCGGCTCATCTGCCTGGTGTGATAGCGGCGACGACCCCGATACCTGTCATCGGAATACCTGTAAAATCAGGCAATGACGGCATGGACGCACTGTTCTCGATAGTGCAGATGCCTCCAGGAATACCAGTAGCTACTGTGGGAATGAACAACTCTTTGAATGCAGCTATCTTGGCCGCACAGATTCTTGCGGTCGGCGATGAAAAAATCGCTAAAAAAGTGGTCGACTACAAGGAAAATCTGAAGAAAAAGATTGCCAAAGCCAACGAAGAGCTGAAGGAGATACATTACAAATTCAAAACCAATTGATGAGTCCCGAGGAAATCAAGGAGGAACGAAACAAGCTTCTGCACAGTTTCATGGTGCCGGTGGCTTTCATGGCGGTCTGCTGGATTGTGAAAGGAGTGGAGGAGGTGTTCGACCTTGATTCCTCGTTTCTCGGTATCAAGCCGTTGCAAACCGACGGCTTGCCTGGAATAATATGCTTTCATTTCCTACACGGCAGTTGGAGCCATCTGCTGGCTAACACATTGCCAATCATCGTGTTAGGAGCTTGTCTGTATTATTTTTACAAGCCGATAGCCACCAAGATATGTCTCTTGCTGATGTTTTCCACAGGCCTGCTCACATGGTGCGGCGCTCGTGGCGGAGTCCACATCGGGGCGAGTGCCTTAATCTATGGATTGGCGTTTTTCCTAATGCTCAGCGGCTTCATCCGGCGCAACAAAAACCTCGTGATAGTCTCATTCTTAGTGATTTTTCTATATGGCAGCCTCGTCTGGGGACTGTATCCGAAATATGCCATCGAGAACCACATATCTTGGGAGGGACATCTTGCCGGCTTCGTCATGGGAATCATCCTTGCCATTTTTTACAAAAATGAAGGCCCTCAACGTGAAAAGCGCGACGACACAGACGATGACGACGATGATTTGGATGATGAAAACCCCTATTGGGACGTCCCCGAGCCCCCAAAAGAAGAGCTGACGCAACCGAGATATTTTAGACACTGATTTTTACGTGTCGGATTGACGTGATTATTGAAAAATATGTAATTTTGCACAAATTTGTCGATATGAAAAAAATATTTGTTTTTGTTTTTGCTGTTTTTGTGTCGCTCAATGCTTTAGCACAACTTGAAGTAAAAGTGGGTTCGTTTAAAGAAGTGCCAGGATTCGTTAATGTGAATCCTGACGATAACTATCAGACTGACGATAACGACCTGCCTTTTGCTGTCGTCAAAGTTAGAACCGAGAATATTAACGACAAACAAAGACGAGAACTGATTTTTGAGGGTAATGCGGGCACATTCATAATGTTAGAATATAAAACAGGGGAGGTTTGGGTATATCTGACTGCCAAATATGCCGATTATTTGAAGATCTCACATGCCGATTTTAGCTCTGTAGAGTTTACTTTTCCCGAAGATCTGAAGGCAAAATGCGGATATGAGCTGACACTTGTCAATAAAACATCTAATGTGTCGGGTTCGGGAAGTCTTACTATTACCACAAAACCGGAAAATGGCGCCACAGTCATGTTGAATGGCAAAATGTTAAGCCAGAAAACACCATATAAAAACGATATGATTGCCGCCGGACAATATGATATTACAGTGATAAAAGATCGTTATAAAACTGTTACCCAAACAGTGCTCATCGCTGATGGCGAGAATAAAAACATAGAAATTGATATGCCAGTCGATGTCGCTCTCATTACATTTACCGCAGACAATAACACGGAAATCTATATCGATGGCGTTCTTATGCAAAAAGGCACATGGAGTGGCGAGTTAAATAGCGGAATTCATGAGGTTGTATATAAAAAACAATATTACAATGATGAAAAACAAAGTATTGTTGTTGAAGCGGGTGTGCCACAAAGCTATGAGTTGCAAACAACGCCTATTTATGGGAAAATGAACATTTTGTCCGAGCCTTCGGGAGCGACTGTATATGTTGATGGCAAGGAATATGGCGTGACACCCTTGGAGGTTGACGGCATTATTGTCGGACCTCATGAACTCGAATTCAGAAAAGCAGGCTGTGCATCTTTGGCAAAATCTTGTTTTCTTGACGATAAAGAGGTTTTATATATCACTGAAACCCTTGAAACAGGTCGGGAAATCACAATCTCCACCGAAGAAGACGGTGACAAGATTTTCGTCGATGGCAAATATATCGGTCTGAGTCCGGTAGCTGTTACCTTAAGTTTCACCGGACATAATATAGAGGCTGTGAGAGATGAAAAGAAAGTACAGAAATCCATAAACGTTACGACGAGCAGCGAGTCGTCGGTCAAATTGCAGATTTTTGATTGTAAAAACAAAACTTTCACAGTCAATGGTTTCGCATTTGAGATGGTCGCAGTGAATGCAGGCACATTCGAGATGGGTGACACATCCATTAAAGAAGAAGATACTAATTCTTCAAATAAAAAAGGCAAAAAATCAAAGCAGGCTGAAGAATACAAAAAGCCAACACACACTGTCTCTTTGAGTGGGTATTATATCGGAAAGTGTGAGGTTACTATAGGCTTATGGAAGGCTGTTATGGGTAATAATCCAACATATAACAAAAATGAAAAACTCCCTGTTGATATTGTGAGTTGGGACGATTGTCAGGAGTTTATTAAGAAACTGAATGAGATTACTGGTGAGAACTTCAGGCTTCCCACAGAGGCTGAATGGGAGTTCGCGGCAAGAGGCGGAAACAAGAGCAGAGGCTATAAATACAGCGGCAGCGATGACGAGGGCAAGGTGGGATGGATTCAGAATAATGCCGGAGCAAAAACCCATCCTGTTGCTACCAAGGTGCCTAATGAACTCGGAATATACGACATGTGTGGTAATGTTTCTGAATGGTGTCAGGATTATTATGCTGATTATAGCGGTGAAAGCCAGAAAAATCCTACCGGACCTGCCACGGGTCATAGTCGCGTAAGACGCGGCGGTGGATGGAGTTATGTCAACACCCCGGTATGGTATAGGACTAATTCTGCCCCAAATTTTCGTTGGGAAGGCCTCGGATTTCGTTTGGCTTTAGGACAATGACATGAAATCGTTTTTACAAAACCTTTGGACCTACATTCGCTGTCATTTATACTCGACATAATACCTTAGTTTTGGATTGATTGCGTCGCCGACAATGTTTTTCAGTTGCTCCCACGATGTAATCAATCCTTTTTGCTCCCGATGGTTCACTATTTTCTTCACGTCATCATATTCCAAATAAGGGTGTTTTAGCAGAATCTTAAAAGCATCTGAATTGATTTTCAATTTGTTGGGTACAAATGTCGAGTCTGTTTTTACAAAATCCTTGAAACCGTTGTAACGCGCAGTGTCCATACCGTAAATCTCAAGCAGCTGCCTGGTCTCACAGTAGCCGCCGAGCTTTTCGCGATAATCCACAATGCGATTCGCAAACGCACTCCCGATATCTGGCAGTTGTTTCAAAAGCGTGGTGTCGGCTGTGTTGAGGTCGATGACAACGTCATTTCGACCGACCGCAGGGAGTGGAGAAATCTCCGCCAATTGAGTCGTTCGTGTTTTTTTATCGGAGATTTTTTCACCCGAGGTGAAAGCTCTCGCTTCGCTCGGGTCCCGATTACGCTTCGCTTCACTCGAAATGACGGTTTTGGCGTGTCGTTCTGTGTGCTTGGCATTCGCTCTTTCGATTGAATCCGCCATCCTGATTGAGTCAATCACAAACTCCCGCCTTGCCACAATAGAGTCCAAATCATGCTTGAAATAATCCCTTCTTGGAGGATTTTTGATAATTAAATATTTGATAATCAATATAATAACAATCATCGACACTATGGTGATGATGGCAATACGTTCATTCTTCGTAAAAGCAAAATAGCTTTTAAGTCTATTTTCATTCATAATATTTTGGTTTTTAGTTCTGTCTCGCTTCACTCGAAACGACAGAGTGTGCGGGTTATTTTATGAACTGTGAAATCAGAATTATCAGAATTGCCACTGGTGCCAAGAATTTTATAATGATATACATAATATTTCTGATTCCCATGTTAGCTGTGTTGCCGTTGGTATATTCGTCCATGAAATGGGCTTTCTTCATCTTCCAGCCGACGAAAATCACAGTCAGCAAACCTCCTATAGTCATAAGGAATTTTGAGGTGAACGCATCGAGGGCGTCGAAGACATTCAAACCGAAGAGCTTCAGCGGAGTGTTGTCGTGCAGACTCTCACTTGACAGGACACACAGCACAAACACCGCTATTGCCGAGTAGATGGTGGCTTTTTTGCGGCTCAGATGCATCTGTTCTGAGAGATACAGAACAGGCACTTCGAGCAAAGAGATGGAGGATGTGAGTGCGGCTATTGTCAGAAGCAGGAAGAAAAACAGACAGAAGAAATAGCCGCCGGCCATCTGGTTGAAGAGCATCGGCAGTGTGACGAATGCCAGCTCATTGCCTGCCTCGGGCTTGATGCCGAAGGTGAACGCCGCCGGGAAGATGACGATGCCGGCCAAAACCGCGATGAGAGTGTCGCTGATGCACACCGCGAATGCAGTGGAAGTGAGGTTGTCCTTCTTTGAGATATAAGAGCCGTAGGTTATCAGAATTCCCATGCCGATGCTCAACGAGAAGAATGCCTGTCCGAGAGCGCTGAGGAGCACCTTGCCGGTTATCTTTGAGAAATCAGGTTTCAGGAAAAAAGCGATACCTTTACCGGCAGCAGGCAAAGTCAGCGATTTGACGCATAGAACGATGAGTATGCCGAGCAGTACAGGCATGAGGATTTTTGAGTATTTCTCGATGCCTTTTGTCACACCTTTTATGATAACAAAAGCGGTGATGAAGATGAAAATGCCCTCGCTGAGGATGGGTTGCCACGATTCATTCATCAAGTTGTTGAAATCAGTCAGGATGGTGTTCTTGTCCAAGCCGTGATAATAGTTGATGATGGATTTGCCCACAGCGTCGATGGTCCAGCCTGCCACGGTGCAGTAGAATGCGAGGATGAGGAATGCGCATATAACTCCCATATAACCTATTATGCCCCAGCCTTTTGATCCTGGGACCAGTGCATGGAACGCGCCCACGGGGTTCTTGCCCGAGCGTCGTCCGATAACGAACTCCGACACCATGAGAGGCAATCCCATGAGCAGCACTATGGCAAGATATACGATGAAGAACGCACCACCGCCGTTGGCGCCAGCCTCACAAGGGAAACGGTAAATATTACCTAATCCGATGGCGGAACCTGCCGCCGCTGCTATGATTCCGAATTTGGAACTGAAACTTTCTTTATTCTTTTTCTCCATAAGCCAAATCTCCAGCGTCACCTAATCCAGGAACAATATATGCCTTTGCAGTCAACTCGTCGTCGATGTCGCAGATCCACAAGGTTGCGTCGTATTTTGACAGTTTTTTCTTCACATAGTCGACGCCTTCAATGCTTCCGATAACTGCCACGAGATGCAGTTTCGATGGCTTCTCCTCGTCGTGAAGCAATCCGTCGAGGCACTGCACAAGCGATGAGCCGGTGGCAAGCATCGGGTCGACGAGTATCAGAACGCGACCATCGATGTTGGCGGCCGAATAATACTCTATGCGAATCTCGAAATCCTCGTTTTTGTCGTATTTTCTGTATGCCGCGATGAAGGCGTTGTCAGCCTTGTCGAAAACGTTCAAAAAGCCTTGATGCAGAGGCAGTCCCGCACGCATGATGGTGGCCAAGACAGGCTGGTCAACGAGGATGTTGGTCTCTTTCTCGCCGAGCGGTGTGGTGATGACAACCTTCTCATAATCAAGCGTTTTGCTGATTTCGTATGCCATTAGCTCGCCGATGCGCTCAAGGTTCTTGCGGAAACGCATCCTGTCGCCTTGCACTTCGACGTTTCTCAACTCCGCAACAAAGTTGTTGAGGATGGTGTTTTGTTTTCCGAGTTCTATTACTTTTACCATGGTTTGTTAATTTTTATATTCTTTTAAAAACTTTCAATACAAGTTTTGTCAAGCCTTTAGCCCTGTTGAAACGGATGCCTTGATAAGTGGTCTCTTTCCCTCCAAAACCCATGTAAAACCTGGCTAATCCGTCATTGTCGGAGCCTTCGAAATCCAAAATTTTATTGCTTCCGCTGAATCTTTCAATGACATGGTCGATCAGAAATGTCAAGGCGTGGCTGTCTTTGTTTGACTCGTCGGCACCTGAGAAGAGGAACACTATTTTGTTGTGGCTTGTCATGAAAAATGCGCCCGCAACAATCTGATTGTCAGCGTTTTTAACTCCTAAAACCAGACATTTTCCATGTTGTTTCGCTACTTCGACGAGCTTGAGCAATCTTTCATATTCCGCATCGCCCCATTTGGTGATTCCAGCCCCTCTGTTTTTTCTGAAAAGGTCAATAATCACTGATGGTTCGACGTTTTCTACTATCTCTAAATTTTCTTTTTTTGCTTTCGCTAAATTGCGTTTGGTGTTGGAGTGATAGTTTCCTGCCAAAACACTATATTCAGGGCTTAAATCCAGTTCAATATTGCGATGGTTAAGGCCCTTAACGCCATTAATGCCCTTAATGCCCTTAAGGCGGAACTCAGCAAACTGAAATTTTTCAGGAACTGCATCCAAAAACTCTTGAATTATGCCTTCGGAAACCTTATTCTTGCCAAAAACACCGAATTTCTGGGTAAAAAAAGGCTGAAACAGATAATTTATCCCAAATTTTCTGCCACCTGCGAGCGGCATCACGGTCTCATAATCGTCTTCGACGAGGGCTTCCCAGTCGGGATGTACCACGTCGAGATACCACGACCAGACATAGACCAAAGCGTCGGGACTTTTCTCGATGCAGTCGTCCCAACGTTGCGTATCTATCTGATTATGAGTTAAATAGCGTATCATGACTTGTCCAATGCGCAGTCGAGGATTCTACGGTATAATGCTTTCCAGCCGACCCAGCGTTTCTCGTCGCTGAGCGTCTCGTTGTGCCACAGAAGTATGAATGTGCCGTTCACGTTTTTCACTTCTTGGATGAGTTTGGCGGCTTTCTCGTATGACTCGTCGATGTTGAGGTCGAGGTAGTCGCGCATGGTGCCATCCATCAGGGCAAACGGGTGTATGTTGAGATTCGTGACGTTGTCGTGTTCGAGGTCGAAGAACTTAAATGTGTCGGCGATGCCGGCGCGGAAGCCTGCCAAAGTGGCGTAACCCATTGAGTAATCGTCGGTTATGTCCAAATCAATCAAGATTTGATAGCTCAACGGCAGACGCAGTCTTAGGAAATGCTGACGGCTCATCGTGATCTCGCGGTTGAGCACCTTCGAGAGGTTCGTGACCTCGGTCTTCACCTTTTCTTTGTTGAGATATGACGAATACGAAGGGTGGATGCCGACGTTCGCATAGTCGCCCAGACGTTTGATGAGATTCTGGAAGTTGGTGTTTCTCAATGTGATATTCTTGTCGTTGAGGTCGTATTCACCGCAGAGGATGAAATATTTCGGATGCAGATGCAGCTCTTTCTGCAACTCCAATTGGTGGTCAAAGGTGTCGAACGGGTCACTCTCGTATCCGATGATTGATTTCCAGCGTCTCTTACATTCCTTGAAGTCCAAGTTGATGATGTCACGTGCGAAAGCCGCGGTGGTTCTGAAGATTCCCTTGTTTTTGTAGGCCCAGGCCGCATCCACGTCGTAGGTGGGGACGAAGGTGAAGGTCTTCTTTTTCAACTTCAGATCGGGATAAATCGCAGTGAGGATATTGCCGAGTTCGATAGCCCAAATGTTGACCAATGGTTTCTCTAACATGTTCATTTTCACCAAGATAGAGTCCTTCGCTTGAAAACGGTCAAACTTGTCGTTGATGTGCGGCAGATACTCCTCGTAACGTGTCACGATGTAAAACGATGCCGCGAAGATGTCGAACGGGAATATGGATTTTTCGTTGTAAACGGGGAAAATCGCCTTATCGTCTTTATACTCAATTATTTTGATGTCTTTTTCGGCTATGTCGTGCTGGAAAAGTATGTCGGTGGCCTTCTGGAAAGGCTCGTTCCAAAACTGGTTGTTTCCGTAGTGGAACTTCGGCCCGTTGTATGAGGTGAAAGTCTCGTTGTCGGTCGTAAACTTATAAGAAATACCAAGTAACTCTTTGATTATCAAGTCAAAGATATAGTGCAGACGGTTAGTCGTTTTCGGTACTAAAATGAGCATATCCATACCGCAAAGATACATTTTTTATTTAAAAAGCAAATCAAATTTCAATTTTTTCTTTCAGTCGGATGTCGTCAGATGAGGCTCCCACCATGATCGTGAACTCTCCTGGCTCAAGTTTTTCGGTCGGTACAGTCAGTATAACATGTTGAGTATCATTCTTTTTGATAAAAACACGTTTGAAACCTTTCAGCAGTTTCTCTGCCGGTGTGATAGTGGCGTATTCGTCGCGGAGATAGAGTTGCACCACCTCGTCGCCGTCGTAGTCGCCGGTGTTCTTAACGTCGAAGGAGACTTCTATCTCGTTGTTTAATTTGTTGATATTCAGGTTGTTATACTCAAATTTTGTGTAACTGAGTCCGTAGCCGAAGCAATAGAGTGGCGAACTCTCGCCTTCGACGTAGTCGTGTGGCTTGGGTTGCGAGTAATACACCGGGATCTGGCCTGTGTGGCGAGGCTGTGATATCGGCAAACGCCCGGCGGGGTTGTAGTTTCCGAAGATTACGTCGGCTATGGCGTTGCCGCCTTGCTCGCCCGGGTAGAAGGCGGTGATGAGTGCGTCGGCGACCTCGCTAGCGGCATTTTTGAGCATCGGGCGACCTTCGATGTGAATGATTATAAGCGGTTTATGTAGCTTTGCAATCTCTTTGATGAGGTCTTCCTGTAGTCCCGACAGCTCGAGTGACTCGCGGTCGTAGCCCTCGCCGCAGTCCATGTCGGAGATGTGGTCGTCGACGAGAGCGGCACCTGTCGACTCGTACGATGTCTTGAAGTCGCGTGCCGACGAGCCCCCGACCACCAAGATGGTGACATCTGCTGATTTTGCTGCGTTTACAGCGTCTTTGATATCTGCATCTTGGGTGTCGCGGATGGAGCAGCCCTTCGAATATATGATTTTTGTGTCGGGTTTGGCACGGTTTTTGATGCCTTCGAGCACGGTGACGATGTCGTTAGGATCCTGAGGCGCGGTGTAGTCGCCCAGCTGGTTGTAAATGTTGTCGGCATTAGGCCCGATGACGGCGATTGTTGAGACGCACGGCCGTGCGTCTTTACATAACGGCAAAATGCCGTCGTTTTTCAACAAAACCACTGCTTCGCGTGCCGTCTGCAATGCCAGATCTGACGTGGCATGCCATGCTCCGTCGTCAGGTACCTCGAGATATGGATTGTCAAATAATCCTATCTCGTATTTGAAACGAAGGATGCGTCGCACCGCCTCGTCGACGTTCTCTATTGGCACCATGCCGTTTTCGACGGCTGTCTTCAGGAATGTGCCGTAGTTGGATGCTCCGAGGTCGATGTCGACGCCGGCGTTGATGGCTTGGGCGGTCGCAACCAATTGGTTTTCAGCCGTCCTGTGTGTGCTGTGCAGTGCCCAGATGCTCCCAAGGTCGGAGAACACTATGCCTTTGAAGCCCCATTGTTTGCGCAAAACATCTTTCAAGAGGTAACTGTTTGATGTACAAGGCACTCCGTCGATGGCGTTGTATGATGTCATGATGCTTTTTGCGCCATTTTTAACTGCTATTTCGAAGTTCATCAGGTAGTCTGTCGCCAAGGTGTTTGGTCCCGTTTGTGAGGCGGCGCCGTTGTGCCCGCCTTCGGGTATGCCGTACGCCGCAAAGTGTTTCACCGTGGCTCCCAGATGATTCTGCATGCCTCGGATGACGGCGCCGCCCAGCGTCCCTGAGAGATACGGATCCTCGCCGAAGGTCTCCTCAACCCTCGACCAGCGCGGGTCACGGGCGATATCAATGACCGGTCCGTAGCCGAATTTAGCGCCTCTGGCGGCAGCTTCAGCACCGATGGCGTCACCTATATTATATAAGAGCTCCTCGTCCCAAGTCGATGCCATCCCCAAGCCCGTAGGATACACCGTGGCACCTACAGCCATCAGCCCGTGCGGACACTCCTCGGCGAAATAAATCGGGATGCCGAGACGCGTGTGCTCTACGGCATAACGTTGCATCTCATTGAAAATCAACGCTGACTTCCGAGCGTCAGGACCAGTCTCCAACGTCTTCTGTGACCACGGATCGGCACGCAACACTGCCCAAAAGCCGCCAACAGGCAAGGTGTCGATGAGCGTTTTATAATCTTTATTTTCGTAAAGATTGAAGCCAATCGGACAACAAAGCTGCCCGACTTTCTCATCTAACGTCATCTGACTCAATAAGTTATCGACCTTTATATCAATGTCGTCACGCTTTGGCGACGAGCACGAAGCCATGATAATCAATAATAATATGTAAATCTTCGTTTTCATACTACAAAATTACAAATAAATCGGTTCGAGATGTTATTTTTTTGAAAAAAAAGCACCTATTTAATAAAAAAAGTGTACCTTTGCACGCTTTTAGATTGATCATTAAAAAAAAGAATAAAATGAGAAAACTTACTTTTTTGCTTGTTCTGTCGATGATGGGCCTGATGATGACGGCTCAGACAGTCGAGAAGACTTATCACTTTGATAATCCGCAAGTTACGATGCTTCGTGGCTATCAGCAAGTCGGCTTTGAAGGCTGTATGCAGACCGCTTTGGCCGGTAATCCTTCATTGCCATACAAGGCAGTCAGCTTGATGCTGCCACAAGGCACAGAGGCTGAGTCAATTGTTGTCGAACTCTCTGATTTTCAAGAGATTGAAGGCAATGTAAACCTCTTTCCATATCAGCCTTCAAGAATCACAGGCGACAATGAAAAGAGAGATTTGGTGGTAAACGAGGCTGTTTATGCTTCAAGAAGCGTGTATCCTGCTGAAAATCACGGTGTTGTGACAACCCAATACAAAAACGGATACGGCTTTGCCTTGGCATCGTTCACACCAGTGCAATACATCCCTTCGGAAGGTAAGGTGATGTATGCTAAAACAGCTAAAGTGCGTGTGAACACTATGGCTTCGAGAGCCGACCACAGCGCGATGCTTTGGGGCACTCCAGAGGTTAAAAACATGGTGAAACGCCTCGCCCAGAACCCTGAGATGGTTGAAACATACCAGACAAGAGGCCGTGAGGTGAACGCATACGACCTGCTTATCATCACCACGTCGGAGTTCGTTGATGGCTACAGCGAGTATTGCAATTATTACAATTCTATCGGTATGCGTAACAGAATCGCTTTAGTGTCAGACATTTACGCTACCATGACAGGTGTCGACAACCAGGATAAGATACGCAACTACATCATACAGGAATACCAGAACAACGGTATCAGCATGGTGGTGTTGGGCGGTGATGTCGACCTCGTGCCTTACCGCGGTTTCTACTGCCATGTGACATCGGGCGGCGGCAACCAGGAAAGCAATAGCATCCCGGCAGACCTTTATTATGCCGGCCTTGACGGGACATGGAACGACAACGGAAACAACCGCTATGGCGAGCCAGGAGAGGACGACCTCTATCCTGAGATTGGCGTCAGCCGTATGTCGTTTAACAACGCCACCGACCTTCAGAATATGATTCATAAGACCCTGTCGTATCAGCAGACACCGGTGCTCGGCGAGTTCCATAAGGTGATTTTGGCAGGTGAGCATCTCTACGATAACCCAACCTCAAACGGCTCGGACTATCTCGAGCTCCTTATCGGCCTGCATGATGACAACGGATACACAACCCTCGGATATCCGGAGTCTTACGACTTCACAAAACTTTATGAGGAAGAAGGCAACTGGAGCGGTACATTGCTGAAACAGGCTATCAACGCAGGTACAAGCTACGTGCACCATGACGGTCACGCCAACACAGGTTATGTGGCAGGCTGGTATGGCATCTCTAACAGCGATTTTGCCAGCGCCAATGGTGTCGACCACAACTATACGTTCTTCCACACACAAGGCTGTGACTGTGGCGCTTTCGATGAGGATTGTATCCTTGAGAAGATGGTGAAAATCCAGAATTTTGCTGTCGCCGTCATCGGAAACTCGCGTTATGGCTGGTTTAACGAGGGTCAGACTGAGGGCCCTGGCGCACACCTCGAAAGAGAGATGACCGACGCACAGTGGGCTGACCGCATAGGATGGCTCAGCGTGGCTCATGCAATAGGAAAATGCGAGACGGCACCTTGGGTGACAGCTCCAGGACAGTGGGAGGAAGGCGCACTCCGCTGGAACTTCTACGATATGAACATCCTCGGCGACGGCGCCGTCAACGTGTGGCTTGACGAGCCTATGACAGCCAACGTCGACGCTCCATCACAGGTCATCGTAGGCACACAATCGATAGAGGTGACTATAACCGATAACAACGGCAACCCGTTGAAGAACTATCGCTGCCTTGTCTACATGGACGGCGAGGTCATCGCAACGGGCGGCACCGATGATAACGGCGTGGCTGTGATAGTGTTTAATGGCGGTCTGCAGGCTGTGGGTAACATGATAATGAAGGTCTCTGGTGTCAACTCATATCCTCAGGATGTGGAAATGCAGAGCGTGCCAAGCAACACACCATACGTGGTCTATGAGAGCTATGCTTTGAATGGCGGCTCACAGATGGAATTTGACGGAAACTACAGCTTCAACATGACATTGGCTAACGTCGGCAGCGTCAACGCAAGCAACGTGACAGCCACAATAACAAGCGACAGCGAATATGTCACATTCAATGAGACTACTGAAAATGTCGGCAACGTGTCTGGCAATCAGAGCGTTACAATTGACAATGCCTTCGGCTTCTCCGTCAGCGACAATGTGCCGAACAATACGTTGGTAAGATTCAACATCACTTGCACCGATGGCACCGAGACATGGGAGAGCCATTTCGATGCAAGAATATATGCTCCTGAGTTTGTGATGGTTAGCGCAGTTTTGGAAACATCGACAGGTCAAGCTTTGAACACCGGCGACAGCGGTACTGTGCATTTTACGCTGAAAAATAATGGTGGGGCAGCAGCACCTTCAGCAGTTTTCACAGTGTTCAACTCACATCCGGAGATCACCGTCAACACAACAGAATGGCATTATGACGCTATTGCCGCTGATGAGGAGTTTACAGCCGATATGGAATTCACTTTGAGCAATGAAGCGATAATCGGAGCCATGTATGAGTTGCCTTACGCCGCTTATTACGGAAATTATCTCTTGAACGATTCATATTACATCCAGGTAGGACAGTCGATGGAAGGCTTCGAGACTGGTGACTTGAGTGCATTCGATTGGCATTATCCAAGCGTCATCTACGCATGGGAAGTCACGACACAGAACCCATACGAGGGACAGTATTGCGCAAAGTCAACAAGCATTTCTGACGGTGAGACCACTTCGCTTTATATCAATGTGGAGGTTGAACAGGAAAGCGTTGTGAGCTTCTATTATAAAGTGTCATCAGAAAACAATTATGACAAGCTATACTTCAAGATTGACGGTAGTGAGAAAAACAACTGGTCGGGCGATGTGTCATGGGCTCAGGCTGCTTATGTTCTGACTCCTGGCTCACATGAGCTCAGATGGGAATACACAAAGGACGGCTCGGTGTCGAGCGGCAGCGACTGCGCCTGGATTGACAATATAGTGTTCCCTGCCTCGACAATTATCACCGATGTGGAGGAAGTTGTTGAAAGACATGATGTTATGGTTTATCCTAACCCTGCCAACAGCATGTTGAACATTGCTCTTGGCGATGCACAGACCGACATCATCATTTACAACAGCCTCGGCCAGATGGTAAAACGTGTTGAGATGGCATCAGGCGAGGTCACAATCAACATCGAAGACCTCGATGCCGGCGTTTACTTCGTGAAAGCGAATGGCGAGGTCACTAAGGTGATTAAGAAATAATGATTTCTGAAATATCTGAAATGTAGAGATGTACGGCCGTGCATCTCTACATTTTTATATACCCCTGAATTATTCTCCTCTGTAGCAGATAACCGAAAGCAAAATATAGAACAGAAACACGAAAGGTAACGCTGCTAACTTCATGATTATCACTGCAATAATGGCAAAGATAACCACGAAATAGCGGAGCATGTTGTCTTTGAACCTCAGATTTTTGATCTTAAATGAGAAAAATGGCACTTCGCTTATCATGAGCCAGCTGAAGATGGCTACCATGGCAAGCAGGAAATAGGGGCTCATCACCACTTGGTATACCATGGTGTCGTTTCCTATGCGGAAAAGCATGAACGGCAACGAGGCGATGAACAATCCTACCGCCGGCACTGGAAGCCCTATGAAATTGTGGCTCTGGCGTGTGTCGATGTTGAATTTCGCAAGTCTGACAGCCGCAAATGCCGCCAAGATGAAGGCAAGCATGGGGAAGAGGTTGACATTGTGAACCCACCAGCCGATGCCGCTCCTGCTCAGAAACCAAGCCACTATGAACGACGGCGCCACACCGAATGATACGACATCCGACAAGGAGTCCAACTCACCGCCGATGGGCGACTTGGCATCAAGGGCGCGAGCCGCAAAACCGTCGAGGAAATCGAAGACGGCGGCGACAAATATCATCGCCGAAGCCCATAAAATATGATTGTGACAGGTAAAAAGTATTGACACACAGCCGCTTAAAAGGTTGCAGCAGGTTATGGTGTTCGGGATGTGTTTTCTGATTGACATGGCCGTTAAATTTTTGCAAAAATAATAATTAATTTTTAAGTACAATAAATCAATATATTTTTTAATTTTGCAACCTCAAAATAACTGGTAAGAAATCATGAAGACAAAAACTTTGAAACTGGCGTTCTTGCTGGCGGTTTGCCTGTTTTCGCTCACTGTTGGCGCACAGCAGACATTGTCATTGCAGAACTGCCGTGACATGGCTCTTGACAACAACAACAATATCAAGATCCACGAAGAAAAGGTGAAAATGGCCGAGTACGACAAGAAAATCGCGTTTTCCAACTATCTGCCGAAGTTTACAGCGGAGGGCACTTACATGTATAACGAGAAAGCGATCCAGCTGTTGAGCGACGACAAAATCAACGCCATCAACACTGTGGGCTCGTCGATTCAGGGCAACATCAACGGTCACATTGACCCGATTATCCAATCACTGATGGAGAATCCGTATATGGCCTATATTATCAACCACAGCGAGACCCTCCAAAACCTTATCAACAACATGCACCACATCGGGGTGCTTGAGGCTCTCGACGCCATCGGACAGGAGATCACCAAGGAGTTTTACCTTGACACGCATAACGTGTACGCCGGCATGATAACGGTGCAGGAACCTGTCTATGCTGGTGGTAAGATCCGTGCCTACAACAAGATGGCGCGTTATGCACAGGACCTCGCCCAGATGCAGCTCACTACCGAGCAACAGGAAGTGATTGTCGCCACCGACAAGGCATACTGGCAGATTGTGTCACTGGCAAACAAAGAGAAACTCACCGAAAACTATGTGGAACTGCTCCGCACCATGTCGAACAACGTGGAGAAGCTCGTGGCTGAGGGCATGGCAACCAACGCCGACAAGCTATCGGTGAAGGTGAAACTCAACGATGGCGAGCTCACACTGATAAAGGTGAAAAACGGTCTCGCACTATCCAAGATGCTGCTTTGCCAGAGCATTGGCTTGCCTCTCGACAGTGACATCGTGCTTGAAGACGAGCAACTTGAAGACGTGATAGTGCCTACTTACAGCAACGAATACACCGAAGAAGACATCATGAACAACCGTCCTGAGCTTCAGAGCCTGAAACTCGCGACACAGATATACGACAAGAAAGTGAACATCGCACGTTCCGACTTCCTGCCGACTGTGGCTGTCTTCGGAAATTATATCGTGACCAACCCATCGTGTTTCAACGGCTTCGAGAACAAGTTCCGCGGCATGTACAACGTGGGTGTCGTCGCAAAGGTGCCGCTGTTCCATTTCGGCGAAGGCTACAACAAAGTTCGCAAAGCCAAGTCAGAAGCTACAATATACAAGCTGCAGCTCGAAGACACCAAAGAGCTGGTGATGCTTCAGGTAAGTCAGTATGAGAAACAGATAAAAGAGGCGGAACAGCGCCTGCAGATGACTACCGAGAAGATGTCGGATGCCGAGGAAAACCTGCGCATGGCGACGGTCGGCTTCAACGAGGGAATGATTCCTTCGTCGACACTCGAAGCAGCCCAGACATCGTGGATGCAGGCACATTCGGAGTACATCGACGCTAAAATCGATGTCATCATGGCAAACACATATCTTAAAAAAGCAGTCGGAAATTTGCAATAGTTTAGAGTTTAGAGTCAGTTTTTAAGTTTTGAAGTTTAAAGTATTAAGTTTATAAAATTATGGCAACAGAAAAAACACAAAGAATAAACACATTCATCGCATTGGTGGTGTTGGGACTGGTTATAGCAACCGTATGTATCATTGGCTCAATCACTTATGGCAAGACAAATGAGATCCTTCAAGGCCAGATGGAGGCGACGGAATATCGTGTGTCGAGCAAGGTTCCGGGCAGAATCCTGGAATTTAGAGTCAAAGAAGGCGACAAGGTTAAGGCTGGCGACACTCTGGCTATCATCGAGGCTCCGGAAGTCATGGCAAAGAAAGCCCAGGCCGAGGCAGTGAAGACCGCCGCAGTGGCATTGAACGACAAGGCTGAGGCTGGCGCGCGTGAGGAACAGATCCAAGGCGCTTACGAGCTGTGGCAGAAAGCCAAAGTGAACCGCGACATCTGGGAGAAATCGTTCAACCGCGTGTCGAACCTCTTTAAAGAAGGTGTGGTTAGCGAGCAGAAATACGACGAGACCAAAGCACAATACGACGCTGCCATCGCCACCGAGAAAGCCGCTAAGTCGCAGTACGACATGGCGGTGAAAGGCGCACAGAAAGAAGACAAGGAGATGGCCGCCGCCAAGGTGCAACAGGCTAAAGGCGTCGTGGCAGAGGTCGACTCATACATCCACGAGACCTACCTGCTGGCATACGCCGACGGCGAGGTGACAGACATCTTCCCGCACATCGGAGAACTCGTAGGCACAGGAGCCCCTATCATGAACATCGCAATGATGGATGACATGTGGGCCACCTTCAACGTGCGTGAGGACAACCTCAGCAAACTCCCTATCGGAAGCAGTTTCACAGCAGAGTTCCCTGCATTGGGCGGAGCATCAGTCATCATGGAGGTCAACTATATGAAAGACCGTGGCGACTATGCTGCATGGAAAGCAACCAAACAGACCGGACAATACGACCTCAAGACTTTCGAAGTACGTGCTGTGCCAGTGACAGCAGTCCCTGGCTTGAGACCAGGCATGACTGTGATTTACAGAATCGGTGAGGAGAAAAGATGAATAAAGGATTCAATCAGATAATAGCTATCGCCAAACGTGAGGAGAAACGCATACTCTCGAGAGGCCTTTACACCTTCTGCATGGTGATCGCGCCTGTCGTGGCGTTTCTGTTTTTCACCACGCTGATGGGGGAGGGGCTTCCGGCTGAGCTGCCTGCTGGTGTCGTCGACGAAGACAACACCGCCACCACGCGTGAGGTGATACGTAACCTCGACGCATTCCAGCAGACTAACATCATCGAGCATTATCCCGACTTCGCGTCGGCACGCAAGGCGATGCAGCAAGGCAAGATTTACTCGTTCTATTATATCCCGGCAGGCACCACCCAGATGGCGATAAGCGGCAAACAGCCCGTCGTGTCGTTCTACACTGCGGCTTCGTATCTGATACCAGGCTCTCTGGCATACCGCGACATGAAGATGATGTCGGAATATGCCTCGGGAGCTGTCGGACGCGCTTCGTTATACGCCCGCGGCTACACCGAAGACCAGGCTATGGCGGTGCTCCAGCCTATCAAGATGGAGATGCACGCTGTCAACAACCCGAGTCTTAACTATTCTGTCTACCTCAGCAATACCATCCTTCCGGGAATCATCATGCTGCTTATCATGCAGGTGGCGATTTATTCGATTTACGTCGAGATGAAGGAAGAGACGGCTCAACAATGGCTCGCCATGGCCGACAACGATATCGTCAAGGCGTTGATTGGCAAGCTGTTGCCGCAGATTGTGACTTGGACTTTGATGGGTCTGTTATGTCTGTTTATGCTTTATGGCGTGTGGCGGTTCCCTCTCAACAGTGGTATCTGGCCGATGTTGCTCGACATGTTCTTGCTCATCAACGCCTCGCTGGCGCTCGGCGTCTTCTTCTGCGGCCTCGTCCCGTCACTGCGCTGGGCGTTGAGTCTCGCCACACTGTGGGGCGTGCTCTCATTCCCGATATCTGGATTCTCGTTCCCGCATTGGGCATTTCCAAACACATTGAAAGGACTGGCATGGCTGTTCCCGCTGAGGCATTATTTCCTGATATATGTCGACCAGGCTTTGAATGGACTGCCACTGCGTTATTCGTGGCTCAACATTGCTATAATGCTGGCATTCTGGGCTTTGCCGATAATGCTTTTGGGACGTCTGAGAAAATTCTTGTTGGAATACCATTATACGCATTAAACTGTTGATTATGAAATGGTTAAGAAATATAATAGAAGTTTGGGCGTATGAGATGAAGTGCGCGTTGTTCGACGAGGGCGTTATCGTCTTCTTCATCATCGTGCCGTTCCTGTACCCGCTTCTTTACGCATATCTCTATAATAATGAAAGCGTCAGGGAGGTGCCGACGGTGGTCGTCGACAACAGCCATTCGCAGCTCAGCCGTGAATTTGTGCGTCGTGTGGATGCCACTGGCGACGTGGATATTGTCTCGTATTGCCAGGATATGGAAGAGGCTAAGGAGATGATACATCAGCGTGAGGCTTACGGCCTGATTTACATACCGAAAGATTTTGCGAAAGATGTGGCGGAGCACCGCCAGACCACGGTGGAGCTCTATTCCGACATGAGCGGAATACTGTATTATAAAGCCGTTTTCAGTAGCTGCACCGAAGTGTCGCTCGAGATGAACAAGGAGATAAAAGCCACACTGATACCAGGTGCCACCGAGCAGCAGATATCGGCGTTCCAGTACCCGATCGAATATCAGTATGTCCCGATGTTCAACACCCAGAGCGGTTTCTGCACCTTTATCATCCCGGCAGTCTTGATGTTGATTATCCAGCAGACCATGGTGCTTGGCGTGGGCATGATGGCGGGCGAGGAGCGCGAGAAAGTGCGCAAACACATCGCCGAGCCGCATATCATAGGCAAGAACCCGAGTGAGGTGCTCTTCGGCAAGTCGACGGTGATATTCACCATATACATCATCGTGGCGGTCTATCTCGTGTGCATAGTTCCCATACTGTTCAACCTCGTGCATATCTGGCGTTGGCAGACATTGCTGGCGTTCATGGTGCCTTTCATAGCGGCATGTGTGTTCTTCAGCATCTCGCTATCGTCAATAGCACACGACAGGGAATCGTTCATCATCATGTTCGTCTTCCTCTCAATACCATTGCTGTTTGCCAGCGGAATCTCATGGCCGTCAAGCAACATACCGATATTCTGGAAAGGCTTCTCTTGGCTCTTCCCTTCGACATTCGGCATCAACGGTTATGTGAGAATCACCGAGATGGGAGCCACCCTCGAAGACGTGCAGTATGAGCTCAATGCCTTGTGGATTCAGACATTTGTGTACGGCGCCATCTCGTATCTCGTCTATAAACGCACCTACGGCAAACAACTTTGGGCGTAACGTCCAAACGTCATTTAGACTGTAGCGGAGCGGAATGGAGAAATCTCCTGCAATTGTTTGAGATTTTTTCGCCTTGGCGAAAGCTCTCGCTTCGCTCGGGTCTCGACTACACTACGTTTCGCTCGAAATGACGGGATTGGAGTTATCCAAATAACGTTTTTTTTTGTATTCTAAACAAAAAGTTGTATTTTTGCAGTTTGTATTAATTGCGAAATATGTGGAATAAGATAGCCGATTATATAATGAATCACAGGGTGCTGAACCTCGTGATTGCCTCGGTCTTACTGTTATTCTTGGGGTTGAATGCCTTTACCATCAAGATGGGTTACAACCTCGCCAACACTCTGCCTGAGACCGACTCCACCATGGTGGTGTACCGCCAGTTTCTTGACAAATACGGCCCCGACGGTCGCGCCATCTTCATCGGGATGGTCGACGAAAAGCTTTTCGACCTGCCTAATTTTCAGGATTATTACGACCTTAACGAGAATATAAGAAAAATCGAAGGAGTGACCGAATGTCTCTCTGTCACAAGGGTTTACAATATTATAAAAAACGACAGCATCAAGAAATTCCAGCTCTCGCATGTGGTGGGACGCCGTCCGCAAACACAAAAAGAGGTCGACTCGATAAAAAGTGTCATCGAGAGCCTCGCGATGTACGACGGACTGCTTTTCAACACCGAGACACACTCCACCATGATGCTTGTCACACTCGACGATGAGCACGCCAACACAAATCTGCGAAAAAATGTAACAGACGTATTGTCAACGCTTTTGAACGACTACAGTACACGGCATGGCATCGAGATGCACGTCTCGGGCATGCCTTATATCCGTGAGATTACCACACAAAAGATGGTGAAAGAAATCGTTGGCTTCACCTTCCTCTCCATCGTGGTGGCAGGACTGATACTTTATCTCTTCTTCCGCTCGTGGCGTCCGCTGGTGTCGGTGATGACAATCGTCTTGTTGTCGGTGATCTACATGTTCGGAATAATGGCGCTGCTCGACTTCGACGTCACCATTCTGACAGGCGTTCTGCCTCCGCTGTTGATTATCATAGGCGTGGAGAACTCCATCTTCATGCTCAACAAATACCACCGCGAGTTCGATGTTTGTCACGACAAGATTCAAGCCTTGAAAAACGTGATAGTGCGTATCGGACCAGCCAATCTGCTCACCAATACTACCACGGCGGTGAGTTTCGCCTCGTTCATCATCACACGAAACGCGCTTCTGGTGCCGTTTGGCATCCTCGCAAGTATCTGTATCATGCTCACTTACGTGATGACGATGGTGCTGCTACCGACGTTCTTCAGCTATCAGAAGAAACCTGAAGGCAAGATGGTCAACTATATGAACAATCCGCGCATCAACTACATCATGGACAAGATTTCGGTTTTCGTTCTGAGTAAGAAACGCGTGATATTCTCGGTGCTGGCAGTGTTGATGATAATTTGTGTGATTGGAGCCTTGCGCATCACCACATCGGGCCGCGTGGTCGACGACATCGCCAAGAGCGACAAGCTATACAAAGACATCATGTTTTTTGAGGAAAACGTGGGCGGCGTGATGCCTTTCGAGATCTCCATCGACACCCGCAAGCCCAAGGGTATCATGAATGCGCCATTTATCAGAAAGGTGCAGCAGCTTGAGGACACCTTGGCGCTTTATCCGGAGTTCAGCGAGCCTCTGAGCATCGCCGAGGTGGTGAAATTCGCCCGACAGGGCTTCTACAACGGCAAACGCGAGCAGTTCAAGATTCCGAGCAACAACGAGTTCGGCTTCATCATGAAATACATGCCTGAGACCAAAGGCGGCGATATGCCGGCCATCGTAACGCAATACATGGACAAAGAGATGCAATGCACCCGCGTCTCAGTGCAGATGGCTAACGTCACCACACCTGAAATCGACGCTATCAGCCGCTCACTCAAACCACAAATCGACAAAATTTTCCCGAAGGAGAAATATGACGTGGTGATGACAGGCAGCGCGATGGTGACACTCCAAGGCACCAACTACTTGATTGTCAATCTGTCGCACTCGCTCTTCCTCGCTTTCATCGTCATCGCCTTGCTGATGGCGGTCACGTTCCACAAATTCAAGATGGTGGTTATCTCGTTGATACCCAACCTAATACCACTTCTTTTCACCGCTGGCGTGATGGGATTCTGCGGCATACCGCTCAAGATGTCTACGATATTGGTGTTCAGCATCGCACTCGGCATCAGCGTCGACAACACCATACATTACCTCGCGAGGTACCGTCTGCAGATGAAGGTGAACGACAACGACATCAAGAAATCGGTGATGGCGGCAATTCAAGAGACAGGCCCGAGCATGATTTACTCGGCGAGCATTCTGATCTGCGGCTTCCTTATCTTCGCCTTCTCGTCGTTCGGCGGAACCAAGATTGTGGGATTCCTGGTGCCGTTTACATTGCTTATTGCATTGATAACCAATATTTTAGTGCTTCCAGCATTAGTTTTGACATTTTATAAAAAGAAGTTATGACATCTGTTGAGAAAATTCAGGAAAAGATAACTCAATTCATTGAGTCTCAAGATTTTATGGGAACACCGAGCGAGTTGTACGCTCCTATCGACTACACCATGCACCAGAAGGGCAAACGTATGCGTCCGACTTTGGCGTTGCTGTCGTGCGAGATGTTTGGCGGCGACATCGACGAGTGCCTCAAACCGGCAGTGGCTGCTGAGATTTTCCATAACTTCACCCTGATTCACGACGATATCATGGACGAGGCTCCGCTGCGCCGTGGTCTGGAGACCGTTTACCACAAATGGAACTCCAACATCGCGCTGCTCTCGGGCGACACCATGCTCATCAAGGCGTTCATCTATGCGTTGGGCACCAATAAAGCCTATTCGCAGGCTGTCTTGGCGGAGCTCTGCAAGGTGGCGTTGGAGGTGTGCGAGGGACAGCAGTACGACCTGAATTTCGAGACCCGCGACGATGTCACATTAGATGAATACATTGAGATGATTCGCCTGAAGACAGCGGTTTTGCTTGGCTCTGTATTGAAAATTGGCGCTATTGTGGCAGGAGCAGGTGAGGACAACATGAAGGCCGTTTACGACTTCGGCATCGACCTCGGCATAGCGTTCCAGCTGCAAGACGACCTCTTCGACTGCTACGGCGACGTGAAGGTCTTCGGCAAGATGCCGGGCGGCGACATCGCAGACAATAAAAAGACATATCTCTATCTGAAAGCCCTTGAACTCGCTTCAGAGGATGATAAGAAACGTCTCGAAGGCTATTTCTCCATGCCCAAAGGCCGTGATGACAAGAAAATGCAGGCTGTTTTGGACATCTTTGCAAAATATCACGTAAAGGAAATCGTCACCGATGTGATGACACAATATTACGAAAATTCGCTGAAACATCTCGACAAAATCACCGTTCCCGAGGCGAACAAAGCCGTGTTGCGGAATTACGCCGATAGGTTGTATAACAGGATTAAATAATCCTGTGTAGGGACGCGGCGTGACACGTCCGACATAACGCGGCGTGCCACGTCCGTTTTTTAGATTTGTTTCATTTTTTTGAAATTTAGGTTAAAACCGCCCTGCGCGGGGTCGGTTTTATATCCGAACAATGAATAGGACCAAATGATGCCCGTAATTTTGCCATGTAATTTTAAAAATAATTATTATGGCAAAAGACGTAACAAATTTGGCAAATCGGCAGACATCGAGGGTGAAATGGCACGAATACAATGGCGGCGAATATTTTGTCACCATCTGCACAAACAACAGAATCCATTATTTCGGTGAAATTATTGACGGCACAATCAAATTGACCGAAATCGGGGAATATTTGAAAACCCAGATTGAAAACACGGAAACGCATTACCCATATGCGAATGTGTTGTTGTGGACAATAATGCCCAACCACATACACATGATTGTCAACATTGATTACAAAAAAATACCGTATGACCGTTCAATGCGTGATGTCACGCCCGAAACCAACGCCACACGGACGCGGCACGCCACACGGACGCGGCACGCCACGTCCCTACAAACAAACGATGATAACAAAAACGAAAAAATGCGCAACATCGCAAATGAACAGGGGTGGTTGTCGGTTTGTATCGGTGGCATAAAATCATCATTGACACGATATGCCCACGAACACAATATCCCATTCGGTTGGCAAAAACGGTTCCATGACCATATAATCCGAAACCAATGGGAAATGAACCGAATTGCCGCATATATCATCAACAACCCATTAATATGGTTCCGTGACCGGAACAATCCCCATTAAACCGTCCCCCGTAGGGACGCGGCGTGCCACGTCCGGATACAACGTCCGGTAAATCGCGGCGTGCCACGTCCAATAAAAAAAAGCCCCCCGCCGGGGGGCTTTTTTTATCGCAAGAATAATTTAATAATTATTCTTTGCGGCGGCGTGCTATCATGTAGCCTGCACCCAGTGCGGTGAGCACGAGCAAACCGCTGCCAAGTGGTGCTGACTCGTTGGTGATAAGACCGTGTGAGCCAGGAAGGCCAGGCATTGTGATAGCGTCTCTGTCGAGACCGTTACCAACATCTTCCCAGTCGTTGAAGAAACTATCACGCTGTGCGTTGGCGCCAAGGCCCATCGCCAGTACCAATGCTGTTGCTAATAATATCTTTTTCATATTGTGTCCTTTCATTTTAATAGTTAAACAAACATTATCTGATGACAATCTTCTGGGTCTTAACATCTGTTCCGACCAATCTGAAGATGTAAACAGCATTTTCGAACTGTGATGCGTTGATGCTCTCTGTGCCGTTGACGTTGTAGTTTGCCACGAAGCGACCCATAACGTCATACACCTGGAGTGTGCCCTCGCCGCTTACGATGATCTGATTGCCATTCTGGTATGCGAAGATTTCGCTTGTAGCGTCGATGTTGCCATCTATTGAGTTGAACACCAAGGTGAAACGGTTCTCTTGATCTCTTGGAGATGCATAGAATGTGTAGCTGTCTTCGATGAGAAGGTCAACGTCTTCTCCTGTCAATCTGTCGATGAGGTGGAGATAAGTGAGGTCGACATCCTCATTGCTGATGCTGATGGTGTATTCGCCTGTTGTTGTCACTTTGACATTGACTGGCATAACGCCTTTAGCTTCTGATGCCACGACAGCGAAGTCGGTGCCGTCCTGCGGGATGTAAATCTTCATGTTGTCCTCACGGAACATGAACTTCTCGAGGGTGCCGCCTCCATCGAAACGTACGATGGCTTTATCAGTTGTAGCGACTGCATCGCGTGATGTCACAACATTTGCGAGGCTAATGTTGAGGTTGCCGTTGCCGTAGCTGGTTATAGGTTGCTCTCTTGTGAAATCGAAGCTCTGGCCTGTAGCAGTTGCCTTCACAAAGATACCTTCCATAGGTTTGATTGCGCCTGTTGCAGCCTCAAAACCGCTACCAGCGTTGTTCATTCTATAGAACGCAATGTCTGTGCTTGTCGCATCCTTTGTGTAAGCGTTGCATGCAAACGGGTTGCCAACGAGATTCCAACCGTTGAAAGCGTAAGAGCCTGAAGAAGCGTAATTCAAACTCTTTGTCACGTCAGCGTTGTTAGCCGCCACGGTTCCAGTGAAGGTGAAATCAACATCAGATTCGTTTGCATAGAGATAACCAGTTTGTGGAGTTAATGATGAGAATGAACCAGCCCTAAAGTTTCTCCATTCATTACCATCCGATGCGGAATAACTCCATGAATAGATGTCGTAGTTGCCTGATGTCAAACCGACAGTAGCAAAGCTTGATGAATAGACAGTAGAATTCAGTGGGTTGGCAATCAGATAGTAGCCGACAGCCTCGTCATGGTGTGCTGCAGTGTAACCTGTGATGTGCTTCTTCACTATTGCAGCCACATTGTTGTCGGTTTGCAGCGAACCGCCATCGTTGATGGTGAGGGTAGGAGTGGGTGAACCTTCGAAGGTAATCTTCTTGGCGGCAGCGTTACCAGTGATAGTGGCATCAGCACGGAGGATAGCGTTGTCGGAGATTGTAGGAATGCCTGGTGTCCAGTTGTCAGCTGTGCTCCACATACCGTCACCGCTGGCGTTGTTGAACACCATTGTGCCGTCAGCCAAAGTGGTGAATGTCGTCATGGCATTCTCTGTATCAGGATCTGATGTGCAGTTAGCGTAAACGCGTGCATCGTACTTGACATTGGCTGTGAGGCCTTCAAGAGTATAATTCCATGTTGTGACATCGTTAGCTGCGGTTTGCCATGAACCGGCAGGAACCACAGCGCCGATGCTGATGTCATCGATGTAGAGACTCAGCTTGTCATTGGAATTAAGTTTGAAGCAGAGATACTTGGTAGTGGCAGGGACCGCTACACTGTAGCTATGCCATTGTGTATCTGAAGCAGTGATTTCATCCTCAAAAGCAAACGAAGCGACATCGTTGTCTGTTGAGCTGAATCCAACTTGGAAGGTTTCTGGATAAGTTGTCGATCCATTCTTGTACCAGAATTCAAGCTGCATTCCACTTGTAATACCTGAAATGGCCGGTGAAACAAGATATTGAGGAGGATTGGTGTTATAAGAGAATTTGAATGCTGCATTGCCAGTATGGGCGTAGGATGAGCCGGTAGCGATACCAGTGCTGTTAGCGCAGTCGACCTTTGTCCAATCACCCAGGCCGTCTTCAAAACCTTCAAAGTAATGTGTTTGTAATCCAGCTGCTGTTCTGTATTGAACAGTGTAGGCGGCAACGTCTATAGAACCGGTCCATTCGAGGTCGGCGCTAACCATTGTGAGGTTGCTTGCTGTGAGGTTTATAGGTGTGGCGCATGCTGCAAATGTAGTAAAGCTGATGGTGTTGCTCCACTTGCCGAAGTCACCGCCGCCGCAGTTGGCGCGAACCTTAACTGTGTATGGAGTTTCAGCTGTAAGACCTGACATTGAGTAAGTTCTTTCAACTCCTTCTACTACGACATCAGACTCGGTAATGTCGATTGGGTGTTCTTCGTCGCCATTGATGCAAACTTGCCATGCATCTTGTGTATTGTCGAGGAGAGTCCAGTGCAAATCAACGGTCTGTGATGCCAAGTTGTCGTAGCTAAGTGTACCCACAGGATAGCAGGAAGCAACCATGAAGTTGTCCATGTAAGTAGGTGCACCGTATTTACTTTCACCGCGAAGAATGATGTAGCAAGTACCGCTCATGTTAATAGGCAATGCGTAAGTGTACCAGCTGTTTGCAGTGGTTTCAGCTGGGATGATGCCGCTTTCTACTGAATAGACACGAGGGATGAACGCCAATTCTGTTGCGCCCTCAATCTCACCATTGGTGCTTGCAAATACGCGGATACCTTCTGTTATATATGTTGAGTAATTGTCGCTACGGTAAACATCAATAAAGAAAGCGTAATTGCTATTCGGCAGAGTCATACCTGGCAAAACAAGTTTAATCATGTTGCCATCATTTTCATCCGGCAATACCAGTTTTTTGGTGTTGTTAGTACCCGTTGAAGCAGTGCTAACTTGGAATACATAGGTTGCACTACCTGCAATATGCTCGTTTACCCAGCAAGTTGCACTGAAGTTGCCTGCAGTGTATGATTCGAAGTCTTCGCTCCATGGGAATGTTTTAACAAAGTCGCACTTGGTGGTGAAGGCGAGTGATGCCGACCATTCGTCGGAGGCAGCGCACTTGGCCTGCACTTGCACTAAGTAGTCTGTAGCTGCATCCAATCCCTCCAAAGTGTATGGGTTGGTGATAGCTTTGGTGATAGTGGTCCATGTTGTACCATTATCGGCGCTGTAACGCAAATTCCATTCGGTGGTTCCGTGTGCATCCCAGCTGATTACTGCTGAATGGATTTGTATATTGCTGGCTTCAAGACCATCCTGCTCTGGGCAAGCTGCCGATGTGGTAAATGAAATAGGTGCTGTCTCGACGCTGTATCCATCGCTGCCGCAGTAGCCTTTCACTTTTGCTCTATATTCAGTTTCTGGTGTTAAGCTGCCTACAGTGTAATATTGGTCTGTAATGTTTGTGTATTCATTCCATGATGCTACGGAACCTGTTACAATTTCAACATCGTCAATCCACCAGTAATAATAGTTACTTGCCGAAGTGTGACGGAAAGCGATGCGGGCGCCTGCTGGAGCAGATGCCAAGCTGACATTTTCAACATGGTAGTATGAAAGGTGGTTGGCAGCTGAATAATCTCCAACGACTTTGAAGGTGGAAGCATCGTTGGCATCAGTCACATAACCCACTTGGAAAGTACCACTGGAGGTGCTGTTTTCTGCCAACGACCAGAAGGAAATGGTAGCGGTGTTGGCTTCAAAGCCATAATCAGGCAATACAACCACGTTGTTGGATGTGGCGCCAGCAAATCTCAAACTATAGCTGCCGGTGTGAACTCTGCTTGCAGTGCTGTTGATCGAAATATTACCACTGCCAATGTGAGTCCAATCAGTAGGAACACTGCCACTGTGCTCGAAGCCTTCTTCCACGGTTGTACCGTTGAAAACTCCAACCGACAATACGTAGCTTTCGCTCGTGCCAGTCCAGCTCAGTTTGGCTGTGTTTCCAGTGATTTCTGAAGCTGTAAGACCTGTTGGAGCAGGGCATGCCTCGGTTGTGGTGAATGTCGCTGGATTTGACCATGGGCTGTAACCTTGATATTCGCAATGGCTGCGCACCCAAACGTAGTAATCTGTTTCAGGTTTTAATCCGCTTGTCACTGTGAATGGATTTGTGTCGGCATCAATAATTCCTGAAGGACTTTCGTAACCTGTAGAAATGACTGAGGCGTCATCTGAAATGTAAAGCTGCCATCCATCTTCGGCGGCACTGCCATTTCCGTCCCATGCGAATGTGGCACCATGGCCAGTAGGATTTGAAGCGACCAAGTTGGTTGGTCTCATACAGGCAGGTTTATACTCGACAGTTACATCGTCAATTAATACTCGAGCATAGTATCCTTCATTATATTTGAGGGCTATACGTGAGCCATCAGGAGCACCGTCGAAGACAAAGTCATCGGTATGTGTATATACATTGGTTGAAACAGACATATCGATGGTGCCAACAGGGACAAATGTGCTGTAATCGTCGATATCAGTGATATAACCAACTTCGAGTGATCCCATGTCATAGCCGCTAGATCCATTGGTCCACCAGAAATTCAACATTAATGCACTGGTGTTTGCAGTTGTGATAGGTAAAATGGCGAAAGCAAGATCTTCTGATCCATAAAGACTGACATTGCCTAAGTGTGCATATGTGGGGTTGTTTAATCTGACAAAGCCATCGAGATCCCAGCAATAGATAATTTCGCTTGAAACTTCGAAACCCTCGTTATATGGAATTGTAGAGAGAGCATTGCATTCGGTCCTGACATTAATTGTTTCAGCTGTGGAACCGCAGTCGGCCTTGACTTTGAAAGTATAAGCGGTGTTTGCGGTAAGTCCTGTGATGGTGCAACCAGTGATGGTGAGATTTGTAACTGTTACAGGATTATCATCGCCATCAGTGACAATGTAGGAGGCCGAGCCGCTGTTTTGGTCGGTCCATGTAAGGCTGATGGTGGTTGTGGTGGCGTCGCTGACCGTAAGGTTAGCCACTGGCATACAGCTTGGGTTGGTGGTGAAAGTTGAAGCAACCCAATCGCTTGTTTCACCGCCGCAGTTTGCCTGAACCTCAA